>Ga0105055_10004559_pt1 | contig 20135 bp, 9 predicted proteins | sample BON03_FD_78090 | JGI IMG/M metagenome (GOLD analysis project Ga0105055, IMG submission 78090) | Freshwater microbial communities from Lake Bonney liftoff mats and glacier meltwater in Antarctica - BON-03 | ecosystem: Environmental > Aquatic > Freshwater > Ice > Glacier meltwater | place: Lake...
CAACTATTAAACTTTTGAAATTCGAAATATGGCGACACAATATCTCTGAAATAATCTTCGAACATTGAAGATGAGGAACTCTTAAAATTTGTTTGGAGAAGCGAGACCACATCAAACCTGAAAGACAAACTATTGTCAAAAGATAGCACAACAACCATAAACGACCTTCAAAAGCTATAAGTTCTTGTAAATCAACCACAGATTGAATTATGTGTTCTAAAACCTTTGGTACTTTTCCATCATTCTGTCACTCAAAGAGTCTGAACTAAATTCCGGAAAACTTCGAAGTGCCCCCAGTAGTATTTGATCCACTGTAATGATAACGTCTACGATTAACGCCTGTGCAATGATTTCTCTACCTTCAAAATGGGCAGCATGGGAGACCACGATCAGTCGTGTAACCTCACCTAACCGTCAGATTTTTTTTTTTAAATGTGGGCCTGGACGAAGAAGACCGATACAAAGCAGGACGACCCCGACCCCCATGAATATGAGCGATTGGTTCTACTGAAGGAGATGAAGCACTCATTGCAAGCAACAGTGGATCTCTTCTGCACTGGTCTGAGAGAGGATCGTATGGATGAAAGTAATGAAGTTGTCCAATTGATGGTCGTATGGTTGGACAGATGCATGTGGCACGGACTTAAGTCGGAAGCGAAGATTCGAAAAAGCATCGGTGGTAAAATAGGACTTGTAAAAGAAGATAATGTCACTTTATGGAACGTTATTAATCTGATCCCACCATCAGTTCGTGACACCGATAAGGAAATGGACTCTTTGATCGAAAGTGTGCTTGTCATCAAGTCGCATGGATGGCCTGAAGCATGGTGTGCTAAGGTGAGTTTAACGCATCTTGCGTGTGTTTTTATTTATAATTCTTGATAGGTATTCACTTGCATGTTGTTGAACCGTAGATTATTTTCTTGTTTTCTGCATGTACTATCAACCACATTGAAAGGTGCTCTCAATATTTACTATGAAGATTTTGCATTGGTTCGAAATTCCGAAGCTTTCATGATTTTCCAGGCTACGGTTGTTAGTCTGAATGGATTAGAATTCAATATTTCATGCGATTCAGAATATTGTCCTGTTCCGACCCCGATTCGAGGGATTCGAAAACAAATCACAGCATCATGGAGTGAAGTTGCGAAAAATTTGCTGTTTGATAAAAGGAAGAGAGATGAATCTGAACCTGCTGTTAAACTTCAAGTACGAGCGATGAAGATGGAGAGAGAATTAGCCACAAGTCGGGCGACGCTAGAACATGAGATTGTTTTGTTCGGTTGTCGTTTAGAAGATATCTGTAAGAGTAGAAAACTCTGCATATCAGCCTACCAATCTCCAGATCTTGCTCTACCGGATGTTGTTATTCGCTGTATCGCTGTGACGTGGTCTGGTATTCATTCAAATCATTCATTCACTTACGACACTCGTCGATCAGCCAACGACAAGTTCAGTTTATTACATCTGGAATTGGAACGCATGGGTGGCGAAGGCTTGTCAATATTTAACCATGTTGATGTGGATATTGATTTTCGATATGCTTGTCTTTCTATTTCAGAAAACAGTCGCTACGCTGCTGAAGGGAATCTAGGGGATATTGGTTTTCTACTCAAGTTTTTAATTCATTTTCTGGAGGAATTATCGGAGCCATTAATACCCACTGAATTCGCTGAGCCGTTACTGTGCTGTACAATGATGGTAAATGAACAAGATGTCATCCAGAATTTGTCGAGCATGATACAAGCATTTCCCACAGTGCATGCTCGTTTGCTTGATTTACTACTTCGGTTGGTCAACGTTATTCCAGGTACTGCTAAAGTGGCAGTGATCAATGATCTTGCGCTTGCGTTGCGTATTAAACCATCGTGTTTGAATCGTCTCCTTAGCTTGCAAATACCGGTTTTCGCTACTTTTCGGAATCAGATGAAAGATCTCGCTGAGCATCTTGTCAATAAGAATACTAGAATCAGAGTTGCTTGTGATGGTCTGAACCGCCAGATCTCATTCATTGATTGTGAGCACACTCAGGATGTTGAGATCATTCTAAGAGTTATTTGGGGTATTCTTGGCACCAAATGGATTGAAACTGGTGGGTACATATCTGAAGTGCCGGTTGAAGGTCCAAAGAGAATGACCCTGGAGTCATCGGGATGGCTATATCGAGGTTCCACTACTGAGAATATAACCTTGGAATTTAGAGCTGGAGGCGAAACATCACTGCGGAATGTAGCTTACTTCTGTGGAAAGCATAGACGAAAAGCACGTCAGATTGTCGCCAGTGACAGGTACCCGTTTATGCAAATAGGAAGTCAGATAGGAAAGATCAGTGCAGATGTTCTCGAGGTTAGTTTGTCTGGGTTGAAACTGTCAAAGGAGATGGCCAGCAACCCATGGTGGGATATGCTGGACGACGAAGACGCTCTGGATCGCGTGTATTGCATGACCTTTTTGTTATTTGATATTCATTTTGTGAATCTTGAGAGTATCAGTAAAGTGCTTCAAGAAACAAAATCGCAAATGTTGGATTTATTAAAATTAGGTCCGCGGAACGTAAATGCTTTATGGCATTCGTGGATTCAGTTACGAGCTGAAATGAGCCACCAGTTTGAGCAGCGTCCATACAACCGGTTTGAGCAGCGTCCATACAACCGTCCGACTCTACCACCTCCCATTCCTAAGCCTGCTAGAGTGGACCCCATCGCAAGTCAGGTCATCCCTAAACTCCTTGGTGAATCCAGAATAATGAACGAGCAGCATATAATCAACTTGGAGGTTTCACTTCCAGCCCAGTATCATGGCTATGATTGGAAGTTGGTATTTTCGAATTTAGACAATGGTTATGATTTAACGAAGCTTTACCAACAGGCTGGGGAACACGATTCTCTGATTCTATTGATAAAAGATTCGAATGGATTTATTTTTGGAGGATTCACGGCAACTCCATGGAAAGTCTCTCCTGGCTATGTTGGAACTGGGGAGAATTTTTTGTTTAGTCTAGAACCAGAATTTAAAGTTTATGGCTGGACAGAAGTGAATATGTATTTCATGTTAGTGAACGAAGATTCGTTCGCTTTAGGCGGTGGTGGTGAATTTGGGATCTATTTAGATGCTGATTTACAAACTGGAACATCGGGAGTGTCTGGCACATTCGGAAATCCCTGTTTAGCATCGACTCCAGAATTCACTTGTTCCTCTATTGAATTATGGGCTTTTGAAAGAAGAAATTAAAGATTATTCAATTGCCATCAACGTTTCATTTTCTAGTATTTCATAATTAGTTGGTGGACACTCCAGCATCGAAACCAGTTTGGGGTTTAGTTGTATACTTGGATATTGCAATCGAATCTGCACGATCTGATCTATCAGAAGATCTGTCATAAAAGTATCTTTTTCCTCCATTGTGAAGTTTCGATTGAACCTCCATCCGTTGAAAAGCGTCAGGGATAGTCCAATGAGCAATGATGCACCAATTCCTATCAGTTTAGCATGTTCGGCATAGGAGTTGAAGGCTGTAAATACTGCGACCATATCGCTCATAATAGCAAATCCATAAATGTACCGGAGAATATGGGGAGCTTGCACCCAGCGAAGAAATTGCAGCCAGATCACATACTGCAACAAGTTCCTCGCAATTTGAAAATACGACTGCTTCTCTTTCGTTAGTATCTCAATATAGGTGTAATACTTGACGATGGTATTGCTCAGATCGTTAGTCGCTCTTTGGAGCTTGTTGTCAAAGTATTCAAACTTAGCTTCCAGTTCTGCGGCTGCTTTTGATGACGCGTTTAAGCTTTCTTCTGATTGACGCGTTATTATTTCAATGGTCGTTTGCGACATGAAACTCAGCTGATTTAAATTTGAAAGGGTTTCTTCGTAAGTTGCTTTGTTTTTGACGAAAAAAACTTCCAACGATTTGTTTTGTCTTGTCATTTGCAATTTTAACCGGCGTTGCATTTTCATTAGTGTGGTCATTCGTTTTTGAAATGATGTTGACATGGTGTGCACCTTCATTATTGTGTCAAGACTGGTTTTGGAGCTATGAAACAGTTCGGTTATCAATACTTCAGTACTAACTTGCCATTTTTCATGGTCCATTTCCCTCACTATTGCCTCAACAGCGAGCAGAAATTGCGTGTATATACTGAATACATGTGAAGGCATCTCTAATTGTGAGTTGTAGCTTTCATCTCTTCCGTGGTTCACTAAGTGGCAATTCGTCAAGCCCAAGGCTACTTGCTCATACACGATTTGCTTCTCCTCTGGAGACGCTACTGCGAGATCTGCTACTTCATTCAGAACAGTTTCTCCCAGCATTTTCCGGCAGGTGTCAAAAGGTGTCAGTCTCTTGAATATCATTTCGGGTATCGCTTCTGAAGTAATACGGGGTTTTCTAGGTATTCTGTAGGTTGATTTCACTGGGAGTACTCGGATGTCGTTGGAGAGAGAAAATAAATTGTTAAAGAGACCCACCGATGAAACTATTGGAACAAATAGAATAGAGAAGATCATTGTTTTCGATTTGAATTCACCATGAACTCCTGATTTTTAAAAGTATAGAAGGGGAACGGGAATAGCATCAGGAATGGGAGAAAAAGGAGTTTTTTTTTTACCGAAGAACGTTTCAACGGTCACTCTAGGATGGGAGAGTCAATTCATCCAATTGTTCACCCAGAAAAAAAAGAAGACCAGGAGTCGGCAGGTCTTCCAGCGGCTGATATCGAGGAAGCTCTCGATACTGCAATAGAGACGGTAAAAAGAAAAAAAATCGAATGGAAAACATTTTTCACTGATGAAGAATGCAAGAAGCAAAAGCCAGAGTCAGTAAGTTGGACGATTACAAGATGGTCATGTAAATAATTAATGGATGTCTAAGCTTATATTACCTGTGCAGCAAAATCTGTTGATCAAATACCTGGAAGAAGATTCCGATGGCGCTATATATCTCGTGGGCACTATAATACAGAAGGTTCTTGGGTGTAATATGGATGACGAAGGATCATCCTATTTCAAATATAGATTCAATGATTTTGCAACCAGCGATGATTCTTTTATGTTCCGTCGATCACGTGTTCAATTTGCTGACGGCAAACCCATTCCAGTGTCTACTTTTTCTGTACGAATTCCTCTGATGATAGATTCCGAGTTTGTTAAATTCCCGTATATTTTGAAATCCGCGAAATGCACTATTGAAATGTCAACTTTTGAGCATAATAATGTAGAAATTCGGCCTTGCATGTTCTTTCCGAGAGATGTCCTGGAGAAACCTGGTGCTGTATACGGCAGAGACTTCTTGTCAGTAAAGAATGTCACGCCCCGATCTGTGGATAGAATGAAAACATATGATTTTGTTACTCCAAATCCATCCATTAGGATGGAATACGAAAACAAGGGAGGGGGGTATTGTCCAAAGATCGTTTTGCAATTTTGGTTGTACGAACCTTTGTCAAAACGGATGCTGAATTTGATGGCACCTTTTATAATTATTATTGTACTAGGGGTTTTAAATATATTCGCACTGCAAGACCTTTCGGCACTTATTGGAAATACATCGTCCATTGCTTTGACACTTGTATTTCTCATTCCTTCTTTGAGTGCTGATTCGAATACCCCCATGCCTATTAGCTTGAACGATATGCTTATGGTTTCGGTCTTCATTGGGTTGTTTATAAGTTGCATCAAAGGTTTCTTTTTCGATTATTTCATGATGGAAGCTGCAACTTTAGAAAATACTACGGATTATTTTGCGACTGCGTTGGATTCGCAAGGCGTTTCCAACTTTAGGGACGTTTGTATTCCATTCATTTCACTGATGTTTTTCCTCACAGCTTTCATCATCCCATTTATATCTGGTTGGCAATTCAAATGTCTCTTAAACGACATTCGGCGACAGAATTATCATAAGGGTAACGAGTCTAAGAAGAAAAATGAAACGAGTCGTGTACCTGATACTTATGTGCGGTACATATCACAGAAGCAAAAGAAAAAAATCGACGCAACCAAGGGGATAAAGCTGACAGGTTTGGTTACTCCCAGAGCTACTTTTCATTTTGGGTTCATTAGTTCATTCGACAAAGAATGGAATTAATAGAAAACACTAGCTATTGTATTTCAATTCCACTGTTCAAGTTCGTCAGCTAGTACTCGATCAACTATTTTAGAGTGCCAAGAGAGAGATTCAATTTTGAAGCTGTTTTTATGGATACTGAATTTTAGTTTAAATAAAAAGGGGCTTTAAATAGATCTCGACAATATAATTCAATTCAGAATTTGGCATTTGAATTCTCACACATTTTTTGCTTCTAGTCCGGCAGTAGACACTAGGTGGTCGTTGAGAAAATTTGAAATTTGAAATAACTGTAAGGACTGCACAACTAACTGTATGATGCTAGAAGATGCAGATGAAGAAGCAATCTCCGTCTCGGTTCGCGTGAGACCTCTTAACTCCAAGGAGAAGAAGTCGAACTGCAAAGATGTGTGGACAGTGGATGACACGTCGCTGTACTCTACAGTGGAAGGCAACATGCAGACTCACACTTTTGACAATGTGTTTAATCACAATGTGAGCACGGAAGAAGTCTACGATAAAGTAGCAAAGGAACTAGTGTCGTCGGTTCTCCAAGGAATGAACGGAACGGTCTTCGCGTACGGGCAGACTGCTTCTGGCAAAACATTTACCATGCAAGGAGAGAAGAAGGCCCCCGGAATTTTAAGTTTGGCAGCAGAGCAGGTATTCAACGAGATAACGGAGATGCCGCATTTTCAATTTTTATTGCATGTGTCGTATATTGAAATATTCAATGAGCAAATAAAGGACTTGCTTAGTGACAGCAATGCATCATTGCGAGTGAGGGAAGACCGTGATAAAGGTTTTTTTGTAGACAATTTGAGTATGCGATCCATCACATCTGTAGCCGAATTACTTAATTTGAAAGAAGAAGGAGAACGTAGACGTCATGTTGGAGAAACAGATATGAATTTGAAATCGAGTCGATCACATACTGTTTTCACTCTGAAAGTGGAGATGAGAGATTCAAGAGTGACAGAGGATGACGAAGTAGATGAGAATTTGGATACTTTTAACAAAAGACGGCATTCAAACAATACAGGAGATTTGAAATTTGGGGTTTTGATTGGCAAGTTAAATCTAGTGGACCTAGCTGGCTCGGAAAATGCACGAGCTACTGGAGCTGAAGGTGATCGATTGAAAGAAGGTGGAAATATCAATAAAAGTTTGCTGACCCTTTCTAGAGTTATCTCACAATTAGCAAATGCTAGGGGTAAAGCAGTGGGATTCATCAATTGGAGAGATAGTAAGTTGACTCAGATCCTCCAGCCTTCTTTAGCAGGCAATTGTCGCACGGCGGTAGTTTGCTGCGTAACCCCAGCTTCCAAGTATCTCGAGGAGACTAAAAGTACTTTAAGTTTTGCAAGTCGAGCGAAACAGATCACAACTCACGCGGTGGTGAATGAAGTTCTCGACGGTGAAGGAGAGATGCGCAAGTTGAAGATGACAGTACGATCATTGAAGGATCAACTAGCGAGTCAGTTAGCAGCTAATGCTGAACGCGAGGCGCTGGAGGAGAAGATCAGCAGTATGACTGCATTGCTCGTTAAAGGAGGACCTGCAACACCTACAAAGAGTGCAAAGAAGAAAAGAAAGAAAAACCATCGAGAGACTTGGTGCCCAGGGGATTTTGTGGCTGAGTCGAATGCTGTAAAATCTAATAGACAATCTAGTGCCTCTGATGGAGTTGTTGAGTTGAAAATTGAACTTTCGGACATGGTCGAAAAGAATTCGGAGATCTCGATGCTTCAAAAGCTAGCTGAAGAAAAGGACAATCAGCTGAAAAGTGTCTTGATGGAAAAAGATGTTGTGGTTAAGAAGAATACGGAGTTGGAAGAATGCGTGAATAATCTTCGCGAGAAAATTCAAGAATCTACTGGGATTATTGCAGACCATGCTGACGAGAGACGCGCATTTCAAACTGCTATTCTGGCGAGTGGGACGAAAGCAGAGGCTCTAGAACGAGAAATAAAGCAAATGCAAGAAGACGAGTCCATGCTACTGGAATCCATCAAACTAGGCCAGCAAGAGATGCAAGAGCAACTCAACGGGTACAAGCAGGAGGTTCGAAATCTTCTTTTGGAGCGAGAATTACTCGAAGATACTCTAGAACAAGAAATATCTTTGGCGAAAAAGTTGAAATCTGATAATGAAAGAACCGCGAAAGAGTCAGTGAACAAAAAGGAAGATATCAATTTGTTGAACCAACAGTTGAAGGAAGAGTTGAAAATCATGCAGACTAAAGAAGCAGAATTGGAGAAGCAACTTGCAGGCATGGAGAATGTTTTGGTTGATTTGGAAGTTGCAAAAGAAGGTCTCGAAACATCTTTGCAAACAAAAGATATCCGATTAGAAAACATGGCTGCCAGCTTTGCAGAAACCCAAAATTTAAGGCAACAGCTCGAGCAGCAAATATTGACACTAAAATCTGAATTTTCGAATCAGTTGGAAGAAGTTGTTGTCGAAAAAGATGCTTTTTGTGCAGCATTTATTCATGAATATGAAACAAAAAATATCGTTACAGAAAATTCCGAGATTGAACAACTGAAATATTGCGTTGCTGCATTGGAGCGATCGGTGTCAGAAAAAGAAACGCTTATCGAGGAAAATGAGGCATCGTTGGCAGGCATGCATCAAAGATTGATAGAATTGGTTTCAGAGCATTGCAATGCTTTTATTGAAGAGGATGAAACTACTGGTGAACTGCAACAGCAGCTATTGGTTCAGGCAGCAGAAAGGGAATCTCTTTTTGATAAACTAGAATCTACTTTAAAGGAACAAGATGGACATATTCAGCGCATCAAGTCTGATTTCCGGAATGCAATGAACGCTGAAGAGAAAATTCAAGCTGAAAAGATGATGGCTTTGGCTGAGGCCAACAAGTCTTTGGTGGTAGATATGACAGTTGAAGCTGTATTGGAAGATATCATTACCAAAATAGAAGTGGAATCAGTTGAAAAAGGACCCGATGATGTAATCGAGAGTTTACGCGATGAATTGAAGGTACTGGAAGCTGGTAGACTTGAACAGGCAGATATTCTTGCTTCAAAGATACGCAAATTGGAAGACGACTGCCATGCCTTTATGGAACGTAACCAAGAACTTGAAGCAGAGTTGACCGAGAAATTTTCATTGCGAGAAGAAGAATTGCGGCTACAAAGCAATCAGCTTGCTGAATTAGAAGTATCTAAGAATGAGCTGATTCGTCTCGAAGCTATTATTGCCGTTTTGAATTCAGATATCTCAATCGATAAAGAAACGATCATTCAGCGCAATTCTGATATCACAAGTCTTGAGGACCAAATCCAAGAGATGGAAACACAAGTAGCCAAGTTTTCGACTGGAGGAGAAGACGTGAATCCAGAACTTTACCAAAAGAAGATTTCTCAGTTACAAGTCCGAGTGGATTTAACAACTCAAGAGCTTGAACAGGCCCGCGAAAAAATATTAACTCTGGAAGCCGAATGTTCAGATATCATTTCCAGAGCAGATCGCGATTCAATAATGTCATCTGAACTTTTGCTGAGTAAGGAATCTGAAGCTGAATCATTGAAATCAGAAAAGTCCAAATTGCAACTGCGTCTCGATGAAACTTTGACCACGATAAACACTTTGGCACAGACTCACGAGGAAGACATGAATAGTCTCCAGCTGGTTGTGGATCAGATGAAGTCCGCGAATGCTGTTTTGGAAACAAATGTGAACGACAAACGGAACAAAGACATCAAAGATGAGACAGAAGCTCTGGCCAATATGAAAGCCTCAATCGTCGCATTGGAGAGAAAAGTGAACGAATTGAAAACCGAGATCGACGAAAGGAACCAAGCAGTTGCTGAGCTAACTGATGAAACGGCACGTTTGTCAACTCAACTTATCGAAAGTGAATCGAAATTGGCCACATTTTCGAGTCCCAATAACATTGTTGTTGAACTTGAAGAGATGAATCAAGTGTTGCAGGACCAGTATTCACAATTGCAAAAGGATTCCAGGAAGCAGCTAAAAAGCATGAGACAGCAAGTGGAGGAGCTAACCACAAGGTTACAGAGGCAAAAAGACTCATCTCATCAGCTGGAGTTGCATGTGGTGGAGCACGATGCCATGATTGGTTGCAAAGACGAAGAGATATCCAGACTACGATCGGAAGGAGTTTTACTCGAAAGCAAATTGCAGGACATGGTAGAGGAGCTCATGCAGATGCATTCTCAGATGGAGGAGAAGAATAGAGCCACGGAGCAAGTAGCTGCATTGAAGATACAAGTATCGGAACTGGAGGTGGAGGTGGAAAACGCCAATAGAACACGGGAATCTCTTGTAAAGAAAATACGGGAAGAAGTCAAGGAGGAGGCAAAACGGAAACTGGAGGATATTCGTAAGGATGCCAAGGAGATGATATTGGCGTTGCAGTCTGAAGTGAAAATTTTGGAACAGAAGATGGAAGAAAAAGACGCTTTGTTATTGAAGAATCGTGGAAGAATTGAGAAATTGGAGCAAGTAAAGCTCACGAAGGAGTACGCTCAGAGTGTGATGGATCTGAAACGAGACCATAAGGAATTGCGTCTTCGTTTCACGCAATTGCAAGCGACGAATGAGTCATTTCGAGGTTCCGACTCAACTAGTAATCCTAAACTCGTTCAAGCGGTTCTTTCAGTTTCAAGAGATTGGGGTATAGTTGGAGATATGGATCCTACTGATTTACTTGTTATGTTATCTGACAAATTAAAGGAAGTTCAAAAACAACGTAATGCATTTCAAGCAGAATTGAGAGAATTGGATTGCTCTGCAGCCGAACTGGACGAGAAAGAAGATGCTTTGAAAGATCTGGAAGGTATTCGGTCCAAACTTCAGTACAAGCTTTCGGGATGCCAGGATGATATTATTAAGTTGAACAAGTCTCGTGAGGCTGACAAGGTTTACATCACCGATTTGTCCAAAGAACTGGAAACGCTAAGAGAGGAGAATAAGACGATTAATGCAAGTCTAAATACTTCGGTTGAGGAGCAGAAAACAAACATCCGATTTCTGGAGAAGGAAAATCTTGATTTGATGGTAGAACTACGAAAAGCCAAGGAGAAACTAAACACAAGTGCCAAGAAGCAACCTCTGGCTAGAGTTGAACAAAATGTGGTTCGAACGGAAAATGTCGCTACTAAAAAATCTGTTGCTGCACCTCAGACGAATTCCATTGTGGATGAAAACCAAGCTGAATGTAAACAGCAATAAAATTTGAATTTGTTTCTTTTTGAAAAAATACGACGGTAAAAGAAATAAATGCTCCATGTCGTCTATTTCTAATACGTGCGTTTGAATTTTCAAATTAGTAAAACTCTTAATTAGTTTGAATATGTAGAATGCTCCTGTGACGAAACAAGTTCAAACAAGATGAGACAAGTTGACTATCCTAGAGCTTGGGCAATACCCATGAACAATCCTTTTCCAAGAGCATGTTTCCATCAGGTGCATTCTGACCTCTGCATACTTTTGCAAAGCCATTGTTGCCCCAATGACTTCCCCAACTATTTCGAATCACCCAGTATTTCAAACCATGTTCCTCGCCCCAACCAACAACCGATATATCGTGATCGATGGACCACTTCTTAGGCTCTGTGGTATTATCACATATAATAGAATCGCCCACGAAATCTTCACTGAGTGCGGAATTGGTTGCGATACCACAATCGATGGGTCCGTGGGAAAATAGGTCATTCATCATGGCTTGTTCGCCTTTGAGGTGACCAAAATCTGAGGCAAAGTAGGTGGTAAACTTGGTATCCTCGACATCACTGCATATTCCTTGAGCATCACATGATGTGCAACCAGTGGCTGAACACAAATTCCTTTCACCAGTTCCTAACCAGGAGTCACATGTTTCGTCAACAGACCCATGCTTGACGAAGAATTCAAAGGCATCATGAGCGTTGCCCCCATTGCAACCGTCACTCTGGGAGGTCTTCACACAGTCAACGGTAAGTTGCGGAGACACGAATACATCAGGGACACTCAAACCTCCTCGCTTGATTTTCAATCTGTCGGAGAACGTTGAGCTACTTGCCATTGCCCAGCAAGCACCACAATAGCCTTCTCCATTGTGATGGCTCTGCATTGGAGTTAGCAAGCATTTGCCACTTTGATTTCCCCAGTTGAATATCGGAGGGAGCTCATCGATGGGTAGCAAACGACGACGGGACTTTGACATTATCGGTTGGTCATTGCGATGAGAACACCTGGCGTAAGAACGGATGCTGTTATTGTAAGAGTTGCCAAGGAGATGCTTTGGAACGTGGTACCGATATGGTCGATTCACAGTGACTTGAAAGCAACGCTTAATTCCGCCTTTGATGACGAGGTCAAATCCTAAATCACCGTGGTAAACGCCGAGATCACGCTTAACTGAAAAGTAATTCTTTCTAAATCCAACTAATGTCCCGTGTGAACCATCCACAAATTCACAAGCAACAGGACCATTGGTTTCAATTTCCAACTCCACCAACTCCATGTTCACTTCCCCAAAGTCAGAAATGGGGTATTTGATAAAGGAGGTCCGAGGTGTACAGTGTGCTGTTGGATTTCCAGGCAAACAGTTGACACAAGTGTTTTCAACGGAACACTCTTCCTTTTTGGCTCTGTATCCCATGCAGGTCCGGTCAGGGATTCCATCGGATGCGTTGATGTGCTGAAGAATGGTCTCTAGTGGAAGAGAGTGAATGCAAGAATCCGTTGATTGATTCGCCACACAATTCAAAAGAATCTGGTCTGACAGAGACACTCGAGGAACGCCAGGTTGTAAAATAGAAAGCCGATCGGCGATCATTGAAGTGATTGCAAAGACACTACCTGCACTTGGGCATCCTGGAATACCAAGAAAGTTCTTGACACTAGTGAGGAAGTAAGTGCCTTCAATGTCTTTCCAGTCAAATCCATTCACCAATAAATCTATCTTTGTAATCAACAAAAAGAAACAACCCGCAACGACTCTCATTCCTAGATCTGATTTTGAACTTCTATTTTTTAGTCTACTGAGCCCCCCGCAATCACTGGTTCAAAACACAATGTCAGCAATAGCAGAAGCCACCGAGCATTATACCACCGGGCAATTACTGGAGGAACTCCGACGCAGAGTAAGATGCGCGGAACGAACTAACAAGACCAGGTCGATTCTTGTTGGGCCTCCGGGATGCGGAAAGGGAACAGCCTCGCCTCGCATTAAAGCAGATTACTGCGCGTGTCATTTGGCAACCGGTGACATGCTTCGAGCAGCAGTGGCAGCTGGAAGTGAGATGGGCAAGGCTGCCAAGGCTGTTATGGAGGCGGGCAAGCTGGTGAGCGACGATATCGTCATCGGGATCATCCGAGAAAACCTTAACACCCCATCTTGTAGTAAGGGGTTCATCTTGGACGGGTTTCCTCGGACGGTTGGACAAGCCAAGGAGCTTGATGATCTGCTAGCTAAGCAAGGAGAGAAGATCGATTCGGTGATTAACTTCCAAGTAGACGATGAAGTATTGGTGGAACGAATCACAGGTCGTCGTGTCCATCCTGGAAGTGGTCGTAGTTATCATGTCAAGTTCGCGCCGCCAAAGGTAGAAGGCAAAGATGATATCACTGGTGAACCACTGGTTCAAAGGAAGGATGATAATGAAGAGGCTTTGAGAACTCGCCTCACAACGTTTCATGACCAAACTGCACCTGTACTTGCACACTACAAAGATGTTGCCAAGGACATTAATGCAATGCAGCCGATTGATAAGGTATATGCTGAGATCACAGCAGCATTGGGCCCTAAGGCATAAAATTAATATATAATAGAACAATTTATTATAAGAAGAAGATTGATGTTCAATGTCGCTGCTCACACCTAGTTGGACTTCAGTTCTATTTGAATACGGGATTCCATTTCGGTTTGCTGATGTCACTTCTGCACTGATCCCTTAGACATAAATACACATAGAATAATTAATCATAGGATTTATGTTCGTTTTCGCTTTTTCTTGGATGGCGCTGCTTTCGCGTTCTTTGGTTTAGGTTTGATTTGAATACTGGATTCCATTTCAGTTTCAAAATCAATACGAGGGTTCGATTTGAAATCATCGAACTCGTCTTCGAGATTGTTCTGAATATTTATTAAACTAATCCATGTCTCGGAAGCAGAAGCAGAAAAGTTGATGGCGCCAAACCCGTTATTTTGAAGATCATTTCCCACCATTAATAACGATGATCCGTTTGGCGGACCATTAACATATACACCATATTTACCATTCCCGCTCATTTCACACAATCGCGCTAGTAACAAGCCTTTATCCAAATAAACACCATGCACCGCATTGGAAGCAACATTGGATCGAAGCATAGCGACACATCCAGTGGATTCAATACCTGTGGTACAATCGTGTACTCGTGAATGAAGCAGCGTCACTGATTCAAAAACCTGTATGCCAACTCCCATCGCATTATGTACCGTGCAATGTACTAGTGTGGTAAGGCTGCCTTTCGACACTACAATCAAAGGCGATGTGGTAGCACCTTCTATCATAATCCCATACAAGTGTACCAAACTGTAAACTAGGAGAGACGAATCCTTGAAGAGAATCTCAGAAGCGACTTTGGCGGATGGTGTTTTAACGAAAGACTCTATTTTAATCTGCTTCCTGTTTTCCAATCGGTCCGTTGGAATTGCTTCAATTCCAATCACTTCAACCGCCGGTGGATGAAGCACTTTATTGTTGTTATAAGGACGGTAATCTCCCTTCACTCTAGCAGCAATTGCTTCATATGCATTCAACTTGATAGCCCACAATCGCTCTCCTAGTATGCGAATGTTATGGCGTATCTTAACATTCGTACTGGTACTGTGAGTGCCTGCTTGAAGAACTATCGTATCGCCTTTCCTGGCAACGTCTAGTGCAGATTGAAGGCTAGTGAATCTCGTAGGGGGCGGAGCTAAGGGTCCACATCCTACTCTACTTTTATGATGTTTGCTGAGGACTCCATATGGGGGGTTCTTCTCGCCTTGTGGTGTCACAAAAGTGTATCGCATCCCTTTGTCCAACCTCAATTGTGTGATATGCAAACCCTCCTCCAAGAAGCCATCCGAGTACACAATGTCATATGTATTGTTACTGTGAACCTCCTGTACTAAACCAGGGTACCATACATCTCCATCCAGATACAAGGCCTCCACTGAAGATCCTACCGTAATCCATTCTCGAGGGAATTCGCAGAACGAATTGCTTAAATGCGAGTTTTCAACCCAAAGAACACAACTGCTGTTGTTCAATCCACAAGCCCATTGTTTATTCACCAACGCATTATTCATTCTGTCTGTTGGATCCAGGAAAGTGAATATCCGAAATAACACGTTAATCGGGATCCCACCCCAGCTGATGGCCAATGCTATTTCCTCCGCAGCTTCCAGGATTGAAGGTTTGTCGTAAGTACATTCTTTAGTCTCTTTGTGCAGATAGAAAACCTTTCCATTGGTATCTGGATAGGAATCCCAACACTCACCTGTGAGAAAACTAGATTTTTTACCAGTGGCAATAGCTGTACGCGCAGCAATATACTGACTGTGATCGAATTCACTGCCATCCATTGCTATGATCAGTTCGTCATCCATGTCATCTTCCATAGCAATCTTATCAGCCTCCAGCTGATCAATCTCCCATGTTTTCGACTGTGAAGCTTCTATTTTGGCGAGTTCTTCTTGTGCTAACGAACGATCCACCACCGGAAACCATAGCGTACGAAATTCAATAGCATAGCGCTCAACGGGGCTTAAATGTTTCTCGAGCTCATTGAACTGCATTTGATTCATGTTGTCTTTTTCTTCCTCAGCTGGAATCGTCTGTTGCTTCGCTTCTTCGTCATCAGGTTGTTCCTCGTTAAACTCTTCTAGGTCTTCGTTGGCCTCCTTTGTGGCACGGCAAGCAGCAAGTTTATCAGATTCATCTTCAGCTTGGGCCATGGCCAACTCAATATCCTTCTCATTACCGTCACCCGTGTCTACATCCACGCCCAGTAATTCACTGACTCCACCTCCCTTTGAGAGAAACGAACTGACAGTGAACTTACCATCCTCAACCGAGAGCTTATTCAAATGTCGTTTTTGATTCGACTTCATGAGAATGTTCTCTTCAATGGTAAACTCGCTGATCAGCCTATATATATGAACATCACGAGTCTGACCGATGCGATGTGCTCGATCTTGAGCTTGAGCATCCATACTCGGATTCCAATCGGAATCATAGAAAATTACAGTGTCTGCCCCCGTAAGGTTAATACCAAGACCTCCGCTTCTCGTACTTAATATAAACGCGAAGATTCGCGGATCACGATTGTACCTTTCCATCATTCGCTGCCTGGATTCTACCTTGGTGCTTCCATCAAGACGGAAGTACACATGGCCGTGGATATTCAAGAATACTTCCAGGATATCCAGCATTTTGGTCATTTGTGTAAAGATCAGCACTCGGTGACCTTTGGCTTTCAAATCCCTCAACATTGATGCTAAAACTTGAAGCTTCCCGCAGTCATATTGTACAAGCATTTTATCAGGAAAAGCTAATGTGAGTTTTGTGGCCACGTTATGGAACAGAGCAGCGCTACCAAGAGTTTCCTTAGACGGAGAAGAAGCAATTCGAACCACTTGTGAGCATGCATTCATTTCCGTCGTGTAGCCTGCATTATCATTAAAAGCCCCAGTCATCATCATTTGAGGAGTCATCGCTACTGCCTTCGGTGTAGCAAACGCGAACTTACGAATCATTTCATCACAGTCCGTCACGCGTTCTTCCATAGTCAGGGCAGCATCGGCTAAGCATGAACTCAGCGGATGGATGCAGGAATGCTGTTTCATCCACTGGGTCGCTGTAGCCGAATTCGAGCAGCCTGCAGATGGTCCCACGACGACACAGGCGATGAGATCCTCGCCGTAGAGTGGAGCAGTCCCGATCGATGCATTCATTATGAGATCAGTCACGAATGAATTGCGAAGAAGACGTTGGTCAATCAACTGCTGTCGCTCCGACTTTAAAAGGTTGGATGCACTCTCACTTAAACCTTGGGGAAACTCAAATTCAAATTCTACACTAGATAATTCTTCAATGAGCATTTTTTTGATAGGAGCTAATTGCTGGGCACGCTGAAAACTAAATTTCGTTTTCAAAAATCCAGCCAGCGAAAGTTCTTGCTGCACGAACTCTAGTTCCGGCAGACGCATTTTGAATTTCCTATTCAATCGAAACACGTTGGATGAGGTGACTATTTGCAAAGGTTCCATTTGCAAAGGACTCTCGATGACCCTTGGTTCAAAAATATCAGGATGGTTGCAAACCATTCTAAGTTTCATCAAAATACTCATCATGCCGAGACACCCGCCTCCAGTTAGTGCCGTTTTAGTGGAATTCCTGCTGATAAAGTCTTCATATAAATATCGTTGGCGTCTTGATAAAGGAACCTTGATAATGTGTTCGTACTTTCCAGGTAGCTGAGTTGCCACATGTATCTTGAGCCTGCGTAGTAAAAACGGACGGATAACCGCGTGTAACCGTTTCACTACTAATGCATTATGTTTCTCTTGCTGATGTTGTGCTAATTGACTGCCTTTGCCCTCGACAACTGCTGTTAATGGATTGGCAAACCAGTATTTGAATTCCGAATGGGACCTGAATATGTGCGGCATTAAAAAATGCATTAATGACCATAACTCCATCAAAGAATTCTGCAAAGGGGTCCCAGTAAGCAGTAACCGCCGTTTAGTATTGAGACTGATGAGAGTTTGCCATCTTTGACTCTGAAAGTTCTTAATATTGTGAGCTTCATCGAGAATGAGATAATACCATTTCCTTCGCTTAAACATAGCAGCATCTTGGACTGCAAGTTGATACGAAGTGATGCAAATATGGAATTGATTTGGTTTAGACCATCCTTGCCTCTTCAATTTGCGTTCTTTGGTACTCCCATAGTATGTTAGAACTTTAAATCCGGGACAAAACTTTTTTAATTCCATTTCCCAATTGAGGAGGACGCTCGTTGGAACGATAATTAGATGCGGGCCCCAGATGCCTTTATCACAAGCGAGATGAGCCAACAGAGAAATAGTCTGAACAGTTTTACCAAGGCCCATCTCATCAGCGAGGATTCCATTGAGCCTTTTGTCACACATAGATGCCATCCAATGAAGACCCGCGATTTGATACTCCCGTAGTCTCAAGTCTTTCGACATCAAAAATGGAACTTTCATTGATTGGGATTCTTCAGTGCAGCTCGACGACTCCCCCCCCCGTTTTTTATAGAGTTCCAGCAACTCTTCCTGGCTCATCATTCCCTCGCGTTTTAGATCACCCAATTCTTCTTGGATGCTGTTCGGATGCGGTTCGCATGATTGATCCATACTACCTTCGTCATCTGATTCTTCAGAATATTCAAACTCTTCCTCGTCTTCCTCTTGTGCAATATCGAAGTTATCAAATCCATAAAATTTTAAAACTTGCTTGGCAGACATTGAGCCTAGAGCACTGTCACTAGATTCCGATATTTGGTCATCTCCATTGGATTCAGATAGTTGGTCATATCCATATAACTTCATTAATTCTTCTTGTGTCATTTCTGCTTCCGCTGTCAATGCGTTTATTTCATTCTCTGTAGCTTTTTGATCAGGTTCGCATTCATCGTCGATACTGACGTCCTCCCCAATTTCTTCTTCTTGCCATTCCATTTCGTCATCACTTTCCACCTCCAGTTTTTCTTCGTTTTTATATCCATATAGTTTCATAAGTTCCTCTCGGGACATTTCCGCTTCTGCTTTCAAAGCTTGCAATTCACTTTCAACTTGATTTTCTTCGGGTTCACAATATTCTTGATTCATTGTATCTTCATCGTCGATTTCAGAATCCTCCGAATATTGTCCATCACTGTTTTCTATTATTGGTTTCTCATTGTTGTCGCCATAACCATATAGTTTCATGAGCTCCTCTTGTGACATTTCTGCCTCTGCTTTCAAAGCTTGCAATTCACTTTCAACTTGGTTTTTTGAAAGCTCGCAATCATCTTGGTTCAATGTGTTTTCATCATCTATTTCAGAATCTTGAGAATAGTCATCGTCATTGGACTCGTCCAGCAACAAAGATGTTGATTTCAAACGCTTTACACCGTGAGCATCTTCGTCATTGTCACTTATTAGCGCATCGTTTGTAATTTCCAAAGTTTCCAGTTCTTCTCGATTTGCATATTTCAAAAGTTGTTCCTCCCTTGAGAGTTTGGCGTCAGCTCTGAGAATTTTCAACTCATCAAAAATATCATCTTCAGAATCAGATTTAGGCTCATCTTTGTCGTGCAGTTTAGAAGCTAGAGCATTTGAATATCTTTCTGTTTGTTCAACGAGAAAATTTAAATGCTTGTCCATGGCTGATTGCTGTTTGGCGAAAAATTCTGTTCGATGTTTATAAACCACGACTCTATCGATCTTTTCCCAGAACGACTTGACTTCTCTGCCTATTAAAGCACCTACCTTTTTAAGCCGTATAGCGTCCATCTTAGCATCTTTAACTTCTCGATTGTTCATGCTTTCCCATGCACGAATGGCGGATTTCACAATGAGTTTTTGTTTGTTTGTTTTCCATTTCCTTTCAGTGACGAAATCTTTTTTCATCCAAGCCATTTCTTTGAGAAGATAGTCCCACTGGCAAGAGTTCTTCGGGATATCCTCCTGAGGTTTGACGTTTTTGGACTTTGCAGAGACGTATCCAATATGATTCAATCGTGCACGAACTTGATCCTTCATGGCTTTTAACTCGATAGCACTGCCTGCGATTGGCGGTTCTTCCGTCTTCATTCTCTTCGATGCCTCTGTCGCATCTGTGTTCTTGCGTTTTGGATCTGACATGAATCTTCAAGTATCAACCTAGCCACAGAATGGGAACTGCGTCTTTCAATTTGAATTCTTTTTCTTTTTTTTTCTTTTTTTTTCGAACAAACAGAAGATAATTAAAATTTAACCCCCCCCCAAATGGATCAACCTACAACAACTATTAAACTTTTGAAATTCGAAATATGGCGACATAATATCTCTGAAATA
>Ga0105055_10004562_pt1 | contig 20131 bp, 11 predicted proteins | sample BON03_FD_78090 | JGI IMG/M metagenome (GOLD analysis project Ga0105055, IMG submission 78090) | Freshwater microbial communities from Lake Bonney liftoff mats and glacier meltwater in Antarctica - BON-03 | ecosystem: Environmental > Aquatic > Freshwater > Ice > Glacier meltwater | place: Lake...
CATCCATGATAGTCTGCACATCCACACCGTCAATTTGAACATTGATATTATAATGTCCTTTGATTGCAGGGATATATTTGAATTCATACAAACCTTCTCCCAAATAAGCTTTCTCCACGGCTGCTCGTTTGGTTGAACGTATAGAGACAACACCACCACTGGCACCATTCATCAACGAAGAGCTTTCAATGATTTCAAATATAGTTACGGGTACATCGCTAGTACCAGGAGTAAAGGTGATGCTGGTCTCGCAAGAACACACAGTAAGACAGCTATTCGATACCTCAACAGTGAAATCGTATGGAGTTACTTCAAAGGCATTCACCAACAACGTTTGAAGGTCTGTGGCAGTTGCAGTTGCATTTATCCCTTGGACATCGACTCCCATTAGACGTAAACTAAATGTACCAGAGTCAGCAGCGCATGAAAGCGTTTGAACTTGAGTACCATCATCGGTAATACTATGAGCATTCCCACTAGTGTCCAACTCTAAATCAAAGCTGAGTCGGCTACTATCCGTCTCATCGCTCCTGACGTTTCCTGGTATTGCTGACTGCACTTGAACTACACTTATCAATGGTTCTCTATCGGTAGTCAAGTTTGCTGCAATCAATCCACTCGCATCACCCGATAAAACTGGTTGTGCAGCCCCGATATGAGTCGGACTTCCTCGCGTGTTGAACAAAATAACCCATATAAAAGCGTTGGTACCGTAGCTGTCACGAGTAACAGTAACATCACCAACGGTGCTTAACAACTCCAAAGCAGTCTCAACTGCACTGGCCGAAGAATCAAAGTTCAAAGCCGAGGTCTCCTCGCCGTCAAATGATAAAACAAAGGTTCCAGTCACTCCAGATTCTGAATCTACATAAAACGCCACTTGTTCAAAACGAGGTATATCTCGAACAAGAACCTGAAATTCAAGAACATCGCCAGCATTTCCGCCATGGATACCAGGGCCACTAACTATTGAATCAAGTGCATTGATATCTCCAACTGCAACAGAAAGAGCAAACGGAGATCCTTCAATATCCTTGCCATTAGTGCCGCGAACATCCAAGTCAAATTCACCTGCAGTCCAAGGAGTGTAGCTGATAGGATAGCTTCCAGAAGCGCCATTAGTAGCCACGGTGGCAGTCACTGAAGTAGCTACAACCGAAACGGTATTAGGTGCCCACTCCTCTAAATGAGACACAAATGTTACAACCCATACAAAGTCTGCCCCGATATTTGGACTCTCTACTAGTACTTTTCTTCTAGTACCTGATATCTCACTTCTTGCCCCGTTATCATAGCTATATTCAACGAACAGTTCTTCTATCGCAACCTTTAAGGCAGGTGCAGATATCACAACAGATAGACTAGGAGTAGACTTTGAGCCGATGGTAAATACGAAAGTGTCTAATAAAGGGTTAGCTGAACTAGGAACAGTAACAGTAATGACAGCAGACGATGAAACGACTTGGTCATTGATGCTTACAAGAAATGCATCTGAATCACCGCTCACTAAAACCTCGGCTCCTGTTCCATCTCTCAAATTACTGAATGAATCTCTAGCATACACGGTAAACGAAGAAGTCGTAGCTGAAGTAGCAGCATGCAATCCATCTCCAGTAGCAACTGAACTAGAAACATCAAGCACACTGTGAAGACAAGTAACCACTGATGGGGTAGCAGTTCCATCGGTTAAGATGGATTGTTCCATATAAGTGGCGACCACCTTGTACATCCCAGCTTCCGTTAACGTGTATTCGACAGTGTATGTACCATCCAAGTTGTCAGTAAGAACAGCTTGCACTTGATGACCATCGATTGAGCCTTGACCAACTAATACTACCAGAAATTTATCGGATTCACCTCCGGTGGTTTTCAGGTTACCATATGTATCCTTAGCCTGGATTATAAACCTAGAAACGTCTCCTGCTACAGCGTCAGTAAGCCCATCTCCAATCGAATCACTTGTTTCATGAGATACAGGACCAGGAGACACAATGACTACATATGGAGAGCATTTGTTATTAAAGCCTAATCCACAGTAGATATCCGTGCCTGCCATCGTTTTCACACTAAGTGAATACGTTCCACTCGTCCTTGCAATGTAGCCCCCCACAAACTTGCCAGCTCCTACATACTCTAGAGGTACAGTCAACTGATCTGGTCCAGAGAGCGTCACTTCGTAAACATCCATATCTGTATCATCATCAGTAGAACGATCGTTACCTTGTGAATCCTTGCTTTGGATTTCAAAAACTGACTCAACACCTGCGATAGCTGATTTCAGTCCAGCTCCATTCGCTGTAGAAAACGGATAATCGGCAGCACCAGCAACCACAGAGATTGCAAAAGGAGAACCAACAATATGCTCCGATCTATAAAAGAACGCAGGGCGGATCACCTGGCGAGCCACACTAAACGAAGACCACTGAAGTTTAATAGAAGCTACACCAACAAGTTCTTTCATCTCAACTCTAATATCGTGAAAATGATCCTTTTGCAACATCACATTGATTGCTCGATTCTCGTAGGGAGCTGAATCCCATGCGTCAATCACAAGGGTATGATCGACCCACAAACGAGCACCATCGTCACATACAAGATAGAACGTGAAGTTCTCACTACTTGGCGACCTCAACTTCCCTTGCCATCGCACAGATACATAGTCGCGTCCGTAAGGAGTAACGAGCCCATCTTGCCAATCAAAATTAACAGATGAATCTAACCTGGACATGCTAGGGTTTCCTGACAACCACTGATTATCAAAATAGTCAGCCAATAGACCGCCCTTGGACAATTGCCTCACAGCTAATGAATAACTCCCGGCTTTCGCAGGTGTATATTGAGCGGTATAAACCGGCAATCCACCGATCTTCTTCTCAACTACTAGTTCAGGATTATTGCCAACCAACGACTTCGCCAAACCACCTTGACTCTCGGAGACAATAATAGCAGCATCAGTGCCCACTAAACCAGAAGTGTCTACCACTATGGCATCAACTTGATCACCACGAAAAGTAACCCTCCATCTATATCTTCCGAATCCAGGACTCAATGGTCCATCCCGTGCAACTGTTACAGGACTGCCAACCAATGATTCCAAGGCATCCTGTATCGCACTAGCGGAGCTATCATGCGAGAGTGCTTGTGTGGTTGCACCTCCATAGGATAAGGTGAAAGTGCCGTCAATAGGAGTAGGTGATCCTCCTTGGATTTCAAGGTATTGTTGTTCGTGGCGAACGCTCATTGCCTGGAACAGTGGCAGATTTCCAAGGTTCTTCAACAATGTCACGGTCCATCGAAATCCACTAGTCAATTGCTCGCGTTCTACCGATACTGAATTAACAGTAGATAGTGCCTCCAATCTTTCACGCATTTGGGAAGCACTAGCATCAAAGTCCAAACTGTCAGAATATTCGCCCATAAACTCCACAACAAAAGATCCAGCTAAAGGTGAAAATCCAGCAAGAATCTCTTCTACATGCGCTGTAGCCCCAGTAAGCGAAGCATCATCAACACTGAGCAATGCAACATTTCCCACAGGCTCTACAAAGGTAACCATCCATCCATTCGTCTCCAGACTCACGTGAACCGCTACCCCCAGACTTTCCAATGCATTCTTTATCGTGATAGCATCTGCGTTATAGGCCACTGTCACAGTTCCATCTGAAGTTCCAAGATCCATAGAACCACCAGTAGCCGTTCCAGAAAGCGTAATCAGCTGCTCTTCCGCAACGAAACTGGAAGTTGACGAACTAGTGATTGTCTGCACTTCCGTCACTCCTACTTGAATCATCTCAATATTCAATGTGCCTCCAAACGAATTCGGACCAAACTCTGTGAATTGAGGAACTGCTCCGAGATCTCCAGTGAAAGTGATGAACCAATCAAAGGCACCGTTTCCTAGACTGGTCCGAGACACATCGACAGCTTCGATATTGTCCATTGCTTCCAAAGCGTTCTTCATTGCTGCTTCATCAGCATCGAATGCAATTGTGGCGGTATTCAAGTCAGATCCACTTTGAAGAGCATAAGATGTCGTATCAAGTCCAAGTCGAAATGAACCAGTAGAAATTGTGCCTACACTCGATGTACCCACCTTTTGAATGGTGTACACAACTGGTTTATATTCAGACAAACCAGCATCTGAGTACCAGGTATGTGTACCATCTACAACACTGCTATCAGAGGTCCACAATTCAGTGAAGAACAATTCTTGACCCGCTATAACGCTCGAAACATCTTTCACTGGCTGTCCCGAAGCTTTCTTTGGCTCGATGACAAATTGATTTGCATAACCCTTGATAAATTCAACGACTTCTGGGACGACTGCTGCGCCACTGCTATTTACAGCCATCGTATTCAAGCCAATTTGCATCTGTTCGATTTCCCCACTTTTCTGAAAGGTCACTGCGTATTCGAATCCATAGTGGTTGGCTTCGTTAACAATAGTTTTTGTCACATGAACCCCACCAATCGCCACGCCTGAAACATCCAACAATCCATTGAACAATGCTTGAACAACTTCAGCGGAATCTAGCACTGGATTTATTAATGCAGAGGCAGATCCGAGTCCCACTTGCAAACTGAATGAACCAACCCAATTCAACGTGGATACTGTGCTGAGAACTTTAACTTTTTGTACTTCATAAACAACACCAGCAATGCCTCTGATTAATGCTGAGCCAGAAACTGTAGTGGTCAATGGAGACGCTCCAGCACGAGCTACAACAGTTGCAGTAGCTGCAGAAGGTCTTCCGTCTCCAATTGCATTCACAGCTACTACTTTAAATGCATATGTTTGATCTGTGGCCAATCCTTCAATCACGAATGATTTCTGGGATGGTCCCCCGCTGTAAGCAAGTACGGCAGGAGTACCAGGTTGGGTCTTCACAACAGTGGCAAGTGCTCTATTATTGTCGTTTGCTCCGGATTCGTAGAAATATCTTGGATGAACCAATCTGCCATAAGTAGATTTCATCAGAGAAAGTTCGCCAATATTAGAATGGAAAGTAACATCCCACTTTTTACCAGGGCGAGGTGACGATACCGCACTTGAAGATACCGAAACCTCCACAACAGTTGAAAGTCTTTCTAGAGATGCTTTCATTTCTGCATCAGTGCAATCATAGTCCAAAGCAGACGTCTCCTCCCCTTCAAAAGCCAGCGTGAAATCACCAGACAAAGGAGCCACTCCTTTGCTTAGCTCGGAAATCACAGCACTACCACCAATTAGTAAAGAAGCGTCAAGAACAACCGATTGTACATCTCCAAAGATCTCCAAAAACGTAATATCCCATACATAATTTCCCGCAATTACTGATCGAGTCACTACAACACCAGTTGTTAAATCGTTTAAAGCAGTTTCTACTTCTGCATCCGTGGCTGTCGAGCTTAATGCAACAGTAACTCCGTCTACAACACTTAAAGCAAACGACCCTCCAGTAATAGAATTGAAAGTCAATTGTTGAACTTCTTTTACAGGGACATCTGATGAAACTGTTACCGTTTGAATCTCCTCTTTAACTGGATTAGGATTTGCCACGGTATTCGGTGCTACACTGTCAAATCTATAAACCTTGTAGCCAATAGCTGGTGATCCGTTCATGACTGCTCCGCCCCATCTCAATGACACAGAGTTTGCGCTAACATCTTCAATGAGTGGTGTTGAAGGTGCATCGGCTCCAGTAGCTACAAGCGACGCAAATATGGATGACCGTGATGACAATCCTACACTGTTGACGGCTTTGACGTAGAAACGATATGATTTTCCTTCATTCAGACCGTTGACTACATGAGACAGAGATCCTTGTACCAACCGAAGTACTTGAACATTAGGGATATCTGCGCCGCAGGAAAGCGAGTTCAGATTTCCTTGAAACAGGGGAACAATTTCATGATTTGGTGGCAATCCAGATTCAAATACAACCACCCACTTGATCGAAGCTACTGATACAGAGCGACGCGATACAAACACCGTTACTGGTCCACCGTTGGCAACTGAAAAGGCAACTTCAATAGCGGTCTTAACTTCACTGTCAGCAGCATTGTAAGCGATTGAATCCGTCTCCACAACAACTGGAACATTACCGTTTACGCTAGATGTAGAAAATAATTCTCCTTGCGAGTACCTCAACGTGAAGTTACCACCATCGAAGTTACTATTGCACATGATTTCAATTGTTTGAACCGCAGGATCACCAGCACCTCGGGTTACCACCGTAAGAGCTGCAGTACCATTCAAGTCCGCATCCAACACACGGAGTTCATCTCCAACGTCTCCGTGTTTTTCTAAAAGGGTAACAACCCATTCTTCTCCAGAAACAATTTCAGTCACATGAACAAGACCCACTAATGCTTCCAACTTGGTTTGAAGATCCAGCGAAAGTACAGGGTGAGCAATCGTGTCAGTTTCAACACCAAAGAAAGACAATCGAATGCTCCCAGCAGAAGGAGTTGAAAGCAAAAGTTTCACTGAAGTTAATTGTCCAAATGGTAGACTTGCTTGGAAAGCACCTCCTGCGCCATCGTCTCTGAAAATTTCATATCCGGTAATTCTGGTACCTCCATTGTCTGCAGGTGGCGTCCACACAATAGCCGCTTGTCCATCATGTGTATTGGAGTAATCCCCTTTTGGTTGCAAAGGGGGCATTGGTTCTGTTGGAGATGCTCTAGCAACAAAAGTTACAGAGTCTGAAAACCCTCCGAATCCAACATCATTGATAGCTCGAACTTTAAAAGAATACTTTCTTCCAGACACCAAGGATGAAATCTTGGTCATGGTATTGAAAGCACTTACAGTTTCTCTTCCAGTTCCATCAAATATCATAACGAATCCTCCTCCTGCCCAATCGTCCATGAACAACTCGTAACCAGTAATACGGGATCCACCGGTTTGAGTAGGATGAGACCAAGCTACCACCAAAGAGTCCCTGTCTGATAGTTGTAAAACAGGAGAGTCCGGTTGACCAGGAACTCCGTGAGCTGGTTGGGCAGCGCGGGGAGATGTTTCGATAATGGAACCATAGCCACAGCAAGACAAGCAAGTATCAGCGCAAGCAGTTTTGGAAGAGACCCGAACAAAATATGTTTGGCCAAATGTTAATTCGGTGATATTGTAAACAAATGGTTCACCAGTACTTAAATCGGTAATCTCTGCCATCATGAAGTCTCCAACACCGCCACTACCTTGGACAGTTTCCGTAACATCAAAAAATGGAAGGTTCGCAACATAGCCACCGGTTAAAGAGCTTTTATCTGCTATTATCGGAGTCATATCACCACGGTTGCATACTTCAACCCCACTTTCAAGTCTGCATCGAGAGAATGTTATAACCCATTCCAAATAGTCATCTCCGAGAGAGGACTCTACATCAACAGTGCCGACAGTGGAAAGCGCTTCCAATGCTGCCTTGACTTCTTGTGCAGATGCCATAGCTCGAATATTTGATGTGGTTTGACCGTCAAAAGTCAGATGAAATGTACCGCCAATAGGGGAAGATCCATCCTGATTTGGGTTTATTATCACAGAGGCCGAAGCAGCGGTCCCAGCAAGCCCAGAATCATCGGCGGTGAGAGCCGCTAAGTCATACGCACCAACAGGGAATGCACCGGGGTTCGAGGCGAAAGTTACAGTCCAGTCATATCCCAAAGCAGGCGAGTTCGGCCCACTTCTTGTCACATACACAGTGCCTACATTGGACAGAGCTTCCAAGCTAGCCTTCACAGTAGATGCTTGTGCATTATATGGGATAGCAGAAGTAGTGTGACCTCGTAAAGTCAACGTAAAATCGCCTTCGATAGAGTTACCTGAAGCACTTGACTGTCCGATGCAGTCGTCAGCAGTATCTCCCCCAGTACAAACAACAACACGAGCCTCGTTTCCACGTAATCCCGCAGCGTTTGACACAACAATAGGAGATTGTTTTCCATCAAGTGAAGCCGAGACAAAGGTAACATACCAAGTAGCTTCAGACACACTCTTAGATACCTGAACACCACCAGTCCCGATAGAGGACAAAGCATTTAAAGCACCTTCCATTGAAGCAGCATCTGCATTGAAAGCAATGCTACTGGTTTTCACTCCACCAAAGGATAAAACAAAGTCACCTGATACATCTGCGGTTCCAGAAGTATTTTGTTGGATTTCAATGAAACGGTTTCCTTCCAATGTTCCTACACTCGAACTCATCATTGGCACATCCCCAATATAGTTCACTACATCCACAAACTCAACTAGAATCCATTCTGGTAGATCGCCATTATTGTATGCACGGCATGCTTGGGTTTGGGCACCAAACATGACAGATGAGAATGTCACCGCCACATCATTGATGGTGGTCAATGCTTCCAAGGCATCTTCGATATCTTGAAGAGAAGCATCCCAGGCAATAGATGTCGTCAATTCTCCGTCAAAACTCAATCTGAAATATCCGCCGCCACTTGCATCGCAACGGAATCTCTGCACTTCGTTGATAATAGACCCCAAATTAGACCCCATAACTCGAAGTACTTGAATTTCGTTCACATCAGTTGAACTGGTGGAGATCTCTTGGATCTCGCTGCGTACTGGAACGCTCAGCTTAATAGTTTGCACTTCCGGCAGAATTTCGGTAGTATCCCATTCAATACGAAATGCGTCTAAATCGCCACCTCCCAACTCCAAGGGGGCATAGAACGAAACCGACAAAGACGAACCATCAACGACCGTGAGCGAAGGTGCTACGACAGCACCAGGTGGTACCTCCATAGGAGCAAGGTTGGGTGGAATCGAAACTTGATAGTTACCCAAGCCCTGGTCATTACTGGCTGCAATATGAACCCAATATTCTACGCCTTGATCGAGTCCAGTAATGACGTATTCCAGTAGCGCTAAATCCACTACTGTTGCGCTACCTGCTGGCAGACCTCCTACTCCGGAGTTAAAAGGCGGTCGCTGCCCTTGAACCAACTGGGATACACCAGATGCAAGTTCCACACCTGTACCAGTCATAGCTAGTGTGTCCATCGAGATTGAAGATAGATCTCCGTCATCCAAAGGACCGCTTAATTCCGTGAGGAATGTAACTGTCCACTCATAACCGCCACTTTCATCAACGCTACTTCGGCTCACATCCACGTCTTCAATGGTGGAAAGCTTTTCTAAAGCAACTTCCACATCGATGTCACTTGCATCATGAGCAAGGTATCCTGTAACTTGTCCTTCATACTCTAACGAAAAATGACCAGCCAACCTCTCCGAGTTTCCATCGACTCTACTTGTGATGGTAGCAGTACTACCTACACTCATGACAACGTCAGTGACGGTCACTGAAACATCAGCACTTCCAGCATTAGTATCAAACACGATATCAAACACACATTCCGAATTAGCACTGGCTGACGAGGATATTACCGTGACTGTACCAACATTCACCAACAGCTCGAGCTTCGTCTTGATCAAAACATCTGCACATACACCAGAAGCAGCGATAGCTGTGATAGGATCCGTGGTCAAGGTTGCTCCAGCCCCAACAGTTACAGACAAAGTGAAAGTATCTGCAGTTGTGATGTTTCCAGCGGTTGTTACTTGGATGGCAAGTTTGTTGATAGCATTGCGCACCTTTTGAACCGACGCCCCCTTGCCAACGCCTCCAAGGCCGCTATCATCAACTGCAAAGTCAGACAGAACACCAGCTTTGTCAACAAAGGTGACCATCCAAGTGAGACCTCCATTTGCGTCCTCATCCGTAGAGCGGGACACTGCAACCTCCCCGATACTTGGAATCGTAGCAAGTGCCGCTTTCATCGCATCCGCAGAAGCATCAAAATCAACAGCAGGCGCATTGCTTCCACCAAGAGAAACAACAAATGTACCTGAAAGATAATTTCCTTTGACGGATACAGTGCCTGAGCAATCTCCAGTGACATCGGTATCAGTACACACGATCACAGATGAACCAATGCCATGCAGGTTCGTGTTGAAAGCTTGCATGGCATCCAAGTCTCCCTTGTTCACATCAGAAACAAAGGACACACTCCACTGGTAACCCATCTCGGCATCAGGACCAGATCTTGAAACAAATACAGTATCAACTGATGCTAAATCTTCAAGTGCACTTTTGACTTCCACTTCTTCTGCGTCGTAAGGAATAGGAATGGTTCGCTCACTAGAAAATGCGAGTTCGAACTCACCCCCTAGTTCATTTCCATCTGTTACAGTTGAAATTTGAATCGCTGCACCAGCACCACTCAGTTGCTCCGTACCAGTAACCAGCTCCGGGACATCGCCATCCATGCCACTAAAAGTCACGGACCACGTGAAACCATCAGCATTAGCTGTTCTGGTTACTGCCACACTTCCTTGTACATTAGGAAGATGCTCCAAAGCATCCTCCATGGAAACTACAGATCCAGTTGCTGGCGCATCGTGGGATATAAATCCGCTTACGTGGACTCCGCCACCACTTGCACTTGTGTCCAAAGTCAATGTGAACCAACCTCCTGTGGTAGAAGAAGTAGTGATGGTTTGAACTTCACGAATGGTAGTCGCAAAGCTCTTGATAACCTGTACCTCATCCACAGATGTTGCCGAGGTCGTAATGCTTTGAATCTCGTTCAAGCCAAGTGTGGTGCTAGTCCGGATTACCTGTTTCTCCAGCACCGCAGGTTCCGTATCCCATTTAATAGCATAGCTAGTGACTTCACTTCCTCCATCAGATACAGGAGGAAGCCATGATAAAGCCAATGAGCTACCACTCAATCTTTTCAAAGTCACTCCAGCAGGTTTCTCTGGTGTGACGGAAGCAGCAAAAACTGCTGCAACACTCAATACACAAAGTAATACCCGCATAATAAATACGAGTATTCCGCGTCTATTTCTCTCGCGAAGGATATCCCTTCTCCTTTTCAATTGCTTTGCACAACGCAGGATTACCGGTAAATCTGGTTAGGAATTGGCTAGTCAAAACACTAACTATCACCTCCAATAAAGGATTCAAATAAACTTCAAACTCAACGGTATTAAAACCATTAAAAGGATCCGAACTGTATTTTTTACGATGCGATGGATTGTGTTCTTTTATTCAAGTCGGAAAATATTTTTTTCCCCATACATTTGTAAGCTAATTGTGACAGCCCCCCACAACTAGGTTTTATGCATAATTGGATGGACAAATTTGAAATCTTTTACCTTTCATTAGTTCATTTTTGATTCAAAATTTAAACATTGAACACTCTGCTTCTAATAATGCGTTCAAACAGGAGACATAATCTTCTCTCTTTCTTGTTATCTCTCCCTCTTTTTCCTCTTTTCACAATACTGCTTTATGTACGTATTTTAATTAAACCCAACCCAATTTTTTGAAAATAGAGAGGCTTGATAGCTTTCCTTGTAATTTCAAATCTTTCGGGATTTCATTCATTAATTATAATTAAGAAATCTAAATGTCCGGTTGGGAGGGAACAGTACATCCTGACCTCTGAATCACCACGCGAGCTGCATAATGACCACATCGAATGCATTCTTCGATACTAGCATCGATGGCAAGCCTTGCGAGAAAGCCTCCAACAAATGCATCTCCAGCGCCGTTTGTATCATGCAAAAGCTCATCACTCAATTTTGGAACTGGAAACAAAGTAACTTTCCCGTTATGAGCAACAATGGTATCGTTTGCACCCTGTGAAAAAACAACAGTTCGTCCTCTGGTTCCTGTTTGTTTTGGCATAGCTGACAATCTCAATGCAGTCTCTTCCAAGGAGCAATTCCATTCAAGTTTCTTTGAAAGTGTTCCTGCCTCGTGTTCATTAGAAAAGACGTAGTCCATAAACGGGAGAGCCTTGAGCATTGGTTCGGTAAAAAAATCAATCAAGAAATCTGCAGACAAGTTCATCGAAAATATCTTTCCGTTAGCCGCTGAGTGCTCCGCCACATGGAGGATGGTCTCCGGACCCTGTGGTACCGTGAGGAAGAAAGAGGCGATGTAAAAGATCTTTGCACCACTAATCAGCTTTTGTACCTCGTCACTCAACGTGTGGCTATGCGGATATTCATTGCATGCCTCTAGCTTGGTAACTAGTGTTCGTTCTTTGGACACAATAGGGACGCAGCAAACTCCAGTGGGAACAGTGGGCGATACATAGTAACATGAATTCACTCCAGCTTCCTCGCAAGCTTTTTCCAATGATTTACCCTTGTCGTCATTTCCAATACACCCAACAAACGATGTAGCTCCTTCGGAGCGAGACATCCATTGTGCAATTCGAATAGCATTCTGAGTAGCTCCACCAGCGACATATTCCACATCAAACTTGAGGATTTCATCGAAAATCGCCATGTGAATCTCCTCTGCTAAAATAGCATTATGAGGTTTCAATTGAAACCTGAAAAACGTTGATGAGAGCCAGTCCCATGGACGAGTTTGGTAACACTTACTTTTCGTAGAATTTAGTATCTGATTCCACTGAGGCCATGATATCCAACAGAGGGTTTCCGAATCCCAATATGGCACCTCGAGGCACTGACTTGACGGTTCCAGGTCCTTGGTGGATAGTGTGCTGCTCCGTCATTTTCGGTCTGTCGAATCCTGTGAGTTTTCGAATTATTCATTACCAATTACACTAAGACTAGGAATTACAAGAATGGGTACAATGGGTACTATTACAAGAATATCGTATTTTCAATAAATCCAACCAACCATTATTCGTTCAGTCGTTTACCAAGTTCCTTAGCTTGCTCCCCCTTATATAGATATCCGTGATTCAAGTAGAATTGCATTTGCCTCCGTCTGCAAACCCATCCAGTTAAAACAATTATCCTGCCGACTTCACAATGCGCATTGAGAATTGCTTCATTTGCAGTGGACCGATTTATCCAGGACACGGCATAATCTTCGCTAGGAACGATTCAAAAATCTTTAGGTTTTGCAGATCAAAATGCCATTCCGCTTTTAAACTCAAGAGAAATCCTAGAAAGCTTAAATGGACTAAGACGTTCCGACGAGCTCGCGGAAAGGAGATGGTGTTGGATTCAACTTTAGACTTTAACAAGCGACGAAACCGTCCATTGAAATACGACAGGGAGCTAATGGCTGATGTAGTCAAGTCAATGCCTATCATTAACAAGATTAAGGAAGATAGAGAATCTAGATTCTATCGCAACAGAATGAAGGACGTCAAGCAGTTAGAGAACGTCCGAGCTCGTACTGATATTATCCAGAACATCGATTTGATTGCTCCAGCTGCATCCAAACAAAGACTCCAAACAAATGTTGTGGAGAAAGCAAAAGCCAAACTCGAAGCGAAAAAATCAGTTGCCATGGAGACCTGAGTTTAAAAACTGTATTAATCAATATATATATACTTCTTCAGATTCAGTTCTATTCTTTCCCCTAGAAAGTCGGATCTTCTAGGTGCTCTAATTGGTTGTTAAGTTTCTATGAGATCTTTGCTGTAGTCGAAAGCGACAAAGGCGATTGCGGATGGAGGAAACGCAAGAAACAAGCTGCGTAACGTTGGAGGCCGTAATTTCAAATTATTCACAAGGAACGAATAACTCATTCGAAAAGATGCGTTCTCGGTCTCCAAAACTTCCGTGTAATGACTAACTACATACTGAACTTGGCCAGCAATACCACCTGCAAATCCAACAGTGGCAATATCAACGACTCCAACCGTTTCAGATTCAGCGTCTTTGCTGTTTAAAAAATAATCTTCTTCGTATTTGAAACCGCGTTTTAGCACCTCAAAAGTTCCGAAAAGAGTTCCATGGGCAATAACGTGATGAATGATTGGCCCGAATCTTGGCATCACTAAAGATCCATGATGGTAAACATTTTGAACATTAACAATAATACTGGTACCGCATGAATGTACTAGACCAGCAACACTTCCTGCAACAACATGCATGCCTACATCTCTATGGGGTTGCGGAAGGAAAACATCGTAACATTCAAACACAGCCGCCCCAAGAAAGGCGTTGGACGCTACGTTACGAAAGGACATCATCAACTTCCCAAATGCTTTTCTAGGATGAGTTCGCATCTCTTTGAAAAACTCTTTTCGGTTCTTCGGTAGATGCTCTGAAACATCAAACAGTGTGCTAGTGGCATCTGAAACTTTAGCAACTGACCGCACTGGCAGCTTACCTACAAATTGCTGACGGAATAATACTTGAACAGGACGCATAGCTCCTCGTAACACACCCGCTACAGCGGAAGAAGATGACACCTCTTCCACATCACCATCCATACCAGATATAACAAAACAGCAGTTAGTTTCGAAATTAAATATGCACAGGCCAACAAAAACAAATAAATGATACGACGGTTTCTTATTAGTATACGTAAATTATTAAATCAAGAGGTCCAATCTCCCTTTACTTCGTCAAAGCCTCCGAACTCATCGAAACATGTTTGTAAAAAATCATCGAAAATTCGTTCATCCATCTTGATATTGGATCCGTCTTCCGAGAAATTTTCCAGCATACTTTCCAAAAATACATCTTCTTCCTGTGGAGTAGGAGTTGAAACAACAGAACCTTCATCAGTGCTGCAAGAATCACTGTAACAGGTTTTCTTCGAAGGTACATCGTCTACTTCAATCTTTCTCTTGTTGCATGCCTCTCTGACTGATTCATGGTATCCTTTAGTTCTAAATCCATTGCTTCCTAGAGTAATACCCAACTTGGCTGCTACAGGCCATGGTTTTTTTTCTCGAATGACTCGAAGCAGATCGATTTCAATATCCTCAGGAAACGATTGTCTACCGCATGTCTTTGTTATATGGGCAGTAATAGCTTTTCTGAAGCCTTCACAAGGCTTTTTATATTCTTTGGATCTGGATGCAATCCACTCATTATAGCACTCCAGTCCAACGACACCCGACGCATCTCGTTTATCAGCATCATAATAGGACACAAATATATCGTATGAGGTTACGCGTACCTCCTTCTTAGGAGCCGCTTTCTCGACTGCCAAACTTGGAAAACTAAAATCCCCCCAGCTTGAATCGAAGCAAGAATCCAACAAGTCGAAGTTCGGAACAGATTGGTCCCCGGAGTTCTTGAAAGGGTTGAAGTCAGTGATGATAGGCTGTTGGCCCTCTAGTTTAGCTCTCGGTATTCCTCTACACATGTTGACTGATCTTGGTTGTTGTTGCTCTAGTCCTTTACTTATTAGTTAACTACACTGAAATCGTAATCTAGTCGTTGATTCGTTTTTCATTACTAGAGTTTCGAATAATCAATTGCTAGTAATTTACACCATTTTCACCTGGTCCTTAACTCCGAATACTCCGTACAGAAACAGGATTAAGGACTACCAGTAGAACTTCCTATATAACATGAAAATGAAGGTTTTATTTACATAATAATTCCTGGATTGGACAAAGTTACGAAACCGAAATGAAGCCGGATAGGTCCCCTGACACTCATGTACGATCAAATTTTTTCGGCTGGTTAAGACATCGAAGCCAGAGCACACAGTTCCCTCGTTTCAATGAAAACCAAGCGGAAATCTGGTGGGAAGGCGGTGAAATTATCATCTTCGAAAAAATAGAGTCTTTGATGCAAATGGTGATGAAGAGAACGATGAAGATCTCATCAAACGAATTTGGAAAAAAACGGTGAGGGCGCCGAAGAGAACGATGAAGATCTCATCAAACGAATTTGGAAAAAAACGTAAATTCGCCGAAGAGAACGATGAAGATCTCATCAAACGAATTTGGAAAAAAACGGTGAGGGCGCCCTCTTGGTTTCAAGATTGATTAGTCAGGACGGTCTAAAGATGCGCCTCGTCTAGGAAGACTCCCTACCAATCCAAACACGATTGTTCGCATCGACGAATCAACTGCACTAGACGAGAATCTCATTCACCTTGAGCCGAAGGCATCAAAAGCACAGCTGGATGAGGCAAGGAAGGAGTTACAAAAGCATGCCAGGAAGAGCGAGCGGAACGCGAGTCTCGCAATTTCGTCACTAACCAACTTCATGAATTACAACATGTTGTTTTTGTCATGAATCGCCATGCTGATGGAGGCCGCGAGAGACTGGCCAAAAAAGAAGCTGAAAAAGAACAGAATAAACATGGAGCAGAGATATTGGTGGCACAGAGGGACGCTTCGGGTTTGTTTCGAGCAGAATTTAGGAAGACGCTCTCGAAGGAAGATGCCAGCATCCTTCGCAAGTACGAAGCAGGGTCGATCAAACCTCATCTATCCGATGATAAAATTCAAACGGTTGAGAGAATGATCGGAGAGTTGTCATACTGAAGTATTGGGCGTATTGCATGTTGCAGTGCTTCTTCTGTTTGCTTGATTGTTAATGGCAAAGCACACAATTCACGGATTCAAAAAGAAACCCGAGGGCGGCACCCGATACCCAACGAAACCCAAATGTATGCGGTTGCTAGGTTTATGTTCCTTTGCAAATTTGCGCAGTTACGGAACGGAGTGAATTTCGCTAAAAATCACTTTGATAAGACCATCAGTCGGAATCAGCTCTCTTTCAATTTGAAGAAAAGACTGGGGTTTCGAAGGAAAGACTTCATTACAAGATATACAACTGATCGAAATTCTCTACAAACACTGAAATCGCGACAGGATTTTGCTAACAGAATAAAAAAAGAATACGGGGAAGAGTTCTGATGGAATCACATCTCGGTGGATGAAATGTCGTTGTCATATGTTCACAATTCCAAAGCTTGGAGTTTGATTGGATGGGTCCCTTCAGAATGGGTTCCAGTATCCAATGAACATCTGACTTTAATCTTGGCGGTATCCCCTCTGGTTGGTGTTGTATATTATGAAATCAACGAAGGTTAGGTGACCGCAAGTATATTTCGTAGATACGTGCTACATCTCGTTGAAGCAGCGAAAGCCAAGTTCGAACGCACACCTGCAGAAAAAGATTTCGTAAATATTCCAATCATTTGCGACAACGCGAGAATCCATCATTCTCACAAATTGGAAGAGATTTGTAAGGATCCAGAGGCTGCAAAGTGGTTCTTGTTCGAGTACCTCCCTCCACACTCGCCATTCCTAAACATTGTTGAAGAAGTCAATTGGGATATCAAGTTGGGAGTGTGGAGAAAAAATACGATGCCTGGTGGAACAGTGGACTTTTCAATAATGGCTGCCAAGTAACTTTAATCGAGGAAATTGAAAAGATTGAAACGGATCAGCTAAAAAAGTATGTGGCTCATGTATATCGTTTCCTCGAACAATCCAAAGTGTTGTAACCAATTTTTAAAGAATGTTTGTACGAGAAGATGTATGCTGGAGACGACTTGAGTTTGCTAAAGAGTTGGAGGAGAAAATTGACAAACAAATGCAAGAAGTACTCGACCGCCATCTTCCAAAGGAATACTCCGAATACACAGTGGATGCACATCAAGAAGGAAACGCACCCCAGTGATCGGCCAAGTACCTGCAGCACTACTGGCAGAAATCTCACTCTCTTCAGGTACAGCAGTTGGAGTTAAAGTGATACTCCCATCCTCTGAATCTGTAAGAGATGCCGTGACTGGATTAGTAGACGCCACTGCTTGAGGGAGGTCCTTTTGGTCGTAGATAATTCCAGTATTGCTGATCTGGTAGTTTAATCCCTGATTGAATATGGGTTTGGCGTTTATATCCTTGAAGTGATTTCCAGAAATCATGAAGAACTTCCAACACAACTCGCGTCTCTTGATCGCTTGGCTAACCTTGGAGGTCAGAAACCTGTTACTCGCAGTAGAGAGGCACCTTCGTCAACCCACACCTTCACTCTTGCGCTCAGGCTCAATACATATTTGCTCCACTCTGTTTCCAAACCGCGTGATATGATCCAAAATAACCATGGAATCAGAACGCTAAGAAGCCGATGCATCCCAGGCTGTTGTAGCTTCTGTCGTTGCCGATTTTGAATTTAAAATAATCTTCCAAAGTTTGGCGCTTCAAGATGTTTACAGAGAGCCAAATGACTCGTATCCATTTCTGAACTAATAATCTATTTCAAACAAATCCTGTGATCTTGATATTGTTTTTTCATCTTTCTTGGGGAATAGTCTTACTGAATCCTTCGCAAGCACCTGGCATGCAAACCACTTTGCAACAGTGACCAGTCTACCTTGATGTCAGCAAAATCCAAATCATTGTCCATGCCACTTCCTATTAGAGCGATGGATATTGAAGTGAACTTCAGAGCTAGCTCATCCAGAACATCGCGAACCAATTATCACTTTTATCTCTGATATATCTGTTATCGCTCGCTTACTGATTTCCCCGAGGTTTCCATCATAGGCCGAAAATATATCGAAGCGCATCCGGGTATCGCTCAGAATAATCACCATGTCTAGCAACAACCCGGTGGTGAAGAAGTTAAGGAAAGTGTCAGAAAGTGAATTTCATTGTTCTTTTTGAGACTTCAAATAGTCTACGCTCTGCATTTCAATGAGACGTGACTGTGCCCTATCAAACGCAAATGCTACATCTTCAACTGCTGATAATTCTGCCAGTGAAACTCCAATCCTTCCAGTTGCAGACCATTCGACCTGGTCACTTAGCATAGTGGTCGACCTACCACTTGAACCGCCTTTATCAACTACTTTAATTTGAATTTGGGCGTTTTTGCTTCCTTGGATGAAGGACGAAAACATGTTCGATATTGGAGCGTCACCAGCCATTATTAAAGTACACTTTCGATCGTACAGAATGTCTATTAAAACTACAAAACGTCTAGCTTCGTTATGCATATGAGGGTGCAAAAATGGGACTTGATCAAGAAAAAGAGTATGGCATTGTGATGCAAGGGCAATAAAATCAGATGCTCCAACTGGGTCGACACAAAGCTGCTCAAAAGAAGCGCGAGCAACTCCATCATAACAATGATCCACTTTGAGAATTCTCCCTGCAGACACTCGAATTTCAACTTGCTTCATTTTAACACCTGCTAATTTATTAAACAGGGAATCCATCCTTGCTTTCACTTGCGTGTCGGTGGAATCAAACATGATTTTAGATGCTTGACGAGTTTTGATTTTGCGATAATCAATTTCCCGACTCATGCTAAATAGTTCCAGTTTATCTTTCAGTAGGTTACAAAATGGTTGAAATACTGCCTCCCTGTTGATGCCGTTCTTATACAAATCATCAGGATGTCGGTTTGAGGTGGCTACTAGCATTACTCCGTTTTGAAATAACTTTCGAAATATTTGGTCGAGAAAAACGACATCTGCCACCTAAAACTCATTCAATACGGTACTTCCGACAACATTCAACAAAACTTACATCCATTAGTTGAAATTCGTCCAAACACAGAATTGAATGAGGTTCACACAACTTCTGCACGGCCTCATGGACATTATTCTTGTGCATTTTCTTATGGAAATCCAGCATGAATTCATTGAAATGAACTCTCCTTACAGTCTGTTTCTTATCTGAGGCTAACGCCTCACAAAAACAATCCATCATCATCGTTTTCCCACTACCCACACTTCCATATACATAGATTCCACTTGAATCATTTCTTCTGGATATCAGACCATCAAACTTGCTGCAAAGAATTTTCTGCACAGGATCCTCGTTCAACCTCCGCAATTGCCGCCAGTGATTATACTGCTTTAACATATTCCTGTGTGCTGTGACTCATGCTACAAGTGATCTACCAATAACACTACAGTCCCAAAATGCTTAAACCTCAAAACATAGAGATAAAAGCCATTAAAATTATTAAATGCTAAATTAATAATAAACAAAAATCGATTTTTGTTGTGTTTAAACAAGAATATCTTGTTGAAAGAAAAGAGCCTGATGGCAATCCGTGAGTATTCAGAAGCAAGAACATTATGTGGAATCACTGAATTCACATTTATTTCTCCTGATATAATTTAATTGCATCCCTCGACTTGACAACTATGTCGCCTGCAAACGCGTTCTACCAAGTAGCCACTAAAGCATTTATAAATTCTTTATACATCGATGTCCCTCTCTCTGCATCCCCAAAATGATCTCGCATACCTACCAAAAATCTCTACAATAGTATCTTCGTATCCATACCCCATGCAGCACCAATGCCAATAGTGAAAGGAATCAAAATATGACCAGAACCTGTCGCAAAATTTTGATATTTCAACTTCTTTAACTTCTCCTTAGAAACTAAAATCTCGTCAGGTGATAATTTTTC
>Ga0105055_10004565_pt1 | contig 20128 bp, 17 predicted proteins | sample BON03_FD_78090 | JGI IMG/M metagenome (GOLD analysis project Ga0105055, IMG submission 78090) | Freshwater microbial communities from Lake Bonney liftoff mats and glacier meltwater in Antarctica - BON-03 | ecosystem: Environmental > Aquatic > Freshwater > Ice > Glacier meltwater | place: Lake...
CTTGGTACTCCTCCTTCCTGCACAAATTTGACCACCTATATAGTGGCACTTTGGAATCAAGCAATGAGCGGTGCGGATACTGTTCGAGGTCTCCATGAATCCAATAAACAAAAACTTGGTGGCGGTGCTGGTCCAATAACGAATATGATTGAATTATTGCTGTCGTATGCTACGAACAACATAGATGACCCTTCACAGCGATTCCAACTGATTTGATAAACTCAGTCTTACCAGCATCTTTAAGACCAGCAACCAGATATTGTTGTTGGTCTTCATTCCCTGGGCATCGGCCTAACTCTATACGACTGATTGCGATAGATATAGCCTGATCTTTCATAAGTTTAACATCAGGACTATCATCAATTTTGTTTGACAAAGCTATCGTTTTGTCGGTTTTAAACTCATCCTTGGTGAAAAATGAGATTTGTAATACGCTGTTTAGACTCGTACCGTTGAATTCAACACCCAATTTGGTTCCAACGTTTCCGGCTAGTGTTCTTGCTTCCTGTAGGTTCTCATCGTGAATCAATTGCAGTTTGAAAAACTCCATTGTCGGATATTTGTTCTTGCAAAAATCTTCAGCTATCCTCATCAGGATTCCTTGGCCTTTGTCATTACTCTCATACTTATCGATAAAATAATGGTCTTGGCATTTATCGATGAAACTGTACTGTGTTGGTGCACAATACGTCCATGTTGTACATAACGTTTTATTTGTCATACTATCAAACCTCCTTGAAGCACTTCCGTCGGCAATTGCTAAATCAGCACCACCTTCATCTATCACCTTTTTATCAGTCTTCGTCGTTCGATTCACTTCATTTGAAACGATTGTTACTTTTTTGGCACCAATAGTACGTAAAAAAGAATAAAGTGTCGAAATCCTTCGCATGGTCACAAGAGGTATATATTGGTCAGTCGGACAGTAGTATCTTGTTTCTGTGGATGAGAGACCAACTTGTTGGTACAGAACCCCTAACAATGGAACAGCCACTGATACACCACTATGAAGAAAAACAAAGTCCAGCTTTGTAGAACTTTGCGCCAGCTGCGACTTGATAATATACAGTTTTCTCTGTCGCATCGCTTTTGTGATTTTTGCATCACTCTGGAGTTCAAGACATCTCTCCACAAACTTGTTGTCATCGAGAACAATCAAGTAACATGGCACAGGTTCAAAGTTTTCGTCTTCAATGATTGCATTCTTCGTAGTCTCATTCATTTTGCCTGGGACCCATGGGGGTCGAGACTGTGACAGTCGCTTCAAACATCTGAAGTTAATACTTCCTTTTCCACAGCAGGGTGTGGCCCCCCTCCATGCTTTTTGAGAATTGCTGATATGAGCAATTTGTTCCGAGACCAAATTGACAGTGTATGCGAGGATTCCATTTCAAGAATATAAACCAAAACTATTCGCTATTGACAGTATCAAAACCAATATCAAAGCGATATGAAGCTTTTTATGAACTCAAGTCCGTTTTTAAGTTTGCTCTGAACCTTTAAGTTACTATGTGATAACTTGTAACCATTAGTGTAAGAAATATTCCATATGTGCACATCAAGTACGTGCATGAAACTTTGAAATCATGGAGTCCGTACACATGTATCTTGTGTCTGTCGATAACCAAGAGAGTTTTTGCTGGACAAGTTTAAGTATCGTATACAAGGTTCATTGATTGAGTTAAAACTTGAAAATCCTTCACTTTTGACTATGCTAAAATTTTGCTCAAAATTGGCAATTAAGTTCTAGTAAAACATCTGTACGCGATGGAATTATCAACCAAAGAGACCGATTAAGAGCTCTTCTGATAGTTTACATGATGGATATAACCGTGAATCATTGGGATATGAATATTCTGGGCGAAACCGCCTCCAAATCCACCACAAAACCTCGCTTCTGCAACATGCCTCGAAACTAGTCGTGTGAGTCATTATTTTTACTATCCAAAGTCCAGTTTCAAAGTTTGTCTTAGACATTTTGGGTACTATGTGATAGGCGTTGACCGAAAACATCAGAAATAGTATGTCTGGTGGAACTAATGACCTCCATATAAAATTCGCATTCAGACCCGATCTGTGCAACTACCATGTAATAGTCAAAGGCACCAAAGTACATTGCAGTTTATGTTAAGCTATGATATATTCGGTTGATTGATAGCGTAATAATTGGAGGATCTCCACTGGTTTGAATATTTGTATTTCGCGCGAATGGAAAGAATGTTGTAGAACTTGACCCACCAAATATGACTAATAAAATGATACTTGCCCGAACATTTATATGATAAATATAAACTGCAAACAATTTGAGCATGGTCAGACATACTTCTGCGGCAACTTGTTTCCCACAAAGTACCATAAAAAGTCCAATTTCAAAGATTGTTCTGGGGCTTTCGATACATATGTGATTATCTTCAAGCAGAATTTGGAAAACGGTGTTGCATATTCACTCACCGAAATGTATTTATTGGTAATTATATGAACTATATACCTGGAACAAGATGTTGGATGTTGTGTTCACAAAACAACCGTTACTAATAGATCAAGAGTTGAATTCAACGAATTGCAAATTCTGTATGCAATTTCACGATCAACTTGCGAGAGGAATTTTTCGGTGTTTTTTTACAATTTGCGTCTTGTTTGACAGTTAATTTTTCTTCTCTGCACACTTTAATTGAATTAGTTGTTTTCCTATTCTTCTAAAATTCTTCTTGATATACATCTTTATCCGGTTTTCCATCCTTAGATATATTAGACCCTGTATAAGTTAAAGATTGGTCATACATATTGTTCATAACAAAGAAAAACAGTCTAACTTTCGTTGCTCTATCAATTGAATGAATACCAGAATGTTCCTACTCACAAAATACTTGATTCCTTTCCCTCTTCTTTCGCTTTTAATTTTCAAATAGTTATTGAAAAGGAATTTTATCTCTATGTTGTTTGGAAAACTCGTTTCTCTTTCAAAGCGAGGTATCATAATACAAGTTTGTTAGCTACAAGGTTAGGGATTTCTGTTGCTAGCCATGGCCCAAGCCCTAAAGCAATGGCATGCGCTAGCCCAAATTTGGGTACATTCCGATCCCACAGCGGGTTGAAGTGCACTGTGAGACATATTTTCCCCCCATGAAACATTTTGACCGTCTTTCCTTCGAGTTGTGGTATTTTGATATCAGGAGCCGTCATAGGGTACGTTACAGGGATGTCGATTTCAAATTCAAATTCATACTTGATGTTGTCAATGAAATGCCAGCAGGTACCGTGCCATTTCGTACCGTTTTCACCTTGAGGACGCAGCGAGAACCAATCCGAGTCGTTTGCTTTATTTGTTTTGACAAACGATATCAATGATGTGTACTCCTCCTTCAGTCTGTCAACCCATCCTTCATCCCGTGGTCCTGCTTTAACAGTCAGAAGGGGAATTTGCTGCACTCGCTCTTTCACCTCGTCAGAATACATTGTACTCAATATAGAGAGGGGACCGTACCACCTTCGGATCAAATGGACTCTGTGAATGTAAGCCTTTCTATCGAAAGACTGTTGCCGAGTATCTTGCTGTCAGAAGAAGGATGTACAGGGTCTATTCCCTGGCGTGTTTGTTTGTTTTGTTATTGCAATTTTATTGTGCTTGTCTACAAAGGGGATCTGGACCATGTTTCCTCATTTGCGAAGTCTTTAGTTGTTTGTTGCCTGGGAGGATTTGGTGGTAGTCTGTTGAATTCAGCTTTATTAGGACAAGTGTCTCCTCCTTTGTTGAATTCAGAATATGTAGGTTGTATGGCATTGTGCTGGTTCTTGCATCATAACGCTTACTTCGGGGATTCGTTCGGAAGACTTTTGAATGATTACGTGATTGGAGTTGGTTTTGAGATATTCAGATGTTGGGTCATTTTTGCGTGGTATGATAAAGCTGTATTGGTTACTGATGGTTTTCTAGGCCCGCTCATCATTGGCACTTTGGGAGGTTGTGGTTCCATGTTCCTTCCTTTTTCCAAAGGATTGGCTGGTTTAGACAACGGTGTCCCGGCAGGCATGGAAACTAGTTTTATAACAGTGTTACTTTTTCATCTGATTTCCTCCATTGAAACAGTAGATCCTAAATCACTTCGAATGTTATTGTGTCTTCACATGGTCACCAATAGAATCTGGCCCTGGTTTTTCGAAGTCAATTTATATGTTCCGATGCGAGTGGTTGCTCGTGCAATGACCGGTATTCCCAATTATTAATCAGTTCATTGAAACATAATCTTTTTATTCCTTATTTGAAGAACTTGCCAAATTTCCCGAATTTTCCGAATTTGTGGCGTTTGTACTTGTATTGTTTGTATTTGTAGTGTTTGTTTTTATAGCCTTTATTCTTGCCTCCTGCAACGTACACTGTTGTGGGAGGTCTATATACAGGTTGTTGCATGTATACGACACCTGGTTGTTGACGCACTGGAGGAGGGTAGTAGTTCTGTTGGGGTGGTTGATAAAATTGTTGCTGAGGAGGATGAACAAATTGCTGCTGATATTGAGGTGGAGGAGGAGCATATTGTTGCTGTTGATATTGTGGAGGAGGAGCAAATTGTTGTTGTTGAAGAGCAAATTGCTGTTGTTGAGGAGGAGGAGCAAATTGTTGCTGCTGGTACTGCTGAGGAGGAGGAGGAGCAGATGGATAACCACCTACAGCCTGCTGGTAAATATCCTTCCCTTGTTGGGCCGCGTAAGGGTTGTATCCTGACATACTGGATTTAGATTTGTTTCTTATATTTTTCCTTTTTTTTCTTACTTCTGATTTTGATTATTAATTATTTTAAAGATGGAAGAGGTAATTGAAGAAGTTCTTTCTAACTGCCCTCATGAGTACGGACGTGGTCAAATCGAAGCGTTGGCGCGGATCACTGAAACTTGCAAGTCGGCCAAGAATCTAAAAGTCGAGCTGGACAAGTTTGGATTTGATCAGGTTGACGCCAATGAGCTATACAATAATATCGACGAGTTTGAGCGTTCTTTCTATGGTGTTGACGAAGATGCACCTCAGTTCATTGGGAATGAGAAAAAGTGGGCAGAGACTGAAGAGGTCCAAGCGCGGCATACTCTTGAATCACGTCTCCGCCAACAGAACCGCTTGAACGATCAATCCATTTGGGAGGACTCCTTACTCTATCGTAGTGGCGCAAAAACTGGAAGGACTTTTTCTATGACGCAACACGATGAGCAGGAAGAGCAAGTGAATATCACTGTACATAATATTAGACCAGCGTTTCTGGAAACGAGTGACACAGTGTTTTCTCTTTCTTCTGGACCAGCCACTATCAGCGTCGTGAAGGATGAAAAGTCTGATATGGCCCAAGCTTCCATTAAAGGATCTGCGACGGTGAACAGAATGCGTGAGCAAAATGTTAGAACCAAGATGCAAAACCGCTACTGGGAGTTGGGGTCCAGTCGAATGGGAGAGGCCTTGGGGCTAGCACAAAAGGAAGAACCGGCGGATGAAGATCAAATACAAAGGGAGTATTTGGACGAGGCTTTAGAAGAAAATGAAAAGCTGGAAGCTGATAAAATGCAAAAAGTGAGGCAAAATCTCCCGATATACCAGGTGCGAAATGAACTTTTGACGGTGATTCGTAACAATCAGGTGGTGGTTATCGTGGGAGAAACTGGGAGTGGGAAGACCACTCAATTGACTCAGTATTTAATGGAGGATGGATATCCAGATATTATTGGTTGTACACAACCGCGTCGAGTGGCTGCTATGAGCGTAGCAAAACGTGTTGCAGAGGAGGCGAACTGCGTTCTTGGAACGAAAGTCGGGTATACAATTCGTTTTGAGGATAAATCTAGTAAAGAAACCAAGATCAAATATATGACCGATGGTATTTTGTTGCGAGAGACTCTTGGTCAGCTTGATTTGGACAAATATTCGTGCATAGTCATGGACGAAGCTCATGAAAGGGCCCTTAATACAGATGTCTTGTTTGGGATCCTGAAAGGTGTGGTGATTCGCCGCTTAGATTTTAGATTGATAGTCACTTCAGCAACCATGGATGCAGATAAATTTTCACGTTTTTTTGGAGGGTGTGCCACATTTCATATCCCAGGAAGAACTTACAAGGTGAATAATTATTTTGCGAAGGCGACCGTATTAGATTATGTTGACGCCACTGTCAAACAGGCTTTACAAATTCATCTAGCGAGTCCTCCTGGGGATATTCTTATTTTTATGACAGGTCAGGAAGACATTACAGCAACTTGCCAGTTGCTGGCATCACGCATTGAACAAATGACCAATGTTCCGGAACTGCTTTTGCTCCCCATGTACTCGCAACTTCCGTCGGATCTCCAAGAGAAAATTTTCCATAGCGCGAAAAGAGGTCAACGAAAATGTGTTGTCTCCACCAATATAGCAGAAACTAGTTTGACAGTTGACGGTATCCGGTACGTAATAGATGCCGGATTCTGTAAAATCAAAGTGTTTAACCCAAGAGTCGGAATGGATGCTTTGAGAATAGTTCCAGTGTCACATGCAAACGCAAATCAACGATCAGGTCGAGCCGGCCGAACAGCCGAAGGATTCTGCTGGCGAATGTTCACTGAGCACCAGTATGTTCGAGAGATGATGCCAGCGCAATTGCCTGAGATCCAACGGACGAACTTGGGGACAGTTGTTTTGCTGCTCAAAAGTTTAGGAGTGGACAACTTGTTGGATTTCGATTTTATGGATCCGCCACCTCGGGAGAACATCGTGAATTCCATGTATCAATTGTGGGTGTTGGGTGCTTTAAATGACGATGGCAAACTGAGCGACTTGGGGAAGAAGATGAGTCAGTTTCCGCTGGATCCTCCATTGAGTAAGATGATGATCATGGCACAGGGTCTGCAATGCGTTGATCAAGTTGTGACTGTCGTATCCATGTTGTCAGTGCCAGAAGTGTTTTACAGACCTGCTGAAAGAGCAGAGGAGTCGGATCTAGCTCGAGAAAAGTTCTTTGTTCCGGAGAGTGACCATCTCACCTTGCTGAACGTGTACAATCTCTGCGTGAAGCATCATTTTAGTGCACAATGGTGTGGTAAGCATTTCCTTCACGTCAAAGCGATATTGAAAGCCAAGGAAGTGAGAGATCAGTTGCTGGATTTGTGTGTGGTGGAAAAATCCCCTTTGCTGCATTCATGGGATATGGTTCGAAAAGCCATTTGCTCCTCTTATTTCGTCCATGCGGCTAAATTGAAAAATTTAACTCAATATGTGAACCTTCTAAATGGAACGCCCGCCAATCTGCATCCTTCATCAGCCATTTGTGGAATTGGGGAGACTCCCGTGTACGTAGTGTACCATGAACTAGTGCTGACCAGTAGAGAATATATGAGGACTGTGACTGCAATAGATCCGTTGTGGCTTGCGGAACTCGGCCCGATGTTTTTCTCGACCTCGAGGAAGAAAAATGTGGTTGTTCCCAGCAGCTTTCAAATGAATCCTATCATAAAGAGCACCCCTGATATAAAGGAAACAATCCAAACAAAAGGCATTATTAAAAAGAAGAACAAGAGAAAATTTGGACTTTAATACTAACAACGGTTCTTTTCTATTTATCATAATTCAAGGACTCGCTAAATTCATTGCTAGGGACAAGTTTCAATGAACGATATACATTCAAAATTGTTGCGGCAATGGATGGAGGTATCTCAGTCTCCTTCATTAAACGCGTCTCAAAAGCCTGACGCAATTCTACCGGTGGGGGGGTCTGCCACGCTAGAAACGCCTGCAGCATCTCAGTGATTTGCTGTGAATCAAATTCGTCAGCATGAGCTATCATGTGCTGGCATAATACCCCATAACATTCTGGTGATGGATGTATTCCCATCTTTCCAAAGCACCATGTGATGTTGGAAATCTCTTGAGGTAAGGCGACGTGCCCTCGTTGGATCACACGATTGTCAAACGCATTACATAGTTCTTTGGATGGAATAAAGAGCAACTTTACAAAAGACCATAAAGTATTCGACAATGTTTGAATCTGGTAATCTCCAATTCGTTCCAACATTTTGGCATCCAGAAAGTCGATGCATTCAGGAGAGGGCAATTTCGGAAATCTAGCGTAAGCCCACAGGATGTGACTGAGTTGTTTGGGATCTGGTTCCAACTTCTGGATATTAGTTTCTAACGAGGCTAGCAATTCAGATGAAGGCACGATATGGAGCCGACCAAGTGACCACATAATATTCGATATATTATGGGCAGTGAATCTTGACATTTGGGCTCGCAGTTGCTTTTCCTGAAAATAAACATACTCTGGAGACAGCACTATTCCAATCTTTCCAAAAGCCCACGTTAAAATAGCAAATGTATTAGGATTTATGTCCGAAGCTATCAACCTAGTTTGAAATGCACTCGTAAGCGACCTAGGTGGATCTAGTTCTAAGACGCCATAAGCCCACAAGATATTCGCTATACGAATGGGTGGGAGCTCATGACAATCTCGCGATATCATTGCTTCGGATTGCTCTAAAAATTCGAATCCTGGAGCCACTCTAAACTTCCCATAGGCCCACAGAACAATGGTCAAATGCTTGGTTTGGACTCGAGAAAAATCAACTAGTACATGTTGCTCAAAGTGTCTTAGGGATTCCGGCTCCGGTACTCTTCCATGCTTCGCACAGGCTCTCAAAATATTATAAGCGTATTGAAACTTCCAGCCATCTCCTGAATATTTAGTCAACTCGCTTTCCAGATGCTGTAAAAACAAAGGTGATGGTTTTACATTCAACTTGCCCAGCGACCAGACAGCACTATTGCGCACCCACACAGTGCATTTTGAATGCATCAATCTATCTTCCAACTGTTTGATGAATAAATGATGTGGAACTTGGTCTCTTGCAGTTAACGCATTCAAAATATGTATCAGCTCCTCGTTGGTGAACTGGGCGAGACGAGATACTACTTGATGATCAAGGAACCGGTTATATTCAAGCATCTCAGGATGACCTACCACTTTACCAAGATGGCTTATCACGTTGGCTAACACCGGTGTCGGTATAGAGCTGCGCATCAATTGATTAGCCAACGCTCGATATGTCTCATCAGAAGCAGCATAACGAAACGAGGAAAAGCTGCGATAAAAACCTGCGATTTCAAAAGGAGGAACCTGGTATATGCTGGTCACGATGCATTCCTCAGAAGCCTTTAAATATTCAGTTGAAGGTGTCAGTTTCGATATTCGAAATTCATCCAGTGCTCGAAAAAAAATTCGAGAACGATTTTTTCCTCGTTTGCTTGCATGAACGAGACCCTTTTCAATATCACTGATTACAACAGATGGCAATTGAATTTGAAGCCTTCCAGTCTCACGCAAAATACCAATGTAACCAGAAAGCTTCAGCTTTTGAACATCTTCCTTCGCCCACAGCGACTTAATCTCTTCGATGCCAGGTTTAGTCTTGCCGCGAAAATGATTTATGAGACTTGATTCCAAAGTAGAAGATGCTTCACCACGAGTACTGAATAATCGGCATCGGAGATGTGCTGTTATTCGGAACATTTTTCCACCGCTTATTGTGACCACTCAAAATTCATATTTTTTTCTTCATCAAAAATGACAATTCTACTCACGCAAGTGATAACAAGCGCCAGCAATGTACAGCGAGCACTCGAAGAGACGTTTTCAAAAGTTCCACCTGAATTGGTGCATGCAGAGTTAATCACCGGCGAAGACGGTAACGGTTATAGGCTTGATTGCTGGTGGGACAGTGCAACACATGTGCTGGATCGGCACACGGTGGTGAAGAATCCTTCGATACCCCTAGACGTTTTGGCACTGTACGATGGATCTTCGCACCGAACTATACTGGTGGCCATTGGAGAGACTGTATTCGATGTCTCAGAATCACGCGCAATGTACGGTAAGGGTCAGTCCTACCATTTCCTAGCAGGGAGAAATGCCACATTCAGTCTTGCTAAAGGGATTCTTGATCATGTAGCACCTTGTGAACTAAGTGCTGTAGAACAAATGACTGTTGATCAGTGGTTGGATAAGTTTGAATCAAAGTATGAAGTCGTCGCAACTATTAATGAAGTTATGTGCGGGGACTCCACCGTCATCTCGAAATTGTAATCTTTTTTTGCATACTTTCGATTAGGAGTATGACTACGAGTCCCGCAGGAAATTTTCATCACTGAATTTAGATGGTGCTTTAATAGTGTACAAATGTTCAAATTCAAGCGGTCGTCTCTCAAAGAGAAGCAACAACCTCCCGAATTGAAAGTGACAGAATCCGTCGTTAAAACTGTTGTCTCGATACCTCATAGCAATATTGTGGCGAATGACGCGCTACTTTTGAAGATTTTTTTGGCCTTGCCGGGTCGGCTGCATGCGATGGAATGTACGACGGCATATGACTTCGATACAAGTGGGATATCGCTCAAACGTCTCTTCAAGGCAGCCGAGCACCAAGAAGATAGTATTCTGTTTATTAAAACCAGCTCGGGAAGTGTTTTCGGGGCGTATTGCAATGAAGCGTGGACTATGTGCAAACCTCGATCGTTCTACGGTAGCGGGGAATGTTTTTTATTTTCCATTTACCAAGATAAACTGCATTTATATCCATGGACAGGGGCAAATGAATTTTTCATGAACAGTAGCTCTAATCACGTTGCCATGGGTGCTGGTGGAGATTTTGCGTTTTATCTTGACGGAGAACTCAATGGGGGAACCAGTGGTCCTTGTGAGACGTTTGGGAATACGAGTTCGCTATGCGAGACGCCTGATTTCCAGGTTGATCGATTAGAATTGTTTGTGTTCAAGCCTAGATTATCCTTAAAAATGAATTAGTAGTTACTTCGTATGTGTTTATTATTAAGGTCCTGATTCTCACGTGATAAATGAAGTAATTGAGAAATCTAAATAGCCAACTGATTTCTAAATTTGATTCATTTTTATTAAAATGTTTGTATCCATGTTTCAAATTAATATGTTTTGGCTCTAGGAGATAAAGATCCGGATTCTAATGCAAACGAAGGCACTGTGATTTCAATACTGGGAAATCTATAAAGCGGAGCCAACTGTTGCAATGTGTTCATAGTAGTCATTCGGCTCTCCATTTGACTCAGGCGAAGTTCCAAACTTTGTACTTTAGAATTTGTCGACGACTTGGACAGATTGGATACAGCCAATAACGCGGCTTCGACAGCTGCTTGTACCAGTTTTTCCTGGGGAATGCTTTTCTCATCGCAGTTAAGCGTGGCTCGTAAAACTGCCGTGGTCGCAGCAATCCTAGCAATATCTTTGACAACTGCCTGCGTTTCTTTAATAGCAATATTCTTTGGTGAACAGCCCTTAGCTTCTTTTCTCATTGTAGTGTAGAATCGGTTCTTAACCTGAAGGTCCGTGCGACCCGGAAGACGCTTTGCAATAGCAGCCCAAAAATTGCCAACTTTTTTCTGAGTTTCGAATAGAATTCTATCTTCGTCTTCTGTCCAATTCCCTTTCTTCACTCCAGGATTCAGAACGTTTTTCCATCGATCACGGCACTGCTTGCCTGTTCTATCGTTTAGGGTTCGAGATATCAGAGTCCAAGCTCTATCGCCCATTGACTTCACCCCCTGAGCAATCAGTTCGTCTTCTTCGTCAGTCCATTGCAAGTTGGAGCGCTTGCACGGTCGAATGGACGATGCATTTGCTTTAGTGCGAGGCCTCTTATTGCTAGGGCTGATATTCGAAATAAAACTAATCATCGTACGGATGAAAGATTGGGATTTGATTTTCAAATAATAACGTTGGAGTTTTCCTAAACTGAAAACTCTTCTTTCATTCGTTCTCATCTATTTCCTATCAAAATTATTCAAAATGCTGTTCCTAGTGTTTTTGATATGAAATTGTCACATATATTTATACCATGTATTCTATTTGTACTGAGTAATTCACATTATGGGAGCAGAAGAAAAAACTCCGAATTTGAAAGCTCGGCATGATTGTGCGTGCTGCAATTCCAAAATAAGGTTTGAGTGATGAAATTTTAAAAAAGGAATAAAGAAGAATCGAACTCGAACAAAGGTATAGAAGATAACTAAGTATTGAATATAAAATGAACATTGAATTTTGATTAGAGTGGGAAGACCTAGCAAGTTCAGGTTAAGACCTTAGCTACTCCAAATTGGAGTTTTGAAAGTAATTAAGAATGATAATAGTTTTTAAAACAAACTCCTAAACTGTATGAGCACGAGATGGAAATGAGTCCTGATTTATTTGATTGTAAAGTACCAATCCGATGCAGTCCAGTTTCAGAAATCTTGCTTGAATTTCGTCAACTCGCTAAAGAGTTAAATAAATTACAGGAGGAGAAGATTATCATATCAATTCGTCAGAATTTAACTACTTCTACAGTTGACAGAGTCCTGCTTTGACTTCATATGTACGGGAAAACGCGTGACCTCGAATACTTGTTTGATCGTGATTTCATTGGTAAAGGTCTAGACCCAAATAAACATACTGAACTGGAAGATATTTTAGTCCGTACGGAAGTTGACCACCATAGACCTGTTAAGGAGAAGAAGCGACTATATCTATATGCAGAATATGGATGAAAGCAAGAAACCAAAAGAATCTCAACTCGTGGAGGTTTAAGAGATTCATGACGAGCCTGTCAGAAGAGGACAGGATTCTTGATGGAAATAAATGTCGCCAACTAAAACAAATAGGCTTGAAACTATTTTCGATGACATCGTCATCTGCTGCTCTGGGACTCGATTTTCCGACGATGGGCTTTATTCATAGAAAAATTAGAAATTCGTTATATCGCTTAGAACCGTAGCTATTGGCGTACTCCCTGATACCGCTTTATTAATTCCGACGTATATATATTGAAATGCAACAAAGGCTCTTAACTTGTTTGGATGATCTGTTATATCTTATTCATTTCTTATTGCATTCTCCTTTATGTCCTGCGTTCCAATGATTCAATTGGAAGGTTCGAGAGCACTACCAAGCCTTTTGGCATTTGGAGCACTTCTTGAAATGAACAGATTGAATCATTGCAGTGAGCGGCACACTTCAAAGGAATTAAGAACGATCAAAATTCAAAATACGCCGGCTGGAAGTAAGAGTATAGCTAAAACAAACCCCTAAACTGTAGGAGCATGCGATGGAGTGATGATCGAACCATAGAATGAAAGTATTGCTACTTGTTGGGCTTTGGAAGCTAAATTTAACGGATAAACAGTCATAAACTAGAAAATTTTCAAGTTGCGAGTAGAAAAAGGGAACGAAGCAAGTACATCTGAATTGAAACGACGAGGTATTTCGATCAATCATCCTATCTTGAGCAATAATCCAACTGCAAACTTCGGCTTCCGCGACTAATAAGTGTATTATCTTTTTATAGAGTCCAGCTAACTCATCTCACATGGAGAGATTTGTAGCCGTGGTCAGACTAACGAAGTTGGTCAAATTATTCCGATTCAAATTGGTGCCGGGATTTTTTTTTTGAGATGCGCGTTTTGGTTACTGGCGTGTCTCGTCACAATTTGGGAGAGTATTTAACGAGGTATTTTCTTGAGAGGCATGACGTGGGCTATACATTCCATTCGCAAACCATTGATATCACTGGCGCAGAGGGATTTCATGTGGACTTCATTTCGGGCGATGGCGTGCAAGAGTGCATTGAAACTTTTAATCCGGATGTTGTTGTCAATTGTGCGGCCATCGCACGACCCAAGACATGCGAGGACAATCCAGACATGGCTTATTCAATCAATGTGCCGAAACACCTGGTTAAGTCTATCGGAAGAGCGTTGATTGTTCAAATCAGCACGGATTTAGTTTACGAAGGCCACTCAGATGCTTTGTACACGGAAACCTCGCCAGCTAACCCTTTAAATGTTTATGGAAAATCAAAATTGATGGCGGAGGATTTTCTGAAATGTAAAGAACATGTTTGCTTGAGATCCAGCATGATCTACGGGAGAGCGAATGCAGGGGACAAAACCAACTTCTTCACACAGTTCGTTGATGAGATGTTAGGTGCCAGTAAACCTACCGACTTCTTCACAGATGAATATCGCTGTCCTATATTGAATGTTGATATTGCTCGTATTATTGATTCCATAATTGCACAAGTCACCGCCGTGAGCTTGGACAACGCCGATAGAGTAGCAGCTGCAGGTTTGGAAAACATTTACAATATGGGAGGACCGGAATCATTATCTAGATTCGAAATGGCTACGATGCTCGCCAAAGAACGAGGGTATGATCCTGAGTTGATCGTGACAGCCTCTGCCTCGTCGTTTGATCGAGGCGTTCCTTCTCCTTTGAATACCAGCATGGACTCTTGTCGCGTCTTTCAAGTTACTGGAGTGAACCCAACTACCTTTTCTGATGGATTAAAAAATATCTTTTCATAATGATTATCTGTATGGACTCTTTCATTCTATTGGCAACCCAAGAGGTTCGCTGTGAAAATCAGGTTTGAATAGAATCTATATTCCTCCTTGCAAATCCTTCAGGTCTTCGTAATCGGTTCATCTGAAGTTGTGGTGTACGTTCAACTAAATATACTTGTTCTTGGTCTTTTTCAGTTAAGAATCAATCTTCAAGTGTAGGGATCGATTGTGAGAGTTCTGCTTCCTGTTGACTCGAACACTCTTTCTACGATTCGACGTCTATTCTTCATGCTAGAATCTTGCATTTGTCCAATTCGGCATTAAGACGATCAATATTCGCTTGTAGATCGCGACTCTTGATGTCCATAGTAGTAACTTCTTCAACAGCAACTCCGTACTTCCTGCGTTGTTCTTCTACATGTTTCTGAACCAATTCAAGGGTCAGTCTTGCTCGTTCAAACTCTTCTCTTGAAACCTTTTCTTCTTGCTCGAGCGCATACTGTGACTTTTGGAATGCTCCTGCTTTCAACTCCATTAGCTTCTTTGCCTCATTGGCATGGTGTAATTCATTAACCAAAATAGAAATTCGAGTGGTCAAACTATCAACTTGTGCTTTGTAATTTACAATAGGCTTTTGCGCAGCAGTGATAACGGTTTTGAGGCTATGATTGATTGCATAAGATTCAATTTCACAGCTGCAAGAAGGGCATTGGTTCTGTCGCAGCAGATTAAAGCAAGCTGAGCAATAAGTGTGGCCACATGGAATGATGAGTATTGGAGTTCTTGAATCACCTTGCATTAGCTTCGAACACAAAGGACAATGGTGCATTGATTTTCCTAGCGGTTTTCTTGAAATAGTAGGTTCATGCAAGACTTCCTGTTTTTGTTCATCTTTAAACGAGTTACCTGCAGATTTTCCTGGCAGTTTTCTTGTAGGTTCATACAAGGTTTCTTGTTTTTGTTCATCTTTTAGTGAGATACCTTCAGATTTTCTTTGCTTTTCTAGGGCTCTTTCTTTCATCCATCGGGCTTTTCGTTGCTCCACTTCTCGAAGCATTGATTTGGCTTTTCTGTAACGCCATGCGGGGGGCTTTCGTATTTCGCACATGATACCACCAGTCCAAAAATGCAATAGAACTCTATTACCGACAAGTATAAGAGTCCGACCTTTCGACGCTGGAAAGCGCGAAAATAGTACACACATTTCAAAGCATTAAAGTAAAATGGGGTTCTTCTCAATGCGCGTGTCGAAGAAGAAAGGGCCAGTAGAGGCACCTAAATGGGTGGAGCGAGTGACCTTCGATGGGCGTCCTTACTTTTACAACACGAGTGTGTTTTCTCAAGAACGTATTTCATGGGACAAGCCAGACGAACTAATGACGACTGAGGAGAAAGAGAAGACGACGGGGGAGTGGGTATGGGTCCCTCATCCTTCAGATTATTGGCAGCCAGCCAAGGTGGTCAAGAGGAGCAAAGACGGGTCCACTATCGTTCAACCTTACAAAGGCCAGCAGTTTTCCATCCCTTCCGATGGAAAGGTAGATCCGTGCAGAGAAAGCGGAGGTCGGACTCAGCACGTGCCAATGTGGCCTGTTAACCATACTAGCTTGAACTTTTTGGAAGACGACCTGATAGCGTTGGATCCTGTCAATCACGCCACAATCCTTCACAACATCAAGCAAAGGTACTTGGAGGATGAGATATATACTTGGGTAGGGGCTGGTAGGAGAGTACTATTGTCTGTAAATCCATATCAGGAACTTTCAAACAAGTACAATGACGATCTTCAGCTTTTCCACAAGACTACGCGCGCAGACAAACCCGACAAATGGATCTCGCCTCACGTGTATGCGATTGCCAATGAAGCCTATGACGCGCTGGTTGAGACCGATTCTGATCAGAGTATCCTGGTAAGTGGAGAATCAGGTGCTGGTAAAACAGAAGCTACCAAGCATTGCTTAAATTTCTTGGCTCAGCAAGTAGGAAGTGACATTGTTGACCATCAAGTGTCACAAAAATTGATTTCTTCAGGTCCATTGTTGGAAGCATTTGGTAATGCAAAAACCCTAAGGAACAACAATTCTTCAAGATTTGGTAAATGGATCAAAGTATCTTTTAACCGAGATTCAGAAAAAATCTCAGGTGCCGAATTTTCGAATTTCATGTTGGAGAAAACTCGTGTCATTCACCATCAAGAGCATGAAAGAAATTTTCACATTTTCTACCAGTTATTACAAGATGCAGAGTTTGTTAAACAATTTAATTTGAAATCGGTGAAAGATTACAGATATGTGAACCAGTCGAAGAAAAGCCAGTCGAGCAACGATGCCGCTGATTTGGTTCGAGTTAAACTGGCACTTGACCAATTGGAGTTCCCGAAAGAAGAGCAAACGTCATTGTTTGGCATTCTTGCTGGAATTTTGAATGTTGGAAACCTGCAATTTAAAGACAAGCAAATGGATTCCAACGTCACGGGAAGTGAGATCAAAGATGATTCTTGGCTGATCGAGTCGGCCGAATTTTTCAAAGTAGACGTGGAGAGCTTTCGTCAGGTAGTATCGTTCAGGACTGTGGAGGCTCGTGGCGAATCCCATGCAGTAGCATTGGATGCAGATAAAGCAAAGGATGGCTGTGATGCACTTGTAAAGTCGATCTACGGTAACATGTTTGACTTTTTGGTGTATCGAATGAACGATTCTATGGCACCACCTCCAGGTGGCCATTTCATTGGATTTCTTGACATATTTGGATTCGAAATCTTGGAAGTCAACTCATTTGAGCAACTTTGTATTAACTACTGCAATGAGAAGCTGCAACAGTATTTTAACAACCACACGTTTCAATCAGAAGAATTGTTTTACAAGACTGAAGGTGTCGAATTCAGTTTTCTTCAGTTCGTGGACAATCAGGCAGTTTTAGATTTACTTGAAAGCAAAAAGACCCCAAATGGAATTCTGGTCATGTTAGACGACGAGGGGGCCTTACCCGGCGGTTCAGATTCAAATTGGGTTGGGAAAGTAGAAAAGAGCCATGGCGGCAACACTCTTTTCGAATGCGATTTTCGAAGGAAATTCGAATCGAATTTGTCGTTTGAAATCCACCATTATGCAGGTATTGTCAAATACGACGCTGACGGTTTTGTGGTGAAGAACAAGGATACAATGTACAACGATATGTACGCTCTAATGTCCAGCTCCTCAGACCCAGTAATCCAAAAGATGTTTCCAAGGAGCAATGTGCGATTGACCAAGATCAAGCCAGTGGCTGCTCAGTTCAGAGCTCATCTCACGGATCTCATTTCTCTCATCGACAGTACAGATCCCAGATACATTCGTTGCATCAAACCGAATGAGAGTATGAAACCAAAGGCATTTCAAAGCCCACATGTTGTGGAGCAATTGCAATTTTCAGGAGTATTTGAAACAGTGGACATTCGCAAGGGCGGCTACCCCTTCCGCCTCACCCACAAGCAATTTGCCTACCGTTTCTCGTGTATCAATGTAGGTTTCAAATACGGGACTAAGAATAACACCAGCAATGCTCGGAATCGATGTGCTGAGATCCTCAACACCCATCAGCATGACTTTTCGGAAGACGTTGTTATTGGCAACTCAATGGTGCTCTACCGTGTCAGTGTGCACAAGCCTCTCTTGTTGTACCGTAACTTAGCGATAGAAGTCACGCTGCCAAAGGTACAGGCGGTGATCAGAGGTTCATTGAGTCGTGATTACACGAATCGCATGATGAAGGCCCATGCAACTTTGCGAAGAGCCATGAACGCTCCTAGAAAACTAGCAGAGGATTTGGCTACAGTTCGAAAGGGATTCAAACTCACTGAACAGGCACTTTTGTGGTTGGCAGAAGGCAAACGCAGTTCTTATCTGCCTGCATATCCGATGTTTGTGTACGCAGCGGGAAAAGTGCACCAAGGTTTATTAGTGGCTGATATTCAAGCTGCATTTCGAGGAGGTATTTCAAGGGACTACACGAACCAAATGCACAGTGCTCAAAACACATTATCCGAGTCTTTGAAGAAAGGGAACGATATCAAAATGGTTCGAAAAGGATTTCAGTTGGTGGAATCCACGCAAGCTTGGCTTAAGGAATATCCCTCTTTCAAACTCCCAGAATATCCTATGCATCTTGTTAACAAAGGCAAGCATCTTGAGTCTAGGTTGATGGCATGGGAAGATCTCCAGATGGAGATGGAGTCTTTAACAGGAAGCAAGAAAGCTACCGATGTGGACGTGAAGTTGTACAATGCTTTGATAGCTGTATGTAAAGAAGCAGATACGGCTCTTGTAGATGTCACTCGCACGAATGCACAGCAGGATTTATACGAGCACACCCAAATGCTTATCAAGACTTCTCCTCCAGGGCTGCTTGATTCGGAGGCACAACCTGCATTGGAGTCTTTAAATAGAAAGAGGATGCAAAAGGTCCAAGATAAGTCTGATGAATTGGGATACACCACTGAAACAATCGAAAAGATTACCTTTATCTTGAATCGTTTGTCCTATATAGACGGCGAAGCCTTGAACAGTTTAGACTTGGTGGATGGTTCACGCATGCGTAAAGTGCTGGAAGAAGCTCACGAGTACAAACACACCGATGCAAACCTGAAAGACATTGAAGAGCTTCTGAAGACACCGGAGAAGAAGTTCGTTCAAATGGAGTTGGAGTCCGCTATTAAGCATAGCGACATGCCTCGTGAGATACATCGCCGTATCCGCCTCAAGGAGATCTTCTACGAAGAAGAAGGCGATAAATTCGTCCCGTTGGCGAATTCGAAGGTGTTCCGTGACTCCGTACGCTATGCCGGAGCCTCTAAGGCCTTGTGTGGCAAGACTGGAATCATGAGAGGTCAGCAATCGTTCACGAAGTCCCTCATCCCTGCGCCACTTACAGTGCTTCCGAATGAGGACTTAACAGCGGCGGAAGATTCGCCACAATTGAAGGAAACAAAGAGAAAAATTATCAAAAATTTCAAGAACCTTTTGACGTACATGGGCGAGAAGAAAACCAAGCGGCCTGAGAAATTCGCCAATGCCTTCCTTACATTTGGAATGGAGAACCCGGAATTCCGCGATGAGTTGTACATCCAAATTGTCAAACAGCTGACTAATAATCCAGATCCTGCTTCAGTTGCTTTAGGATATGAAATCCTTGGTATGGCCCTTCGAACGTTTCTACCCAGTCCAGATCTAGAAGATTGGTTGGTTATGTGGATTCGAACTAATCCACCTCCGAATGGGGATTTCAAACCACTGACTTCAGCACTGCACATGTTGAAGTTCTCGCAAGGGGCGCAAGCAAATGTTATGGCAATTCCAGCTCTTAAGAAAGAATTGCAATACTTGGCAAAACAAGGCTCGCATTTTTCAATAAATCCAGGTGCTTATACCGGCCCTACGAACACATTCCAGCCGCAAGACGAACCTCAAATTTAGAATTGTAATACAAATATATATTTGACCTGCATTGAGCATCAAGAATTTCCAAACTTTTGTGCAAATTGTCGGAAGCTCTCTTATTTTAGATTTTTGGATTTTTTTGAAGCGCTAGAAGTAGTGGATAAAAGCCATCAAATGCTAATTTCTTAATAAACAAGAGTATCTTGTTGAAAGAAAAGAGCCTGATGGCAATCCGTGAGGTAATCAGAAGCAAGAACATTCTGTGGAATCACTGAATTCGCATTATATTTCTCCTGATGTAATTTAATTGCATCCCTCGACTTGACAGCTATGTCGCCTGCAAACGCGTTCCATGAAGTAGCTA
>Ga0105055_10004569_pt1 | contig 20107 bp, 20 predicted proteins | sample BON03_FD_78090 | JGI IMG/M metagenome (GOLD analysis project Ga0105055, IMG submission 78090) | Freshwater microbial communities from Lake Bonney liftoff mats and glacier meltwater in Antarctica - BON-03 | ecosystem: Environmental > Aquatic > Freshwater > Ice > Glacier meltwater | place: Lake...
CCCAGGCGGTGGCCACCGCGGCCACCTCCACAGTCAAGGGAATCCTCAAGCAGATCGAAGCCAGCCGGAAGGCTGTCGGGAATCCTGTCCTGACCCTCACCCGGGAAATCAACGAGATCGCGAAGCAAGCCTCAGTGGACCTCGCCGCCGAACAGGTGCGATTGGAGTTGCTCCTGTCTGCCCACTACCGTGCCGAAGCCAAGCTGGCCAAGGAAGAGGAGGAGATGCGGCAGCGGTTCGAAGCCAAGCGCCAAGCCCGCCTCGCCGAACAGGCCAAGCAGGCGACGACCACCCAAGAACAGGAGAAGATCGAGGCCAAAGCAGCGACTCCCGTAGCGGTGGCACCGGTGCAAGCTCCACCAAAAGCCGAGAAGATGACGGTCAAAAAGACGTGGAAATTCAACCTGAACGACATCAAGGCCCTGCACAACGCCCGGCCGGAACTCGTCAAGATGGAAGAAAACACCGCCGCCATCCTGGCCGAGATCCGGGGCGGGATGCGTTGTTGCCCCGGCCTCACCATCTACGAAGACACCGCAGTCATCGTCCGCACCTAAAAATCTCAAATTTCAAATTCTAAAAAACCATGCCAGCAACATTTGCCAAAGCCTCCGAGGAAGTCGAATCCCTCGGGAAAGCCCTCGCCATCAACTACCACCTCGACCTCGAAAGCGCCCGAGTGAAGATTGATTACGTATTCGCCTTCCGCGATCCCGAAACCGAAGAGCCCGCCCTAATGCAGAAGGGCCACCGGGTCCTGGGCGTCCCCTCGATCGTGAACCTGAAAAACCGGGCCAAGGGGATGGGGGATTGCGAAGTCGTCCTCGACGGCGACGCTTGGAACGACATGACCGAAGACCAGCGCAAGGCCATCCTCGATCATGAGCTCGAACATTTCGAAGTGAAGCGGGAAAAGAAGACCGGCGATTTCCTCTTCGACGACCTCATGCGGCCGCTCCTCAGGCTCCGCAACCATGACCGGGAGTTTGGGTTCTTCGACAACATCGCCTCCCGCCATGGCAATGGCAGCTTTGAAATTCAGGGGCTCCGCAAGATGTTCAGCGAAGCCGGCGGCGCTTACCTCCCGCATTTGCGGAATCAACTGCCCGACAGCATGACGGCAAAGGGGCAATCCGTACGGGTTTACGCTCTCTCCGACCCGCCCAAGGACGAACCCGCCGAGGATCCCCCAGATGAAGGAGCAACCGTCACAGTGAAACGAGGTCTCCTCTCGAAACTGGCCGAAAAACACGCAGCCCAAGAAAAACACGACCAATGAAACGCTCCACTACCTCCGCCAGCAACATCTTCCGCCGCGCGGCCTGCCCAGGATCCGCATTTGCCGAAGACCACCTCCCCGACAGCGAGAGCACCGACGCCATGGAGGGCACCCTACTGCACGCCCTCAACGTCGATCCCGAGATGGACCGCTCCATGCTTACACGGGAACAAAAAGAAATCCTCGCCACCTCCGCCAAGGGAGATGACGACATCTTCAAGGCCATCGAGCTCTCCATTAAAATCACCGAAGCCGAAGAATTCGAAGAGGGATTCGAGCAAGAACTCTGGCTGCGCCGCGGAATCAAAGCGATCTTTCCGGGCCATTGCGACCGGTGGAGATACTATCCCGGCCGGAAGATCCTCATCATCATCGACCAGAAATTCGGGCGCAACGAAGTCGTGCCCGCAGAAAGCAACCTGCAGCTCCGATCCTACGCCGTGATGGCAGATCGGGAATGGGATTGCGCAGGAGGCATCGTTGTCGCCATCAATCAGCCACGGCTTCCCAAGGCCGACCGGCTCACCATCGCCGAATACACCGCCAAGGACCTCCCCGCAGCCAAGGAACATCTCCTCAGCATTTGGAACGGTGCCCACAACCCCGACGGCACCCCGCGCGAAGACGCCCCACGCAAAGCAGGCCTCGACCATTGCCGATACTGCAAAGCCAAAGAAATCTGCGAGACCTACACCGCCACCTACGCCGCCCTCGGTGAAGTCTCCGCAAAGGGAAAAGATTCCTACGTGGCCACCCTGGCCGAAATGACCGACGAACGCCTGGATTTCGGATGGAAGGCGGTTTCTTTCGCCGCCATCATCCGGGATTCCCTCAAAAAGGAACTCCTTCGCCGCATCGAAGCCGGCGGGATGGCCAACTACGAAACGAAGGCCACCGGCAAGATGACGAAGATCACCGATCCCGTGGAAGCCTGGGCGATCCTCAAACGCGAAGCCGGCTTCACCGAAGACGAGCTCAAGGCCTGCATCACCATTCCCATGACACCACTGGTCGAAAAACTCTGTGAGCGGGACGACATGAAGGAGGTCGATGCCAAGAAACTCCTCCGCAATGTCCTCGGCGACGTCCTCAAGATCACCGAGAAGGACCCCTCACTCTCCCGACTCAAAGACGGCGAAACCCGCTCCCTGCCCGATAATGGCAGCGACGACGCACTCTTCCCAAAATAATGCCTGCGACGACAGCGAAACGCAGCCATAAGCCGCCGCTCTTGGTACGCAAGGCCGTGCGAGAGGTCCTCTTGGAGCAATATCACGCTTGGGGCCACGCCAAGCCAAAGCAGCGAGTCTCCACCGAGCACTTGGATGCCATCATGGAGCAGCTTGAGACGAGCGTTTTTCGATTCATCATCGGCCAGGCCAGCCAAGGATTCCCCGGCCGCAAAGGCGGGGCTAGGGTCTGCAAGGGGGCCCGGGAATGAATTATCTCTCCGTTTGCTCCGGCATCGAGGCGGCCACCTGCGCATGGCATCCCCTCGGGTGGCATCCCGCCGGATCCCGTTACAAAGCCATCGGGAATTCCATGGCCGTGCCCGTCATGCACTGGATTGGCAAAAGAATTCAGGAGGTAGCAACACGATGAGCGCAATCTACGAATTCGAGGTCACGGGAGACCCCAAAGGCCAGCCCAGGCCCAAGGCGTTTGCCCGCAAGATGGGCAACAAATACACCGCAAGAGTCTATGATCCCGGCACCGCCGAGGGATGGAAATCCGCCATCGCTATCGCCGTAAAAGAGGCGGAAATTCAAGGCCTCATGCTCGAAGGCCCGGTCTCCCTCACCATGGTGGCCATTTTCGCTCGCCCGAAGTCCCATTTCGGGAGCGGCAAGAACTCCGCGATCATCAAGCCCTCTGCACCCTTCTGGCACACCGGCAAGCCCGATCTGGACAACATCATCAAAGCCGCCAAAGACGCCCTCACGCAACTGGGAGTATGGCGCGATGATTCCCAGGTCTGCAAATCACACACCGAAAAGCCCTACGCCACAGGCAAAGGCCACGCCCGGTCCATTTTCCGCATCGAAACTCTCTCCAACCAACTCGACCAATGAACGCCCACGAACCCATCGCATCCAAGCCGAAACCCGCCACGGCTTCCGGCAACATAAATATGACCGAGAGTTGCACCTGCGGACGATCCAAAGAGCAAAACTTTCAATGGTGCGTCGCATGCTGGTCGCAGCTCACCACAATTTTGCAGACCGCATACATCTCAAAAATGTTTTCGGCTAAAGTCACCATCAAAGACTGCCAGACCCACCTGAAATAATAAAACCATGCCTGAACTCCTCAATACCGGTGCCCTATCCGAAGCCTTGGGCAGGGGAACTACCTATATCTGGCTCATGAAGCGGCACGGATATAGGTTCCTCTACGGAACCCGAACCACGGCGAAACACGCCCTCAAGTGGCTGGCGGAGAATCCAGATTTTCGGGCGACACAGCAAACGAAAGCGCATCCACGCAAGCCGAAAGATCCCGCGCCTTCAACCTCTGGTAAATCCGATGAATCTCCGAATGAGAATGGCCAATATACGCCATCGCCTGCTGTTCATTCACCCCGGCCCGAGCAAGTTTCGTAATCGCAGTCACCCGAGTGCAATGGAAAGAAACGCCCTCCATCTTCAATTTCTTGAACAAACGGGACCAATCACGGGTGCTATTCCGGGCCGGCATGTTGAAGGTCATCTTTTGGCCCTTCTCCTTCATCCCTTCAAACAATGGTTTCAATCCGGGATGCAGCATCGTGGTATGACGACGCCCGCTTTTAATCAGGAAGGTGATCGTTCCATCATCAAATTTGACGGCATCCAAGGGCAAACACGTCTCCGAGAACCGGCACCCCTGATAGAGGGCAATCTCAAAAGATACCCGCATCCACTCCGGGCGCCGCTTCAATTCCTCGCGCACCCTGGCAATATCCTCCTCCTCAAGTTCAGGCTTCTCCCTGGCCGGATCCCTTTTCAAGCGCAGCTTCGAAATGGGATTCGTGAGAATATAGCCTCTCTTCTGAGCCTCATACATCACCACCCGGAAAATCGTCAGGTCCAGAAGGGCAGAATTCCGGCAAACCGTCTTCTTTCCCTTGAGTCCGGGGATCTTCTGAGCCGTCCTCCATTCCAGAAACAAGGTGGCGTCGCTCCGCTTCACTCGAATGGGGGAATCCAGATTGTGAAGCGTAAGAAACCTCTCCATCACGCGCCAGCATCCTTGATATTTGTCCAGAGTATTGGGGGAATTCGCGTACGTGGCCGCAAAAAATCCAGGCACCCAGCGTGTGAACCTATGGTCATCCCGCACGGCGACAAGGGAATCCTGTTCCTGCACGGTAAGCGTGGCGACATGGCGGGCACACGCCCGAGTGTCAAGGCCGACGCCGATCTTCCACTTCGTGGACTCCCTACGAATCACTCCATTCTCATCCCGATACTTGATCCACCAAAACGAAGAGTTTTCCCGTTGAAATTTCGAGGCCATCTTATGTGCCCAAATATGTGCCCAAGCTCCAGAAAATCAATGAATATCACCAAAGAAAAGCGAAGCTCTACGAAGGAGAGTGAAGAAAATACACCCAAGGCGAGATGTTCATGGTTCGAATCCATGTCGGGTAGCCATTACAAATCAACGACTTATGGCTTATGTGCCCAGGAATGTGCCCAGGCTTTTAATTTTCAGCGGGCAGGAGGACTCTTGTGATCGCCCTCCACGATTATCAGGATCCGGCCGTCGCCGAGTTGGTCTCTTCAAACCGTGGTATTTGCCACGCTCCCGCAGGTTCCGGGAAAACCATCATCGGCGCCGCCGCTATCGCCCAATGGACGCTCCCGAGGTTCCTTTCCCGGGGCCAGAAAATCAAGGCGGCCTGGATCTGCAATACAATGGAGCAGGTTGCTCAGGGGCAGAGCGCAGTTGCGGCCTTCCCGGCCATCGAGGCGGCCGCGGACATTACGTTCGCTTGTTACCAGTCATCCTTGAGTCTCGCAGGCTTTGAGTTGGTCATTCTTGATGAGTGTCACCACATCGCCGCCCCTGAATTCCGGAAGATGCTCAATTACCATGAGGGCATCCGGTGGGGCCTCACCGCCACCCCAAATCGGGATGACGACCTGAAAAAGGATGTCTTCGAGTTGATTGGCCCGATTGTCCACGTTGTCGAACGTGCGGCACTGGTGGACTCTGGCAAGCTCGCCAAGGCCATCGTCATGATGCTCCAGCCTAACCGGCCAAAGGAGATGGAATCCGCCATCGCCCAGGCCGCCGGCCCGGAGATCGAGCGCAGGATGACGCGTTTCGGCAAATTTAGCGGGATCTCTGAGCAGGAGATGAAGGCCCGGGTGATATGGCAATACGCCCAAGACATCGGGATCTTCGAAAACAAGGCCCGCAATGATGCCACGGTGGCCATGGCCAATGCTCACGCCAATGATTCTGTGCTTCTCCTCATCGGGAAGATCGAACATGGCGAGTTTCTCTCCGAGAGGATCCCAGGAAGCGCCGTAGTTCATTCAAAGATGGGCGCCAAGAAACGTAGGGCAGCTATCGCCGCATTCGGAGCCGGTGATCTGCCATGCATGATCGCCACCAGCTTGGCAGACGAGGGCCTCGATGTCCCAAGGGCCAATGTCCTCATCTTGGCCGCCGGCGGTCGATCCGCAGCCAAGGCAGAACAACGCACCGGCCGAGTGCTTCGGCGATTCGACGGGAAGACCCACGGGAAAATCTTTGATTTTATGGACGTACAACACTACTTCCTCCTTGCGCAGAGTAAGCGGCGCATGGGGGTTTATCGGCAACTTGGCTACAACGTCTCTCTGCCAGAGGAGGTGCGGCCATGAAGAGTCTTAGAGCCGCCATGGGAGAGGCAACAGCAAATCCTCAATCCACCCAGAACACGGAAGAGGAATTGAGGGAATTCGGCATCATTGATGGAGGCTTCCAGCTTCCCAAGGATTCACCACGGCCGGAACGTGGTCGCGAAGCATTCCTCCCGGCAGTTTCGTTGCCATTGCCTCAGAGCAACGATGCGGAAAAGGGCATCCTGTCATCTATTCTGCAATCGCCGCAATGGTCGATGATCCGGGTTGAACGAAGGATTGGCAGTGAACATTTTCACCTTCCGAATCATCAGACGATTTTCAAGGTCTTGAAGGAGATGCACGGCGCGGATGAACCCATTGACCTCATCACGCTCACGAATCAGCTCGATAAGCAGGGAATCTTGGATGCCGTAGGCGGAGCCGCCTACGTTACAGAGCTTTACACGTTTGTTCCGACTGCCACCAACATTGATTACTACGTCAAAATTGTGCGGGAGAAGTACGCGCTTCGACAGGTTATTTCGCTGTGCTCCAAGATGCAGGAGGAGGCATATTCGCCGGGGAGTAACCCGCTCGACACCATTTCGTATGCCAGCGAGGAAGTTGAGCGCGTCGCCACAATTATCAGTGAAGGACGCGAGGAAACCGAAGAGCACACGCTCTTGCACTTGGCTGCCCTCGACACCCAAAACGATCCCAACGCAGTGCTTGGCCGCCGATGGGTCTGCCGGGGAGGCTCATGCCTTTGGGTGGGACAAGCGGGCATAGGGAAATCATCTCTGGCCATGCAGGCCAGCCTAATGTGGGCGCAGGCGAAATCCCTATGGGGCATCAAGAACGAAGCCGGAAAGCGATTGAAGAGCCTGTTCATTCAGGCGGAGAACGACGCCGGCGACATGGCCGAGATGCTGCAAGGGGTTTTCGCAATGTGTGAACCTCCAGAGGGGGTTTCGCGAGAAGACTTCCTGGCTGATCTGCAAAAGTATATGGTCTTTCACCGGGACGCTACGCATTCGGGCCAGGCTTTTGCGCGGTCAACCGCTCGGCTGATTGCCAAGCACCAGCCGGATCTTGTTTGGATTGATCCACTCCTCTCCTACGTGGGCGACGACATCAGCAAGCAATCCGTCGCCTCTCACTTCCTGAGAAATACGATGAATCCGATCGCGCTTGATACAGGAGTCGTCTGGATGATGCTCCACCACACGGGCAAGCCAAGCAATGATCCAAAGTCCCGTTCTAACTGGACCGACCACGATTTCTCTTATGCTGCCTTTGGTTCGTCGGAACTTGTGAACTGGGCCCGTGCCGTGAATGTCCTGCGCTCTCTAGGTGACAATCAGTTTGAACTCCGGTTTGCCAAGAGGGGCAAGCGAGCCGGCCTCCTCGAATACCGGGCCTTCGACGAGACCGAGGACGCCAACTATACGCGGCCGGACTTTACCGACATTGCCTATCTCCAGCATTCCCAGCGCGGGATCTTTTGGGAGCAAACTTCCATTCCGGATAGCGTCTTGGATAAGCAGGACCGCACCAAAAACAGCGGCCAATTCCAGAAGAAAGATCATTTCAACGAGGATGTCCTGCTTTCCCTTCTCGCCAAGAAGCCCGGCGGTCGCAAAACCGTGGAACTCTCCCAGATTGCCACCGGGGAAACTGGCGTTTCGCGAGCAACTTTTTACAGGGTTTGGAAAACTCTCCAGGCCTCCGGCCGCGTAATCGAAAAACAAGACCGGTGGCATCCGGTCGAAACCAAATGAATAAAACACCAACACCAAGACAATGAAAATCTCAACCCAGTCTCACGGCGTCTCACGGTATCAGTCTCACGGACCATGAGACCGGGGAATCAGTCTCAGTCTCACGGTCTCACCCCTCCAAGGGGTGTGAGACCTGTGAGACTTTGAGACTTGGCTTCTCCCTATCCGTCTCAGCGCGAACCCTTGATACCAACTCTTAAACACTCAATCCCCAAAATCTAAATGTCTCTAGCCAATCTTCGCAAAGCTCTCAACTCAACTCCTTCCATTCCCAAAATGGAAAAAGGAATCTCACTCCCTGTTCTCACCGAGGCCCAAAAAAATACTGGGCCAGCCCTCGCGCGCGCCCCGACAAAAATCGAGACGTTGGCGAAGAATGAGCCCGCGATCCGCCGAGTTGTCCGCGCGTCGGCCCGGCTTGCGGACCTCATCACGGACAAGGACGTGAAGGACAGCATGAGGGTCGTTCGGGAAGCGAAAGGCGCGAACCAGAAGCACTACGACAACGCCACAAAAGATTTTGTGGAGTATCCCGATCACAAGACCAGGCTGGCAGCGGTGACTCTCGAACGAGCCTACGACGAGGGAACGCCGGTGAATCGCATCGCTGCCGTGATCCACCACCACCAGAGCGCAGAGGAGGTTATTGACCGATTCCGCGAATCTCCCGAGATGATGCAGGCGTTGAAGGCATTCTCCGGGATGGGCCTGCAGCTTGAAATGGACGGCCAGGTCCTCGATGGATGCGTTCAAGAAACGGGGTCAGAAAATGAAAGCGTTGCACCGATAGCAGCGAGCGACGATCCCGCCGTTTCATAAATCGACCATTAAATGAAAATAATGGATGACCGGATGAGGGCTGCCGCGTATGAGTTAATGTGAAAATTAAATTCAAAGAACTAGAAGTCGTGAAGCTTCCCGATGGAGGAATGATCCTCTCAATCTGGATCTTGAACGGGAACGGAGCAAGGATAGGGAAGGCCTGCGGGGACCTTTGCAATGAGCGCCGGGAAGACATTTTCCGGAGAGCTTGTGAGAAGGCTGCCGACTTACTCCTCGGGGAGGCGAAACGATGAACATCATCATCAACAATTCTGACCATTCTGCCCTCGTTTGTGGCCTTCCCGACATGGTGAAGTTCTGGTTTTCATCCCGGCATACCGGCAAGAAATTCGACGCTAACAACTTTTACCGGAATGAGGCGAAAACGTCTATCCGGTTACTCGGGGCGGCATATCAAGCGAATCAGGAAGGGGCCGCATTTCGCCGGAACGGCAGCAAATCGCCGTCGAAGGCTCCCGAGCGCGGCATCCACTCCACTAAAGCAAACAAAGGCCCGCATGAGTCAACCTCAAGCAATCCGAAAGGAACCAAATGAAACGAATAGCCCTATATCTCCGAGTCTCAACCTCGGACCAGACAACCGACCCACAGCGGGCGGAACTCCTCGAATACTGCAAGAACCGGAAGTGGGAAGACGTCACAGTCTTCGCCGACACGATCAGCGGGGCGAAGTGGACCCGCACCGGGCTTGACGCCATGATGAAGGCCATCCGGCACCGGGCCATTGACGCCGTTCTTGTGGTGAAGCTCGACCGGTTGGGGCGGACCCTGAACCACCTGGCGCAAATGGTGGCCGAGTTCGACACGAACAAGGTGGCGCTGATCTGCCCATCGCAGGGAATTGATACGAGCACGGACAACCCCGCCGGCCGGGTGCAGTTGCATGTCCTCATGGCCATCTCGGAGTTTGAACGGAGCCTGATCTCTGACCGGACGAAGGCAGGCCTGGCCAATGCCCGGGCGAAGGGGAAGACCTTGGGGCGCCCGAAGTTTCAACTTACGCCGATGAAGCAGGCCATGGTCCGGAAGGCGATGGCCGGGGAGTTGACCTTCAAGGAACTGGCGGCAGAACTGGGTTGCTCGATAGGGAAAGCTCATGCTCTGGTCGTAGCGGCCGAGAAGGAAGAAGACCGAAAGCTAGTCAAGATTGGCAAGGGGATACGGCAGGCGGCCGGGAAGGGCGGTGATTGACAGCGATTGACAGCGATTGACAGACGAAGGCGCTCATGGTAACTCCCCGGTCATGGCTGACGTTTTGCGCATCAAGAAGAATCTGGAAGATCGGGACAAGATAGATGTCGGGATCTTCCGCATTGATGACAGTGGGCCCACCGTTCCTCAGTTGGGAAGTGTGACCTATTCGCGCAATGAGGACGATGGGGAATTCGGATCTGCCCTGTCCATCACCCGAGAGGCAGCCCGGGAATTACTCGATGACCTATGGGACGCAGGCATTCGGCCGACGAAGCCGCCCGAACCGCATGCCCTGCTCGCCTTGACACAGCAACAAGCCGACCGGCTGTTTGAAGTGACCAAGCTGGCCTTGTCGAAATAGTGCATGGCCGAAACCGTAAATGTTGACGACCTTATCCGATTGAATCCTGGGATATGGCTGGAGACGCACGGGAAGATTCGAGATGTGAAAGGGAAGCTCGTCCGCCCGAAGCTGAATATCTTGCAGAAACGAATCAACGCTCTTTATTTGTCTCGACAGATGAAGAAGGAGCCCTGCCGAGCCATCGGGGTAAAACCAAGGAAAAGGGGATTCTCTACGATGGTGGGAGCGATCCACTACGCGCACTTGCAGAACTACCCGCATGAGGGGTTGATAGTGGGGGACAAGCTGGCCACGTCGGACATTGTGTTCCGGATGATGGTGACCTTTGCCGAGACCGACGAATTCCGCCCGAAGTGGGGCAGCCCATACACAGCATTGACCGCGCTAATCACTTGGAACCATGGGGCGCGATTAGCACAAGGCACGGCATCTGGTAAGGCGACCGCCCGAGGATCTACGCCGCAATTCTGCCATGGATCGGAAGTCGCCCATTGGGAAGGAGCCGAGGCCGCGATGGATGCGGCAATGAACGCAATACCAGACGAAGGATTCAATGCGGTATTCTGGGAATCGACGCCCTACGGAGCGGGAGAACCTTTTGCCTTGTCATGGCAGGCCGCGAGATGGCCGACCGCCGAGGAGTGTCCTGGGGGAAATCTCTACTGGAAAAAGTGGGAGAGCCTATGCCCGGACACGGAGAAGGACGCATTATCACAGCATTTCTTCGTGCGGATCTTTGCCGCATGGTATGAATTCGAGGAAAGCCGGATCAAGTTGACCGGCGACCAGAAGAAGCAGATGGAGGAGACCATTGATGCGGAGTCATGGTACCATGGCGAAAGGGACCTAATCAGTCTCTACGGAAACGAGGGACCGATGGGACTACGCCTTGGAGACGAAGTGGAAGATTGCGATGTCTGGGAACAGTTGGCCTGGCGGCGAGTGACCATCCGAACAAAGTGCCGGCGGAACGCACGGATATTTGACGAGGAACATCCTCGGGACCCGCTGAGTTGCTTTTTAGCCTCTGGGAAGCAGGTATTCGACGCCGACGGATTGAGCCATATTCAAATCCTTTGTCGGAAAGACCGTGAGTATGGAGAACTGAACGAAGTTGATGGCTCAGTGGGGTGGCGCCGGAGCGGAGCGGATTCTGCAAATTTCTGGATGTGGGAACACCCTAAGCCAGGATTGCGGTACATCATTCCGGTAGATTTGGCCGAAGGGGACGATCAATCCACTGGGGATGGACTTGACAGCCACTCTGCCTTGGTCTTGAGGGATGAATACCTTGATGAACGAGGAACGATTCATCCGTTGATGATCGCGGCCCGAGTCCGTCCTCCGAACCGGATGCCAATGATCCGATTTGCGAAGGTGATCCGTATGTTGTCGGTGTATTATGGCAGGTGTATCTTGATCCCTGAGATGAACAACTCGGGCATGTCGTTCATCACGGCCCTGCGGATGATGGTTGACTGTCCACCGATTTGGCAGCGCCGGGAGATTGACCCGCATAGTGCGATTGAACGAGCCCATGACGGATGGAGGACGACCGATACCGCGGACTATGGCGGGTTGAGGTCGGCAATCATTGATAACCTGCAGGAGTTGATCTTAGACAAGCGGTTGGATTGCCGGTGTCCGCATATCCATTCCGAGCTAGTGGATTTCGTGGACAAGAAGGGGAGGCGAGAAGCTGGTGGCGGACATGATGATGATGTCCTCTGCGTTGTCGGGGAAACCTTGATCCGGTGCGTGGACGGGGTGAAGCCGATCAAAGAGATAGTCGTGGGGGATCAAGTGCTCACCCATATGGGGCGATACCGTCGGGTTTTCAAAGTGATGAACCGGACAGCCTCCGACGTTTCCCGGGTGAAAGCCGTAGGGAAGCCCGATTTGCTCGCTACCTCTGAGCATCCCCTTTTTGCGGCGGCCGCCGGGGTGAAATATCGGCCACGGACCGAGGGAATGGTTCGAGACTATGCCGCGCCTGAGTTCGTTGCCGTGCGCGACTTGCGAGAGAAGGAGTTTGGATCAACGAGCACGACCGGGCGAGAAGTTGAGGACGAGCTCTTCCTTGATCTTATGCCGTATTGCCCTCCGAGTTATCATGAATCCGACGGGAGGCTTGTTTCCACGACCTACGGCGGGACACGCATCAACCCGAAGGCCGCCCAGATCAAACAATTCGTGAAGGTGGATGACGATTTTTGTCAGTTCCTCGGGTTCTACTATGCCCAAGGGGGATTCGGCCGGCACACCGTAACCCTGTCATTCAACCAACAGCATACAGGCATTGAGAAATGGCTTCGCTCGTATCTGACGCGCCTTGGGCTACACTGCCACGGCCAGACGATTGACGGATGCCGGCGCATTTCGTTCGGGTCGATGCCATGGATTGGATTCTTCAAGAAGGAAATGAAGAAGTCAGACAAGAAACGATTCCCTGCCTGGGTGGAGAGCCTTCCAGTGGAGAAGCAAAAGAAGATCCTCGAAGGGTATTTCTTTGGGGATGGCTGCTTTTCTGGTGGCCAATCCAATGCGGTGACAATTTCCATGACAGGAGGATGGCAACTGTGGGAGATGGCTCAGCGATGCGGGATCGAGGCGTCTCTGAAGCTGAGGCCTGGGCAGAATGGTCACAAACGGCACGTATCGATTTCTATTGGCGGACCGGCCTCCGTGCGATTGAAGGCGGGAATCACGTCGGAAGTCATGGAAGGAAAGATCAATGACATATCTGAGCGTGAATTTGACCAGACTCAGATGAAATTCTCTCATGGGTATTTGACCGGGCTGATCACCTCGATTACGCCCGAGCCACCGCAGGAGGTTTGGAATATCGAGGTCGAGGAAGACGAGAGCTACACGGCCAACGGCCACGTGGTTCACAACTGCCTGGCCATCGGCGCCTACAACATGAGATTTGCGACTCCTTTTGAGCGTGAAATACGAGAGGGACGCTTGCCAGCGGACGTGATGCGGATGTTGGCTTCTGCTGAGGCCTCCAGCGGAGGCGACGGGGGGCTTGCGATGAAGTGGTGAAGTGGTGTAGAAGCGGGCATGACAAGGGGACTGGATACGAGGGCAGGAGAAACAGCGGTTGACGGCTAAACGCTGTCGCCGTATCAAAGGGTTGTATGTCAGAGATTCTTTGCCCGAAGCAAGCCGATCCGTCGAAAGGGGAAGCGTCGTGAAAAGCCCGAAACAACCCGAAAGCTGGCCGGAAGTGCTGAAAGCCTGGCGGAAGCGTCGTGGGTTGACGCAGCGGGAGGCCTCGGAGTTCTTTGGGGTTACAATTCGATCTTACAATAGGTGGGAGAATGGAACTTCTCGCCCAATTTTCGGAGTTCCAAAGCACGCCCGGGAAATCTTGGATAATTAAAGCGCCCGATTTGCGAGTATCAGCATGCTTGTTAAATTCTCAATAAAAAAGGCCAATTCTGGCTTTGACTTCAAATCTGACGCCGTCATTTTAGCTTCCTTTTGATATTGCTCGATAGCTGCATCAGTTGACTTCACCTGACTATTATTCGCAACAAGGAGAATAACCGTTGCGACGTTGTATCCGACGCTCGCGTCAAGCGCCGGCCAGACTTCTTTTTTGTTCTCTAGGCCCAGCATTCCGATCAGCATCTCTTTCGTCTGTCTTCCTACGGCCTGAGGATCATGTTCCGCCTCACCCATCATCATGGCGTGGAACTTATTAAACGCCGCTTCTGACAATGGCTTTCGTAGATCAAACTCCTGACCAAATGAGAAGCATTGGGTTAAAAGAAGGATAGAAGAGATCAGTGTCGCAAATTTCATTGGATTATTTGTGTTGACGAATGGGACAAGTTTGTCCTACTGTCTGCGTTCGAAAGAAAAAGCCCGCCCGGTGTAGAAGCACCGAACAGGCCAGAATCAAAACCAAACGTACAAATGAAAGGCATGACAAATGAATATTGAAACGAAGGCAGGAATGCCGCAAGCGAAAAGAAGCGGAGTCCACGAGAATCCACGGGCAGACCTCCACTCAGAGCAAGGCGCAGAACTCTTCAAGGCTGAGGCCAGACTGATCGATCAACCCCTTCAAAGTGCCGAGACGCAAAGTCCGGTGCAGGGGGATCGCCAAAGTGATCCCATCCTTCCTCGCAATGAAGTGCGAACCCGTGGTGCGCAGATGGACAAACCCAACCCGTCGGAATGCCTTGGCTGCATCCTTGCCGGAAACATCTCGGGGAATCCTCACGCCGGGACCAAGAAAGCTGGCTTCGCCACAAAATTCAACTCCACGCGAACCGTCCGGCCAGGAGGGTCGAAATACCCGCTTACGGCGTCCTTGACCATATCGAGCAACTCCGGGAGCGAATCGCCCTCGGTGGTGATGCCTCCTCCGATGGGATTATCCCAGCGAGCGACGTATCCGTCCTCCTCCTCAACAACGTTGAACTCAAGAACATCCATATCCATTTAAAAAAAATAACCAAAACACCAAGGAAATCAACTTATGAAAATTGAAGCAACCGCAGCGCAGTATCAAGGCAAAACTACCCGTGAGACCTGGAGCCGGGCCGGAATGGTCTTTCGGAACCTGAACCGGACAATTTCAGCCGTGACCAGCGGAATGATGATGAAGGAGGACGGACAATGATCCGGCGCATCGAGGCAGACAACGGGGAGATCCTGCACCTTGAGAACTCCATGTGTGGGATCGAACGAGTGTCGCGGCAATATCGCGATGGGGAAAAATGGAAACGAGTGCGGACCGAGAGTGACCTCATGACCTTCTTGCTCAAGAAACCGGCCGAACGCCGGGTCAATAGGAAATGGCGTCAGATCACCACCGAGGAAGCCCTGAAGTTTTACATCCGGCACGAATTCCCGGTGGAATTGCTCCAGACCCTTGATCGCGGGAAAGGAGGTGCAAAATGACCTACTCGCTGGAGCTCTCGCAATCGATGTTTCGAGAGGCGGCCGCCTGTGCGGCTAGGGACCGGACCGAATTCAACCGCTGGATGCTCGAATGCCTTGCGGCCACCATCGAGCGTCACCGTGGGGAGATCGAACTCGAGCAACTCCGAGCCCAGGACTCGAGGGAAGCCGAGATCCGAGAAGAACTCTTGGCGGACGCCATTCACCACGGGCACCAATGAATCAGGACGCGACCGCTATTGACAGCGAAAGGCCTTTGGGGTAATTGCCGTGGCATGGCATCGAAATCTAACTCCGATTACGAAGCGGCGATGGAGCAGTCCGCCCAGAACCAAGCCGAATCGAAGGCTCGGCAAACTGCAAGACTGGAAGGACCTTCGCCAGGAGCAGGCGATCCATTTGGAGGGGATGTTTCCATGAGCCTGGGGAATCCCGGTGGGCTTGCCTCAAGCGATCAGCAATGGATGGAGGATGCCCGGAAGTCGCAAGAGGGATTGTCGGCGGCCAACAGCGAAACGCGGGGGCTCCAGAATGAGGTGATGCGTGAGAACATCGCCGCGATGGTGGCGAAACGAAAGAATAACGAAAGACTTAGCGGCAGCCGGTCCAAAGGCGGGAAAGGCCGGAAAAGGCGGACAAGTGCCTCCACTCCGGCAAAACCCGTATCATTTTTTCCGAGTGAGAGTTTGGATTCGAGGACTACGCGGACCGGGTTTGGCAATGATCTCACAAGCGGCAGCACCGATCGGATTAAACAAGAGCAAGCGGCGAGGCGGTCCGCGATGTCAGGAGCGGTGCAGGTCGCAGCGGATCGCGCTTATCGTCAGCCTCCTGCGCCTCCTCCAAGTTTGGCTGATCGGGTCAAATCTTTGGCAGGAAGCCCTGGGGTTTCTGGCCCCGTCAAGATCACGCCCCAAACATCATGGCAATGAGCAATATCACCTCGAAGCGAGATCAGACAAGTGCGGTTGCAAAATCAACCGGCACCGCCCCGGCTTCCGCCATTGCCTTCCAGTCACCGGGGACCGCGCCGGGGATGTCGCCGAGAGCCCCCGCTGCACCGGAGACGAATGTAGTTGCGGCCGCTTCCGATCCGCAGGGAACCCCGGTTCAGCATCAAGTCAACGCAGACGGTTCTCCCGTGAATAGACCAAAGTGGAATGGGCCTGGTCAAATTGGAGCTTCCGGCATCGGCACCGCCCCACCGGTTCGATTGAGTTTACCACAATTCGACCGCAGTTCGGACAAATCAAATGCTAATTTTGGAGGCCCCAGGGGAAAGGCCACCCCTCGCCCGGTTCAGCCCCGCGGAGTGGCAACCTCCGCCATTCGTCCGACACGCAACCCTATGTTTGCTGGACGCTAATCAATGGCCGCCCCGAATGAAGTGCCCGTCGATGAATTTGTAGGCGTTCCGGGATCAACCCCGGATGACTACGACGATGTTATTGAGCCCGGACCGCCGGCCAAATCTAAGGCCCCGAAGCGTCCGGAGCTTTCGCAAGATCCCGACGACGTAGAACGCAATTACGCCAAGATTGAGGACTACGGCCAGAGGGTGGAAGCCTTCAATATCGCGGAATCGGTGACCGCCGCTCGCCGCCAGCGCAACGAAGGAATAGCGAAAAAATCCTCCGTCACCGGGCAGAGATTCAAGAAAGACGAGGCTGGTAACTCCCAGCCGGTTTTAGATGCCGTCACCGGGCAGCCTCTTTACCGTGAGAGCACCACTGACCCTCGCTACGACGAGAAAGGCGGGGCCTACCAAGTGCGCACCGACACCGCCGGGGCAAAGACCATCGAAGACCCGGACAAAAACGCCTCCTACGGCGAGAACCCGGACGACCCGAACGACCCCTACATTTACCGCAAGACGCAGGCGACACCCTGGCAGGCGATTGACCCCGAGGAGGGAATCCAATCCGCCAACCGGGCCGTGGCCGTGGCCAGCGCGCGGGCCCTGCATGGCCGGGCCATCAAGGGGATTTCCAACCGCCAGGCCGAAATCCGGTTAACCCTGGGAGACCCCGCCCGGCCCGGTAAGCTGTCCGATAAAGATCGGGAGTCCCTCACCTACGAGGGAGAAGCTCTCGGCTCTGCCATCCCCAAGCCGAGCCCGAAGACAGGAATCTTTGGCGGCATCAACCAAGAAGCCACCGCGCAAGCCGAAGCTACATGGCATGAGGATGAGAAATATCGCCAAGGCCGCTTGCAGGAAATCCAAGGAGCGATTGGCTCCGACGACGAACGCAAGCAACTCGATCAGGAATCCTACGACCTCGACGTGCAGGAGAAAGGGCTCAAAGACGAAGGCCCCGCGGGATTCTTCCAGCGTCGCCGGCAAGAAAAAGCGAATTCCTTTGCGAATCTCCCCGACGACCAAGCCGCGACCGCCATGGAAGAGCGGAATCAGGCCCTTGCCGAATCCGATGCGGCCATCACCGAGCAGAAAGCCGCCCTTGAGGCCCGCCACGCCGAGCTCCAGGCCGAGATGGATAAAGGCGTCCACTACACCCGTGCCCAAGAGATCGACGCCGAGCGGGCCAATGTCGCACGGCAGGCAGCCGAACTCTCTGATGTCATCGCCGGGCGCAACGCCGATGCGGCCGATACCAACGCAGGGATTCAGGAGCGCCAGACCCGCAAAGAAGCCGAGCGCAAAGCCGAGATTGAGAAATTCCGCCAAGACCCCGAGACCTCCGAATTTGCAGACGCCATCACCGGCATCGACAAAGAATTTGCAGATCGTGAGGGAAAAGTCGCCGCCATGCCTGAGGGCCCCGCCCGCGAAGCCGCCGCCGCCTCTCTCCAGGACGAGCGCCAGACCCGCATCGACGAGGCCTCCACCGCCCTGAATGAGAAACTTTCCCAGAGCGTAGCCGGAGCCATCGACAAACACGCCGGCCAAGGCGGCCCGATGGGATTCAAAGCCCAGATCGACGCCATCAATGCCGATCCGGAACTCTCCGACACCGTGCGGAAAGCCAGTGCCTCCGCCATTCGGGAAAACGCCGTGGACGCGATGATTCGCACCCAGCAGATGAAAGCCGCCGGGCAAGCTGCCAGTGCCAAGATTCCACTTGGAGAGAGCCCGCTTTGGCTGAATCCCGAAAATCCCGAAGACCGTGCGAAAGCCTCCGCCATGCTCGACGAAGAGGCAGGGATGGGAGCGAAACTCTTTGATGGTTTCGACCGAGTGATGACCACTTTGGGAGCCCGGGTTTTCGGCACCTTGGGAGCCTTTCCGAAAGCTCTGGGAGAGACCTATGATATTCCCGGTCTGAAAGAAACCGGGCAATTCCTCTACGACAATAAAAAGAAAGCCGAAGGTCTCCGGGAAAAATACCGAGACCCGCGCACCGACGACAATGGCGCCATGAATCGCTGGATCATACCGGCCGTCTCCGAGGCCTTGCCAAATCTCGTTGGGATTCTCACCGGACCGGGCAACATTCTTTGGAGTACGGGCCAGCTTTACGACGAAGGCTATACCCAGGCCGATCAAGACCCCTCACTTACTGACGAACAAAAGCGCACTGCAGCCGCCACCTATGTGGTATTAGGCATCGGGCCAGAGCTCGCCGGCGACTACCTCACCGGCGGATTCCTCAATACCCGCACCCTTTCGAAAGCCGCCAAGAAAGAAAGTCTCTCGAAAGCGGCCACCTTCCTTCGTAAGACCCGGGTGATTTGGGACAAGCTCCCGCCCGAGATCAAGCGCGCGGTGGGAGTCCTCGCCGCCGGAGCGGGGGAGGGCACCACCGAACTTATTCAGGATAAGATTCTCGCCGCCACCATTGATGCCATCAAGACCGGAAAAGTTGGCGAATCCATCGCCAAAGCCGTGGCCGACAATCGCGGTTCTCTCGACACATTTATCATCGCCGGTCTGAGTGGAGGTGGCATTAAGACTCTCGACATTGCCTCCCGCACCGCCGCCGAACGCGGGGAAAAGGCCGTGCAAGGCCTGGCCGAGCGCCTCTCCGGAGTCACCGCCGCCTTTCAGCCTTCCACCCTGGCCGAGAATGCGCAGACCGCCGGCATCGCCTTCGATCAGCCCGCCTATCAAGCCCTTGTCGATCAAAGCGACCAACTCCAACAACGTCTCACCGAAGTCAATCCGCGAGACACCACCGTGCGAAACGAGATTTCGCGCGCACTTGTTGATGTCGAAACCGAGAAAGCCCAGACCATCAGCGGAATCATCGAGGGCTTTGGGCAGAAATTCCAGCAAGCAGGGCAAGGACCCGCCGCCGCCGAGCAGATCCTTCCGGAGAACATCGCCGCGGCCGAGGCCGAGATCGACAACTGGCAGGCTCCCAAAGGGTTTGACCCGGAGCTCGCCGAGACCGAGCGCGAAGCCGCCAAAGGCGCGATGAAGATCATCGCAGGGCAGCCGGTGGAGAGCCTTCTCGCCAGCGAGCGGAGCGCCCTCGAACAGAAACTCCCCAACAAATCCCGCCGGATGGAGAAAGTCGGCGACACGATGGTCGTCACCGACGGGCAGTTGTCCCGCTTGGCCGATCTCGCCCCCTCCACCGTAGATCTTCCCATCCGCGACGAATCCGCCGTCCGTGAAGGCATCGCTCCCGAAGCCGAGCCCGAAAATAAAGACCCGACGTCACCACCGCTTCCCGAGGAGAAGAAAGCAACCCGGCGAGATGAGATTAATAATCGACTAGCAGAACTTGAGGCAAAGCATGGTCCCAGAGATGCAACCACAATGCCGGACGGAACTGTTGTTGGTGACAATCGCGCTTACCTCACGGAGGAAAAAAATCTTCTGGCGGAACTAGAAGCGCTTCCAGTAGAGCAGACACTCGATCCCGCCACGAATCTCAAATCTCAAATCTCCGATCCCAAATCCCCCCTTCCCGCCGAGCCCGTCCTTCCCGTGGGCAAAGCCGGG
>Ga0105055_10004579_pt1 | contig 20083 bp, 13 predicted proteins | sample BON03_FD_78090 | JGI IMG/M metagenome (GOLD analysis project Ga0105055, IMG submission 78090) | Freshwater microbial communities from Lake Bonney liftoff mats and glacier meltwater in Antarctica - BON-03 | ecosystem: Environmental > Aquatic > Freshwater > Ice > Glacier meltwater | place: Lake...
GTTTTAAGTCCGGATCTGATTCAGTAATATGGCACAGTTTGAACCGGAATCACTGGCACGGGAAAACCGGAATGAGTGGCACAAAACGAACCGTTATATCCACACGATACCATGAATGGCCATTATCAGATGACTTCAGCAACTTGACACCAGTAAACGGTCCAGACCAGGCGGATCCAGGAGTTTTGGATACCGCTGAATAGACTGTTCCGTTTACAGAGACAATGCCATACCCAAACCAACTCCCTTCTTCCCCACTGAATTCAGGGTAATTGGGGAGGTCTTCTCTCTCAAAATTTTCTAGCCCTCCCTTTATTCTGTAGAGGTGGTTATGCATTTGAGTTGGGTATGTTTTTTGATCCAGCCAGTTTCCATCACACATGGAAACCATTTGAGAACCATCAGCTGCCCATGTTATACACCAGTTGTCACCTCTGGACCCCAATCTTTTCAAGGTCTCCATATTGAAAGTTACCCCTTCAGGTACATTTTTTTCATCAGCTGAATCCATTGATTTCTTCTCGCTACTACCATTGCAGGCAAAGGCTAATAATAGTACAGACAATAGCAGATTAAATCTGAATTTCATGGAGAAAATGGTTAAAGGTGCTGGGGTTAAAAGCTTTGTTCTGCGTGTTTTGAGGTTATAAATTCACCTGCCAACCGTTACAGAAGAATTAAATTAATGAAAAATTATCGTAATGCTTTATTTAATTTTGGCTTAGGTGCTTTCTGAGGTAGGCTGGAGATGTCAATATTAATGTACGGAAATTTTCAAAATAACATAAACTGCTTGATTTTTGAATATAATTTCCATTAATTCATGGGTTGTGAAAGAGGGGGACTATAGTATAATGTATTTCACTTTTCTTTCATAAGGTTTAAATGAAGCTTCATTGTAGGTTTAAAATTATCAATATTGACAACTGTATTTGTTTGTTTTATCCTAAAAAATTCTTGAATTTCTTGTGAAATTTTTGTGTTGTTTTTTTCTAATTCTTTCAAAAATCTTTCCTCAGTTCCAAAAATTTGTCTAAAAAATGGTTCTGGGCCTATTTCTGATGAATTTAGTTCTTCAATACTGTAACGTATGCCGGAATATCTCAAAAAATACCTTAGATAAAATTCAAAAAGGCCAATATCCTTAATTAATTGATCTTTTAAAAAAACAGAGGCTTTTTCTGAAAGCTCTATTTCTCTGCTTTTCTCATCTATATTTATTTTGCAATTGTAATATAACCCGATGATGATTTCATAATTCCATTCTTCCTTTATCACTTCCCTAAAATATTTTTTCAAGAAAAGTAGATTTTGACTTACAAGGGAATCTTTTGTTGGTAATTTCTTTATCAATTCACTTTTATTTGGATCTTTGTCAATATGGATATAGATTAAATTGTCAATAGAATAGGAAATTTTCGAATAAGGGAAAGACGCTTTTTCATAAATTAAGCTAAATAACTCAGTAGTTTGGTTAGAACTTTGTAGAAAACTAAAGTCTTTGTTTATTACTTTTTTTAATAATATATTGTTAGCTATATCAAAGTTTGATTTTTCTATTAAAGTTATCAAAATTGTTAAATAATTGCTTAATTCTGATTTAGTTTTTATGTTGTTGTCAAATTGAAGTTTTTCAAATAAAGAATCTGTTTTCCCTTCTTTAATACTCTTCGAAACCCAATCAATTATTATTTCGTCCGTATTTAAATCTTTATGATTTATTAAATCATCTATATCCTTAAATGATACTTTATTAGGGTCTAAAAATAGAGTGAAATAATAATTGAAGTTTTCTATATAGGTTATTGAAAATCTAGAATTAAAATCTTCAGGTTGAGGTATTTCGAACAAATAATCTAATAATTCTCCTTCTATAGTAATATTTGGTGAACCATTTAGAACCTCAGAAACTATATGGTTAGGGGCTCTTAAAATTATTTCATTTTTTAATCTTTCATAATATAATTCTGAATACCATATTCCGTCATTATTCTGTTTAATAATTGAGTAATCATTATTATACAATCTTTCAAATAAGCTTGAATTTGAAAATTTTATAAGTTCTATTATGAATAGGTCAGGAAGATAAATATTATCAGAATGGTTTTTTAGAGAAAAAATAAAAGAATTTGTAAACCTTTTTACATCTCTCATGTTTAAAAGTATCTGAGAAATTGTTAATCGTAATTGATATTTTGGTTTTGCGTTTCCAATAAGTTCTTGCATATCTAGGATTATTTCACTGATTTGCCTTTTAAAAGGCTCCTTCAATGATATTTTATTTTCAAAAATATAATCAATTTTTGAATTAATATTTTCAATTAAAATATTTGTAATTACCTCATTACTTATTCGAGGTAAAATAATTTCAAATTGAATAATTTTCTCTAAATATTTATCTGGCTTGAATATTTGCATATTATTCAGTGCGTTTACCAAATAATTTCTATCATAGGCTATTAAGAAAATAAAATTCGGGAAGTTAGCAGTGTTTCTTACCAAACGTAATACTTCAAATACTTCCAAATTATTAAGTCGATCCAAATCATCGATTAGAATGTAGACCTTTTTATCTAATTTGTTGATCAGAGAAGAGATTTGGTTAAATCTATCCTTTAGTGGAGGATCAGAGAATAATAACTCTGTAAAATTGGTAAGTATATTTGCAGGGTGATCAATCTTTGAAAGAGACTTACCATATTTTAATATGGTGTTTCCAGTTTGAATGTGTTTCGATATTTCATTATCAATTGTTATAAAAAAATCTTCAGTTAAGTTTGAAGTTCCTGATGAAAACCATGGATTAAACTCCACAATTACATTTTTCTTCTTTGTGTTTAGAATTCCTTTTGTCATTTGTAAAAATTCTGTTTTTCCATATCCCCAACTACCTGAAATACCAATTACGTAACTAAAGTTAAGGTTATATGGTAATTCTTTAGTTAATTTTACAAGGTTTTCTACTTCTGTCTTCCTGTTTAAATCGTCTTTATCAATTTTACCCAAAGTAGTGTCTACACTCATCCATGAATTCTTGTTTTCAGAGAATGACCATTTTATTGAGTTTTTTGTTGTAAGGATAAATATAATACTTAAAGAAAAAAAGATTGGGTCTAATAACGAAAAACCTCTTAAAATTGAAAATTCAGGACATAGATTGAGGTGATCATAGTAATTCCAATTTAATCTTTCCCATGTATATGTGGAAATAATAAATAATAAAAATGTAATAATATAAAAATTTAACTTATAGGAATTTTTACATAAATATATCCATGAATAAACTGTCGATAATGTCAATAATAAAATAAATAAAATAAATGTATGTTTTTCAATAGGGAACTGAAATAGCCATGTAAAAATTGGCTCAACAACAAGAGAGTCGTAAAAATGTTTTATTGGAGTTCTAAGCCAAATGATAATCAATAATATAAATAGTAAGACAGGTATTTTTGTTATATTTTCTTGAATATTTTCTTTGTAGAAATTCGTAATATATGTTTTTAAACTTTTAATTAATATATTTGTTTTGCTTATAATATTTTCCTTTGTAAGGTTATTAATTAAACTTATAAATAATTTCATTTTTTTTACTTAAAGCTTTTAGCTATTCATTTTAAGTTTAGTGTCCGTTAAATAAGCTTATCAACTACTTATTGTAGTATTCCAATATTTAAAAGAGATTTTGTATTTTCCTACTTCCAAGTATAGTTGGATGGGGATTAGTAAATTTTTTTTCACAAAGCAGGGAGTAATAGATTTTATGGAAATGATTAACACTTCATGTTTCTACTTTCTAAATTACTATAATAATGTATTTTTTCCGCTTATCCTTATTCTTTTGTTGTTATCTCCGATAATATATTTTTGAGAATTTGATCCGAAATATACTGTAGCGATTCAGTTACGTGATGAAATCGCTACAATATCAGCCAATCTACTATTTTTAGGTTACCCCAGTAGCACTTCAAATCCCATCCTTAATTCCCTACACACCATTTCATTGCTCCTTTTCCACAAAGTCCTTTTCAAAATCACTGTCATTTACCCAGCCTGCTTTCATTTTTTCTCCTTTCATATAGCGCTCATAAAAACTATTGGAGGAGGCGCCTATGTATTCATATTCATCGAAAATATGCCCATTACCAAACATTCTTGGATCTTCCTGTTCCCTTAATTGGGCAAACAAGCTTTCCTTCAATTCCTTTTTCACCGCTAGGTATTCAGGATGTATGGCTAGGTTTTCCATACAATCTGGATCTTTGCTGATGTGGTAAAGTTCTTCTTGTGGCCTTTTGCCGAAAGAAGGTCCCCAATACTTAGTGGATCCAGTATTCCTTCTATGGTTTAGGATAAACGTTTTAGTAGGGCTACCATCAGTATTCAAATAGCCTGATTCAGGATTCCCTGCCGGCCAACGGTCCGGTTCAAAATTATGTAGGTAAATGTACTCATCCGTCACTATTCCTCTTATGGGATAGCCCCAATCATGTGGACGTCCCACATCATGCCTTTCTTTCCCTATCACTACGGCATTCCTGCTGGGATCCACTCTGCCAGACTTATCGCTGGAGAAAATATTTGTTAAGCTCTTCCCTGTGATGGGCTGCATATTCCCTTCTTCTTCACTAATCTGGGCTACTTCCAGAAATGTGGGAGAAAAATCAATAAATGAGATGAAATCATCCACTTCTCGACCGGGATTCTTGATTCCTGCTGGCCACATGATTGCCAGTGGCAAATGATTGGAATATTCATATTCCTGACCTTTTATTCGAGGAAAAGGCATCCCATTATCCGCCGTCACCACCACAATCGTGTTTTCAAGTTCTCCTCTTTCCTCCAGCACATCAAGCATCTTTTGTAAATGCTGATCGAAATACGTTATCTCATAGGCATAATCCAGCATATCTGCTCTTATTGTATCGTTATCCGGCCAAAAGGAGGGGACTTTATCAATGTCTTCCAGTTTCTTGCCTCCTTTTTCGATGCCGGAGCGGAATTCATAAGCCCGATGTGGTTCGGTGGAGCCATACCAGAAGGAAAAGGGCTCGTCATCAGGCTTCTGGTCCAGAAAATCCTCGAAATTGGCAGCGTAATCGGTAATGTTAATGGCTTTGGTGGGTGCAGTGGTCTTGTGCTTGTTAAAAGCTTGACCCGTCAGTTCCCTCTTTTTTCCGTCAACTTCGCCGGGGTTGCCAGGAGCCCAACCTTTGGCCGTATGGCCTGTATAGTATCCGTTTTTTTTAAGGGCCTCCATAAAAGTTGTGAACTTGGCAGGGAAATTAGGGCTGTGATTGGCCGCTTCTTCCAACTGCCAGGAATTTCTTCCTGTTAAGATACATGCCCTTGATGGCGCACACTTGGCATTTGGGGTATAAGCATTCATAAACAGAACGCCCTCTTTTGCGACTCTGTCAAATCCTGGCGTATTTACCCAGCTGGTCCCATAGGCACCCATATGGGGAAAGGAAGCATCATCCGCAATGGCAAAAAGTATATTAGGCCTTTTGGTATTTTCTTTTTCTTCTTCCTTAGGAGAGCAAGAAACAGAAAATTGAAGGCATATAAGTCCTAGTACTAAGAAATAATATGGTTTTTTCATAACTGAATTTTTATTGACGGGGATTATTGTTGTTCAATAGAGGATCATCTTACTTGAATGTCTTCGGTTAATTTTCCTTCCATTAAGGATTTTCTTTAATACCACCAGAAAGCATCCTTGCCTCATAATATTTATGAAACCCAGCCTTTGTTGCTGAGGATGCCTGATGTAGCATTTTTTCGCTATTCATTAATTTACCTAAAATCCCCTCTTTCATTAATATAGAAGCTACCTGTACTGCAACGGCCTCATCATAAGGTTCTAATATATCTATCAAGCTGGCAATTTGGCCTTCTGAATCCTTCCATAATTGTTGGGCATAGTCGTAAGCACTTGTGCGGAGGCCATCACCATCGGCATCAATCCATATGGCACCCGATGAACCCATAACCTTTGGTTCCCATAAAGGTGAATCCGGTTGGTAAGGCTTGCCTATTTGCCAAAAAGGCAAGGGCTTTCCGGGCCCTGTGGCAATGGCTACAAGAAAAACATCATGCGCTGGCTGTGGAAGGGTCCAACTGCCGGTCCATTTTATTCCTGTCCCACTTTCGCTTTCCCCTGGGATGATTGCTTCGCGCACTTTTATACCGTTTGCATAAAGGCTTACGGTATCCGCATCTAACCAGCCAGCGCCCAAAACACGCACAGATACATTGACATCACCCATGTTAGGTGCCATATCTCCTGGTCCATATAGTTGATCTACAATTATTTCAGCCAAAAGACCAAAATTCACCATTACCTTTCCTTCTCGGATATTTTGAACGGCTTCATTTACATCTATTTTTCCTGGGTCTTCACTTTGGCTTCGAACATAAGTCCTAGCTTGCCCCACGCTATACCTGCTTACATCATGAGAATCACTGGCCCCAATAGGAGTCATGGAGTAACCCCTATTTAACATGCCAAACCAGTCCCTATATAAACGCATAAAATCCGTTTGAAGGGCTCCTGAATTGATCACCTCCATTGCATTGGCTGGAACTTCCCAACCTTCCAGGTTGATTCCAGCAATACCTACATGCCTTTCTTGATCAAAGGGTCGGAATCCACCGTGCACATCACGTGCATGGTTCAATATGATGACTCCCTGGCCCACTGTTTTTTGCATGTTTTGTAATAGAACGTTCCAGTTCTCAGCTTTTATCTCCGGGATAGGTGCGTCTTCGGTTACTGGGAAAATATTGAAGTGTCCGAAACGAGTAGTTACTTCATTGCCAATAACTGGGGTGAAGTAAGCATTTACCTGCATTTCCTTGGAGGCGGGTACAATATTAATATGCACGTTATGATCGGTCATGATCGGTAATTCAATCCCTTCGGCAGCAATGGTAATTGCTCGTTCCTGCATGGTGGCGTCACCATGTCCAGAGTGGGTAAAGGTATGGATATGGGTGTCACTGCTGATCCAACCGTCCGTTGGAACTTCGTGGTTGATGTAAAGTTTTTTATGGATTCGATCTCCTGGTTTTAGTATCAATTGAAGAGAATCCACTCCATACTCAATTCCACGTGTGGCATAAATGGTAAACTTTCCTGAGGGAAGTCCAAACGATGCTTTCCCGTTGCCTGTGTAGACAACTCCTGGCCTTACGGCAAGGTATCCACCAGACGAAGTGCCTACTGTTTGAAGGGCTCCTTCAGCATTTGCTACCGTAATCCTTGCAGGCAGAAGGATGCCACTAGTTTTGTCATAAACTTCGATGTGGAGGGAAGCTTCAGATAAAATTTCCGTAATGGGCCTATCAATCAACACTAGCTGTCCTACTATAATGTCGTCAGGGATGGTGTCCATTTGTTCAATAATGATCCTGTTTTTTCCGGGAACAAGTATTCCAGGTGGAATTTCCAGGTACATCACCTTGTCTTTTTCATCCCTATCCAAATTACCCAGAAGATGGTCATTAAGCTTAACCTGCCAAGCATGTTTCACATCCTGCTGCCGGAATTGAAGCGTTTGATTACCTGCAGTATTTTTTACTACAAATGGAATTTCTAGCCGATTTCCCTCCGCTTTTAGCGAAAAATCCGACCATTCTTGTAAGTCTCCAAAACGCAAATGATGCATCTCTGGAGTTATAATGATTTTTTGGGCATAGCTATTTTCCAATGAAAAAAACAAGCCTATCAAGAGAAAATAATGCATGTTCCGTCTGAAATTACATGACCTAAGTTTTACCATCAATCGTATCATTAATTTTTATTTCAATCTTTTTTCGATAACAAAATATACATCTTATTCCTCTGGGTTTAGCAATCCTGCACACATCCCGTTGGATATTTAAACTCGAAATAGGTAACAGACAATCTAGTGCTTGCTTAAATCTCCAAACAGCCTGATTTTATAGTGATTACGCCACTTCCTGAGTCGAGTTGGTAACCCGTATTGCATAATGCCATCTAACTCATTTTATATTTGTAGTTATACTTTTCTAAATATTAACCTGAAAATTAACTTTTAAGGGCATGGAAGCTGTTTTGCCTTATTCTCTCTGTTTATTTTTGCCCCAGATTCACTTTGGTGTTCAGGGCAGGCCCTGAGTTGCTACGCTTCAGGGCAGGCCCTGAGTTGCTACGCTTCAGGGCAGGCCTGCTTCAAAAACGAACAAAAAAAATCAAGGCTGTCAAAACTTATTTAAAATGATGGGTCATTGTTTAAAGAATTGAGCTCTTTTACGTTGCCATCATTTAATTTTTGAATCTGGATTCCAGGCTAAAAATGAGTGGATTTCCTTCTGGGAGCTAACTCATTTTCTTACCGCCCTCCATCCTGATCCAAAAACCATAACCTTTGAATGCCGGTAAAACCTAATTTATAATGCTGTAATGGAAACCTACTTTCACCGATTTGGGTATTTTCTAATCATTGATGGTAAATACGCTATCATATCAAAGGTTTATTTTTAATAATCTTAAGTTGATTATTTTTTTTTCGCAACAATGCTGACAAAATCCCGACCTAAGTTGGTTACACAACATTACGTTTCTCACGTTTTCGATTCCGGATTTAAGTGCAAAAAGGATAAAATTAAAGACGCTAAACCTCAATTCAAAAATGAGATAAAAATTGGAGCTTGTTGCTAATTTTTTCAAATATGGCTTATTTTTAAACCAAATACTTGTAATTTTAAACGCTGAAGAATTGAAAAGTCCAAACCTTCAGTAAAAAGTAATAAAAGTTGACTATTTCATATTGCTCCCGAGCTGAGACCTTTGGACTAATCGTTTTATTGCTCGCTTTGAAATCAGTTGAATTTTTAGGTTAATTTTAGGCTAAAAATTGGCAAACAATAATCCTTAAATATTGTTTAGAATCCGACTATAAAATATAATGCGTCTAGCTCCATAACTGGGTCTATTATTTATCTGGTTGTCCTGAAGTTATGCCAAAATTATGCAACAAACCATAGTAGCAGAAGTCCGTGCAGCAGGCAAAGTCTATAAAACGGGTGACCTAGAAATCGTAGCTCTCTACCCTTCTGACTTTCAGGTTTATGCAGGAGAATTGCTTTTGATTATAGGTCCTTCCGGAAGTGGTAAAACCACTTTATTGTCTCTAATTGGCTGTGTAATTTATCCCTCACAAGGCAAAGTAATGGTCCATGACAAAGAGGCCAGTGCCATGAATGAAAATCAACTTGCTAAGCTCAGGCTGAATGGTATTGGATTTGTATTCCAAAATTTTAACCTGATCGCTCCGCTGAACGCATTGGAAAATGTGATGACCCCGCTACTGCTTATGGGAAAACACAAAAAATTGGCCAGAGAAAAAGCCATGGAAGCCTTGGAAAGAGTGGGTATGTCTAACCGTGCAAAAAACCTTCCCAAGCAATTGTCTGGTGGCCAACAGCAACGGGTCAGTATTGCCAGGGCCCTGGTTACCGAGGCACCGCTTTTATTGTGCGATGAGCCCACTGCTTCGCTGGATGCAAAAAGTGTTCAAATCGTTATGGAGGAATTAAAGGAACTGGCCAAAAGCGGTAAAGCAGTCGCTGTAGTAACACATGATACAAGATTGCGTCCATTTGCTGATCGAATCATCTATGTAGATGAGGGTAGGATTACCGACCAGCCACCTTCTGATGAATTTCATTGAAAAAACACCTTATGAACCATAGAATTTTACTATGCCTTTTGTTGCTTGCCTCCTGTAGTGAAAAAGAAGCATCTACTAGCGAAGCAACTCCTGTTACTCCTTTATCCATCAATGAAGTAGTTGCCTTGGGAAGGATTGAGCCAGCATCTCAGATCGTAGCATTGGCTGGTGAAGTGAGCGGAATTGTCTCTGAAATAAATATTTCGGAAGGAGATTCTGCCAAAAAGGGAGCATTAATTGTGACTCTTCGCCATGAAATAGAATCGGCCCAATTACAACTTGCCAAAGAACAATACCAAACCCAACTGGCCCAGATTAAATCCGATCAACTCAATGTGGAATGGGCCAAAATAGACCTGAGCAATCAGGCCAAAACCCGGGAGAGGCTTCGGTCCTTAACGGAAAACCTGGCTGAAACCCAGCAAACACTTGATGATGCTGAAAGTGCTTTTCAGCAGCAAAAATTACAAGTGGATCAACTCAACCAGGTAGTTGTCCTTAATCAGCGAAAGCTGGCGGAACTTCAGGCAGGCATTCACCAGGCAGAAGCTACACTAAATCAGAAATACATTATAGCACCTATGGATGGCAGAGTCCTCAGATTGGATGTTATTGAAGGGGATGCGGTGAGTGGAGGAGTCGGCATTGGAGATTTTGCACCCAATAGCCCAACTTCGGCCATTTGTGAAATTGATGAGTTGTTTGCCACTAAGGTGGCGGTGGGACAGACTGCCTATGTCAGACTATTTGGAGAGACAGAAAAGCTGGCCAGTGGAAGAGTGGTGCAAGTAGGGGCTTATCTCAAGCAAAAGTCACTTTTCACTGATAAAGCCGGAGAATCAGAGGACCGTAGGGTCAGGGAAGCAAGAATTGTCCTTGACAATGCAGCCGACCTGCTTTACAATACCAGAGTGGAATGCGTGATCGATATTTCAGGAAATTAAGTTTTTATGTTCAAGACTGCGCTTAAGTTTATCCTTTTTGACAAAGCCAAAAGTTTTGGTGCCCTAATGGGCATCATTATCAGTACTTTTTTGGTGGCACAACAGACAGGTATCTTCTTGTTTCTTACTGACTCGATGTCCAGACTAGTGGACCAATCTGATGCTGCCCTCTGGGTGGTGGACAATTCTACCAAAAATGTTAATGCCCTGATTCCCATAGATATTCGCATTCTCCGTCAGATAGAAAGTATCCCAGGAGTGGCTAAGGCCTATCCGCTGGTCATTGCAGGAGCGTCAGCCAGGTTTGATGATGGCACTTCTGCCGGCGTACAGTTGATCGGTGTTCAATTACCTCAAGCCAAAGGAGGACCGATAGCGCTGGATCAGGGCAGTTTTGGCGACCTTACCACTGAAGGAGCAGTAGCCTTTGATGTTTACGACCGTCCTGCCTTTGGAGGAGCCGACATAGGCACTAATTTCGAAATTGGTGGAAATCGGGTCTTTTTTGGAGCGTCTACACGGGGATTTCGCGGTTTTGGCGCCCAATATTTGCTGACTTCGATTGAGCGTGCCAGGTATCTAGGGAATTTCAATTCCACCAAGATTAGTGCAGCCTTGATCTATCTGGATCCGGGACAGGATCCAATAAGAATCCGGAACGAAGTCAATTCGCTGGTTTATGGGGTGAGGGCCTGGATACCTTCGGCATTTTCTCAGGAAACCAAATTTACAGTTCTTAGCACCACAGGCATTGCGATAAGTATAGGTACCTTATTGATATTTGCCGTTATTTCCGGGTTTTTCATCATTGGACTTACCCTCTATTCCGCGGCCATCGACCGTATTCGGGATTATGGTACCCTTAAGGCTATAGGAGCAACGAATGGTTATATTACCCGGCTTATTTTACTTCAGGCTTTTATCTTCACGGTGGTTGGTTTCCTTTTTGGAATGGCTCTTGCCGAAGGGTTTCGCTCCGGTATTGCCAATGCGGGGACAATCTTCTTTTACACCTGGCCGCTACGACTGGCTTTTTTGCTGATCACCATGTTGATTAGCTTTGGAGGAGCAGTATTTGCCATTCGCAGGATCAATGGGGTAGAACCTGCATCTGTCTTTAGGTAATAGGGACAAAGGGATTTTAAAAAATGAATTGTTTCAAAAAATATAGACGGATGAAAAAGATTGCTTTATTATTCATCGCTTTAACAGCTGTCCTGCAGGTATCTTTTGCACAGGACTATTTTCAACTCAGCTTACAAGAGGCACTGAATCTGGCGATGGAAAATCGACCTGCACTTTTGATTGCCCAAAAAGAAAGAACCAGCAGTAGCCTGACGACCAGGCAAAGTAAGTCCGGGTTTACACCTACCATCGGTATGGATGCAGATTTTCGGTACAATACCATCCTGCAGACCAGTATTATCCCGGATTTTACTCAGCCAAATTCTGATGTAAGGCAAGCCGTACAATTTGGTACGCCTTTACAGGCCAGTGCCGGGATTACCCTAAACCAAAGTCTCATAGATCCAACAAAAAAAGGGAATATCCGCGCCAATGAAATCCTTGAAGAACTGGCAGTAAATGCAGTCAATCGCACAGAGACCGAATTAATTGAAGCTGTAAGGGCGGCCTATTATCAGGTTTTGTTGTCAAAGGCGGTTTTTGAATACTCAACGTCAAGTTTTCTGAGAGCCGAAATGCTTTGGGAACAGCTGGACAAGCGGGCAAAGGAACAGCGGGCTTTGCCTACTGAGGTGAGTACTGCCTTTATCACCAAAGAGAATGCAGCCCTTGCCAAAGCTACCGATGAGCAGAATATTCTCCTAAATAAAGCCTACCTGCTTGTTCAGATAGGCTTACCGGAGGTAGATCCCCGGAGTGTAGTCCTGACAGACGAATTGAGTACCCTGGCTTCCACTACACAAAATCCCCCTTCGGCTGAATGGAACCCGGGCTTGAGACCGGAATACAAGGAGACCCTTCTCAACCAAAAATTGGCAGCCACCAATGCCGAAACTGAAAAGAAATCCATTGCTCCAATATTGAATTTGGTGGGTTTTATGGGTGCCAACGGCTTTGGGGACAGCAACAGTAGTATTACTGATATCAGACAGAGTTGGTTTGGAAGCAGTTATCTGGGCCTTCAATTGTCTATCCCCTTTGTAGATTTCAGCAGGTCCAGCAGGGTAGCCATTCAAAATATGGCCAAAGATAAAGCAGCCATCCAGCAGAAAGACCTGGACGCACAGATCAGGTATGAGGTTCTATTGGCAGGCACTAGGTTAAACCAGGCGGAAAAAGCGCTAACCCTACAGACGGCCAATATAGAAGTGGCCACTTCCAACTTGAAAATTATTACCAGCCGTTTTGATCAGGGAAGAAGCTTGTTGACTGACTTCATCGATGCAGAAAACCTTCTAAAACAAGCAGAACAAGAATACCTTCAAGCGGTCTATAATTTGCTTATCGCCAGAATAAATATAGAAAAAGCCAGGGGAACACTGACCCGAAATTTGGAGTAGTTTTTCTGGGACCTAACCAAAATAAATAGTATTTTTTGCTAGGTCTTTCCTTTTCCCACAAGGCACTTGAAGCCAAAGTAGGGCAATACTTTTTAGCAATGGCTCTTATCAACTTAAATCCCCTGAGAACTGGAATGGATCCAGATCCTCGTACCCGCGAATGCCTTAACCGGTCCGTTCTCCGACTAGGATTATGATAGCGTTTAGGCTTGGAATAAGTTGCAACTAGGCTTTGCCAATAACCATACATTAATAAATATACCTACAGATTCAACCGTCACAAAATGAAAGAAGGAATCTTCGAAAATCTAATGCGAAGGAGGATCGATAAGCCACCTTACCCACCATAAGGACTTTATGTTGTAAGCGCCTAATTCAATAAGCTTATATGTGGGTAATATTAAGGATTGGAATAGGAGATCTTAGACATTTTTAATTTTAAAATAACCCTCAAAAGTAGTTTTGTATATCGTTAAGTTGAAATAAGGGATTTCTTTTATGTCATCTTTTGGAGAATAGAGTGTGAAAAGATCTTTCCATTTTTTCCATTTTGCAACATGATTTTTTAAAAACGTGGCAATATTTATATTTGGATCAACAATTTCTATCTTTAGACCTTGGTTTACTTCCCGGGCTTTATCTATAATATCATTTATATATGGGTCACTAAAAGAATATCCTATGATGATCAGTTCATCAGCTTTAATTCCTGCTTTTTTAAATAGAAACTGAAATACCCTGTCGTAGTTTAAAGCGTAAAGCCTCAGTAAAGAGTCCTTCTGTTTATTCTTGAAATAGCTTATGGCTAGTCCATTTATCTTATGATTTGTATCTAATGGTTTGGAGTGACTTTTAGTAAGGTAAGAATATTCTAATATTTTAGTTTGAATAACTGTAAATAAATTCTTTAAAAGCATTTCAAAATATAAAGCTTCTGGAACAGGGTATTTAGCGTAGTTGACGGTCTTTAATTCATCATTTGCTACCAAACCCCCACTTGGAATTTCCATTTTGTATTTCTTTTTATCAATTTCTACCAACTCAAAATTCATAAGCTCTTCCCAGGTATCCTTATTGCTGATTTCTGTAAAAAAAGCCAATCCATTAATTTGTCCAGATTTTGCTTTAGACCAAAAGTCGATAAAATCCTCAATAACATTGATTATCGTCTCAAAATTCACTTCTTCTTTATTCAGTTTGGAAGTCGTAACCAACCAATCATAAATTACTTGTGTTATATGTTGACCTTTCTTGTTTTTAAATCCAGATGCACAAATTAATTCTGTGAGTTCACTTGCTAAGGGTCCATTCCAATTTTTAGAAGCTCCTGCACCGAATAAGAATACGGACCGTTTTTTCTTGATATTGGGGTTATAACTTTGATTCATTTTATTTTGAAAAGTGTTCCATTATTGGTTTTTAAAAGTCATTTTCTTCTTCACAATCTCAATAAATTCCGTCTCCAAACTTTCAGCTTTTTTACCATAATGCGCTTCTCTATGGTGATTGGGGCATAGCGCAATTACATTTTGTAAAGTATCCTTCCCCTCACTGGCAAGTGCAATAATAGGATGGGATTCGAGGTATGATTCACCGCCTTCTAGTTCAAATGGAGCCACACCACAACATTCGCAAGCCCCATTGGCTCTATTGAGTACATAGGCCCTTACTTTGGCATCTCTTTTGAAAGATATGCCTTTCTTGATGGCTCTATCTGGAATTTCTTTACCACTTGGGGGAGACAATAAATCAAATAAACCGTCATCACTTAGTCGCTTTTTATTAATGCTTATAAAGTTTAAAAATGAAATTTCCCCTACCTTCTTTCCGATGATTTCATTTCCAATTTCTTTTAAGTTTAACTTTAGAAGATAATCTTCCTTAATGGATTCAATTCTTCTGGTTGATTCTTTTGGATTAACGGCTTTGGCCAACAACCCATAGGCTGTATAATTTTTTTTCAATACATAGATCCAAAACTCGTTTTTGATCACGGTAACCATTTGTTTTATTAGGTTCATTTTCATAATGTAATACCCATATGCTTTCCTCCTTTTCCTTATCCTCCCAAATTGTAAAAACAGCTATTTTTAGTCTATCATTTTTGGCGCACCACGCCCATCTAGAGTTCTTGGGTTTTAAATCTAGGTCTTTAAAAATTTGACTTCTCGACTTCTCCATGATGGGTGATTATAAACAAACCAAACATTAAAAAATGTTTTGATAAGGGCTTTTCTTAACTTAAGAATACTCCGGTACATGTACGGTTGGGTTTAAAACTAAAATCTCTTTGAATATCTTAGTAATTGTTGAATTTTGCAATTTTTTATAAAACTATGATTTTGTTGGTTCGTTATGTATCAAAGACTGCCTTCTTGTTATATTTGTAGTAGATGGGATAAAAAAATGTCAGGAAAATATTGGATCCAGGTTATTTGGGTACTTTGAAGTTCAGTAGGATTTAATTTATCTAATTCAATAAACTTATTCAAACCCCAAATCCACCTCGGGATACTTTTCTTGTGCCTTGTCCAATATCACTTTAACCCTACCATTTTGCGAACCACCAAACACGCCAGATACTGCGCTCGACAGCCCGTTGACCATTGTGCCAACGGCAGATGTTATTAGGAAAAAAGATACCAACGCAAATAATGCCCACGATAAAAATCCGTGTAGGCCTCCGTCCGCTTTAGAGGGATAACCAGACATACGCCCAGCTGCCATACCTCCTACAAAAAGGGCGGCAAGATTTGAAAGTCCTAATCAAATGAGAGTGCCCGTTCCAAGCCCGTTTAATAGGTCATTTTCAGTCATAGGGTCTATTGTAGAGAAACCAATTCCCAGACCTAGTAAATTGAGCATCGAAACAACTGCCAAAGCAGTCAAGGTTCCAGCGAGTATAGCTCCCCAAGAAATTCTTGAAACTTTGGCAGCCATATTTTCGAAATTTGTGTATGGTTTTTTCATATCCTTAAAATTATTGATTATTATTCAAGTTACACCAATAAATAAAAAATTCAAATTTACCTGTTTTCACTCATTTGTTTTGACTGAATAACTTAGTTCAGAGGCTAATAGTATTAATATATTTTCAATTAAAAATTCTTTTGCTGATAACAATTCTTACCTACTTGTTTGCGCATTGATGTTTTTCAGTTATGTTTTTTATGGTTTTTCGGATTTTTTTCAGCTTGTGGCTAATGGTTGATAGTATGGTGTCGCGTGGGATTGCGAAGCGTTTTCCTATCAGGTTACACCGGCTTTTTTTTTGAGCCATAAACCTTGGCAAACAACTGAAACCCGCATGCAATATGCCATGTATTGTGCATGCGGGTTTTATTTATTTACTAAATGTGCATCGCTTTTCTAAAATATCGAGGTCATATTTCAATTTGATTGCCAATTCGGCTCTATTGAAGGCATACTTTGAATATTGAATTGCAGCTGCTTTAATTTCAGCATGATTTATCGTTTCTAACGAATTAAATGCTTTTTGCAATCGCAACATTACTTCTATATATTCAGCACCATCTCTAGAAACAGATCTGAATGCATCATCAAAAAAATCTTCCATCGAGATTTGTGGAATTTCTATACAATCATAAAGTACATTACTTTCTGTGCTATTTTCAATCTCAACATTCCATAAAAAAAGGAGTCTTTCCTGGCTACCAATAATTTGGATGGCGGTTCCAGGATCATTAATGCCAGTAGATAATGCTCTACTGGCAATTTCTGCTAATGCAATTAACCCAAATCGAGGATCTTCGTCAAATAATCTTGTATGACCAACGTGAATGGCACCATTAACCTTTTGAGTCACTTTACTCATATCTAAATCTTGATTGGAACTAATGAATGCAATTTCAAAGTTTTCATGAATAAATTTACCTGGAAGACAATTAAGTCGAATTTTTAACCCCATCTTTTTAGCTAATTTCTGTAAAGCACCCATATTTATATGTTGAACGTATCCAATAGAATCACCAAGCACTGATTTTCCATCTGGGAATACGCCAGTTATGGGAAGAGCATTGAGCAAAGGATTTTTAATGTAGCTGGATAAAGATTTCGTGGCAACTGCTTCTACCTGCATGATGGTATGCTCCAATCTTCCTAATCTTGAAATACGGTCTACCCACCTTAAGAAGGTGAGTATGACTAATAAAAAGAATACTAAAGTGATTAAAAAGAGAATAAATTTACCCGCTTGATTATAATACCCAATATCCATTGCAACTGAAGCGACAATACTAAAAATGAATGCGCCTATGAACGTAGAAAGAGCATATTGCGACACATCGTCTGTGATTACAATTTTAAAAGACCTTGGAGTTGCAGTGGTACTTGCCGCGGAGTAGGCTGAAAGCATTGATGCAACTGCAAATATTGAGATGACCAACATGCTGGATGATAAAATGTCCAAAAGTCCTTCAATCGATTCTGTCTTTATAATAGGAACAAGATCATTCAGGCTTGTCCCATCGGCTTGATGGGCGATCAGTGCAGCAACCACTGAGATTAAACAAAATACCAAAGGTATAAACCATAATTGCTCTCGAATCCAATTGTAATAAATGAGGATCTTTTTTTTCATAGCATTCTTAATTGAGTTTATAGGCAGTCACAACAGTTTTTATAGATGCTGCACCACTATGCAATAGCCCGAAGTTATTGCACTTTTTTTCATTTTCCCTTGCATGGAAAATCGATCCTTCTCTTTTAGCGCCGCCTCAGTCCAAGGCTAGACCGACCTCCATCACGACCTGCTCGTCGTTCTCGGACTCGACTTCCCTGGGCTCCGCAAGGAGAACCCGCTCGGGCTCGACCGCAGAGCCTTCTTCCGGGTCGTCGGACGCATCTGCCAGCAGGCGGTCCCGCACGGCGGTGGCCCGTGCCTGGCCGAGTGCCGCGAGATCGGCATCGGTTACGGGTTGCGCCGCGATCACCTCCTCGGCGAGATAGGCTCGATAGGCGACAGCGTCGAACTCCGAGCGGCCCTCCGGATCTTCGTCCTGCTCGCGGGTAAAGCGCTCACGGACCTCGTCCAGGCTGGTTTCCGGGTAGGCGCTTGAGAAAATCGCCTCCATCGCGTCTTGCGTCGATTCCTCGGTCAGGTCCGGGGTCGAAACCTCGCGTCCCTGCTCGCGCAACCACTCGGCGAGCTGCTCGACGGCGCGTTGGCGCTTGAGTGCCGGGCCGTCCACATCCGGATCGAAGGGTCCGGCGAGCTCCAGCACCAGTTCCGGACGCTTCACGAGGGCCTTGCGGAGCAACCCTACGCGCTGGCGCTGCGGCGCTGTCAGGTCGCTGCGACCCGCCGGGTACGCGATCCGTTGCAGGTCCTCTTCGCCAGCCCCGACCAGCCCCGCCAGGAAGCGGAACGGTGCGCTGACGATGCTGCCAATCGCGTCACCGATGGCACTGAGAATCGCGCCGCCCACGTGGAACTGCGGATCGCCGAGATCTCCCGTGACCGGGATATCCATCTCGATCACGCCCTCGCTGTCCTTGAGCAGCGCGACGGCGAGGCTGAGCGGCAGGTCCATCGCGTCCGGGCTCTCGACCTTCTCGCCCAGTTCCAGATCGTGCAACACTATCGCATTACTGCCCTTGAGCTTGCCGTCCGAGAGGTGATAGCCAAGATCGAGGTCCATGCGGCCTTCCGCGATCCGGCGGCCGGCGAAGGCGATCGTGTACGGCGAATAGCCCGGCACCACCAGGTTGCGGAACGTCAGCGTGACGTCCGTGTCCCGCGTCGGCTGCCAGGCGTGGATCGTGCCCTCGATGCGCGCCAGGCCATCATCACCCACCTGACCTTCGAACTGCAAGTCGGCTGGAATCTGTGTATCCGAAGCCAGTGTGGAGACCTCGCCGTTCAGCTTGTGGATGTTCGTCGAGAAGGGCAGCGGCAGCGAATAATCCGTGAACTGGAGACGACTATCGGCCAGGACGATGCCGGCGATGCTGATGCGTAATGGGGCGGCGTCTTCGCCGTCATCCCCTTCGGAATCGGGAGCCTCCCCCTCGGCCTGCGCCACGAGCAGGCGATTGAAATTCGTGGTCTGATCCTCGTGGATGATAACCCGGCCGGATCCGTCCTCGATGGACACGCTCGAAGTCTCGAGGCTGCGCTGCGCCAGGCTCAGGTCGAGCTGCTCGATCTCCATGGCTTGCCATCCCACCACCGGCTCGGTATCGCCTGGATCCAAGGGTGCGAGGCTGAGCCCGTCCACGCCGGCACTGCCATGATAGGCCATGGGCTCATCGTCGCTGACGGACAATCGTCCGTTGAGGCTCAGGTTCCCACCCTTGATCGCCAGCCGCGCGAATTGTTGCAGGTAAGGCTCGGCTGGGCTCAGGGCCAGCGCCTCCACGCGCAGACCGCCGTTGATCTCGAATGCGGGCGACACCCGCATTTCGCCGTCGAACGAGAAGGCACCGCCCGCCTTGAGCTGGCCGGCGAGATAAACCGGGAACCCGGTATTCTCGTGCAGGGCGGCATCATTCAGCGACAGGGAAAATTCTTGCACCGCGATGGTGGCGGTCGTGCCTGACGGGGCGGACGCGGTGGTCAGGTGATCCGCGAAGCGGATCGTTCCCTCCACAACATCCAAATCGTGGATCACCGTCGCCGGCATCCCGCCTTCCCCGGTCGCTTCCGGCTCGCTCGCGGTGTCATCCTTCAGCCGGGAGAAGCGCGTCTCGCCCGAGGCGAAGCGCTCCTCCTGAACCACCAGGCCTTCGAGGCGTACCTGCTGGAAGGTCCAAGCCTGGTCGATGAGGCTGACCAACGTGAAGTTGACGAACAGCCGGTCGAAGGCAACGAGCTCGTGGCCATCGGGATCCGCGAGAACAAAATAGGTCACCTCCAGGTTGAACGTGTAGGGATTGAAATCGATATCGCCGA
>Ga0105055_10004582_pt1 | contig 20080 bp, 6 predicted proteins | sample BON03_FD_78090 | JGI IMG/M metagenome (GOLD analysis project Ga0105055, IMG submission 78090) | Freshwater microbial communities from Lake Bonney liftoff mats and glacier meltwater in Antarctica - BON-03 | ecosystem: Environmental > Aquatic > Freshwater > Ice > Glacier meltwater | place: Lake...
CGGGCGGAGTCGGGGCGAGATATTTTGGCGGAAGATTTCTTGCGCAGGCTGATTGGGTCGCTCGAGATCCACGGAGATATCGACGCCGTCGGTGGGCAGAGCATAGGTGTCGGGGGCCATGCCGTAGGAAAAAACAATTTGATTTTCATCGCCCTTGAGTTCGAAGCCTAGGAGGGCGGGGGGAATGAGAATTTGCGCGACAAAATTGGCTTCGCGCAGTATCGGGGCGACGGTGGCCTCGACCAAGAATGGGGCCGCCTTGCTCACGAGCGAATGGGCGAGGCGGAGGGGGGCGGGTGGGGCCGGGTCAGGACGCGGCGCGGTGTAGAAGCTGACGGTCATTCCCCGTTCGTCGAAGTATTGGGCTCCAGCAGTTTTCAGCGTGAAGTGGGCGGCAGTTTTTCCCGGCTTGCTTTGATAGAGGTCCAGCAAGTCGTTGGTGTCTTCCAAAACCGGGTTAAGCGGCACCGGGTAGTGGAACATGGCGGGGATGATTCTGCGGTTGGTTGGAAGATTGATGCCCTTGCCGTCAAGGTCCATGAACACCAAGGGTGGCTTGTAGAGGGCGGCGCGCACGCGGCCGGTGAGGTTGAGGGGCAGGGTAAACGAAACGAAGAGCATTTCGTTCGGGCCGACCTTGGGGGCGGAAATGGCGGCATTCCAAGAGAGCGGCTGAGTGTTGAGCAGCTTGGGTTCGGGGAGCCGGGGCTGGCCGGGTTTAGCCTTGAACAGGGTCAGGCCGGAGCCCGATTCGATCGGGGTGTAGTTGGCCAGCAGTGCCCGGAGCGTGCCGGCGTCGTCCTGCGCGGCGAAGCGGTCGTCGATGAACTGCAGGGCGACGAGGAAATATTCTGGCCGCCGGGCGGCATCGAGCATGAAGGCAACATTGATGTCGTGGAGCCAGGGGGTGAAAACGTTGAACGTGCCCCCACCCATCGGCCGCGGCCGATAGTTAAGGCGGTTCAGCATCAGGTAGCCCTGTTCGTTGCCAAAGAAATCAATGGCGTCGTTTCCGACGATTTGCCGGAAGCGGGGAATCTGGTAATAGTCGCGCTGCGCCGTGAGCCGCGCATCCAGCGCGGCCTTGGCGAGGCTGGGGGAAGTGATCTGCGCCCACGCCCGGTCAAGGCGGGCGGGAACATCGCGGAGATTCAGTTCGTGGCGTTGCCGGGTGACCTTGCCATCGGCCCAAAGTCCCAGGCTGATCGCGGTGCAGGCCAACGCCGCCGCGAGTCCGCGCTGCCAACGCGGGCTCACCGCGCCGGGGAATCGGCTGGAGAAAAGCAGGATCATCGGGGTTGCGACGCAGACATATTGGAAAAAAATCAAGACATGGCCGTCGGAGCGGACGTAGCCGTGTTTCCACGAGATGAACGTGAAGCCGGCGAAAAACAGTCCACCGGCCAGCGCGAGAGGATCGCGCCACTGGGGCAGCAGGCAGACGAGGATGAGGGCTTCCACGGCCAGGAGCGCGCCGCAACCGGAGAGGAAGATCGACCGCGATTCATCGAGACCCATGGCGGCATTGTAGCCGGAGGAAAGTTCGAGGACGCCGTGCAGATACCGGGGGAAGTTGAGCGGGTTTTGTCCGGCAACGAGCAACAGCGCGATGAGCGCTGCGAGGTAGGCCGCCACGATCCATGGCAGGCGCCGGTAGCTCCGCGCGATCACAGCCTGCAAAAACAACAGCCCGAGAGTAGCGAGGGAGAGCATGGTCTGGGTGCCCTTGAACAAAGTGAGCAGCGCAAGGTAGCCGGCGACGGCGCAGCACGCCACGAAGGCCGGTCGCCCCGGAGCGAGGTGGTAGCGCATCAGGCAAAGCCCGGAGAGGAGGATCGCGAATCCGTAGGGCACATCGGTGATTGGGGGCACCAACACGGCAACTAGGCCCAGCCAGAGCCACCGCAGTCGGGGTCGTTCGGGCGACTGGATAAAAAACCAAACGAGCAAAACGCCGAGGACGAGCTTGGCGAAAATTTCCAGGCCGAGACGTTTCCAGAACAGCTGGCCGCTATACGTGAAGCCGTAGGGCACGAAGCCGTAGGGCCCGGCCATCGGCACGACCTCGGAGCCGTATTGGAAATCTTTCGCCGTGAAATACGAGTAGGAGCCGTAGTTGGAGGAATCCAGCTGGCCATCCATCACCTGATCGGCTGGGGAGAACATCAGCACGGTCAGGAACATGACGCCGAACACGGCGGCAGCGCGGACGAGCCAGAGTGGAAGCCGACGGGATTTGGCGTCGGCTAGGCGCGGGCTCATCGGGAGAACTTGAGATTGGTCCAGCCGGTCCAGTCCCAAGCGTTGTCGCCATACGGGCCCGGCTTGATCTCGAGATAAATTCGGCCGCCCGCGAGGTTGCTCAATTCAACGCTGAAATCGTGCAGGCCGCGGTCGGCTTCGATGCTCACCGGATTGAGGTATTGCTGGAACAGATCGACCCGGTGGGTGCCATCCTTCCAGTAAACCACGAATTGGGCGCCGTTGGTGTGGCCGCCGTTGGAGTAGGTGTCCTCCAAGAAACCGAATTGTCCAGAGAGAGCCCGGGATCGCGACGGGATCTCGAACACCATCTGACTCGGCGCGTGCAGCACGGCCACGGTTTTTCCCGAGATGGTGGCGGCCGAAACCTCAGTCGCCGATTCGAACACGATCGGGTAGTCCTTGAACATGGGAAAAGTCTTGGCCGTGTTTTTCGGCGTGTAAGACCGGGTCGAGTCACCCGCGGGGAGACTCATGAGTTCGTAGCTGACCAACCGGGAGAAAAATATTTCGTCACCTGGCTCGAGTGCGACTGCGACGCGCGCCACGCGTTTTTGCAGGGAGTTACTCGCAAAATTCAGATAGTCGACGAAGTCCTCGATGAGCGGATTCACGATGAACCCGGTCCGGCCCTGCGGGAGCGGCATGAGATAATCGACTGTATCGCCCTTCGTGGTGGTGAGTTTGAGTTTCACCTGCGGTGGCCGATAGAAAAATTCCCGGACTCGGCCGAGCAGCGAAGGCTGAAGGTCGATGCGAAGCCAGAGCGGTCGGTCGGACTGGGGCTCGATGTCGAAGGACTGGCCGATGGGCAACTCCGCGCCTCCCTCCGGCCGACGGACCACGGTGGCTGGGTCGAACGGCCCAGTTTTTTTCTTCCACACCAAATAGCCGCCTTCAGAAAAGAGAAATTCGTAGCGATGGATCAACAACTGGAGCACCTCCGAGTCGTCCATCGTCGGCAGGCGACTGTCGATGGCTTGAATTTTCATCAACACATACGCCGGGGCCAGCGCTGAGGAATAGAAGTCGGCGTTCAGCCGGCTCAGTCCGGGCGTGAAGACGATGTAGCCCTGAAAGACGGGGCGCTGATGGTAGTTGAGCTGGTTGAAAAGGGCGGCGCCCTGTTCCGCCCCGAGGACGTCGACGGTGTCGCGGCCGACGAGCGCACGGACCTTGGATAGGTTGGTGCTTTGCCGAGCGACAGTCAGATGGTCGCGGAAGTCCTGCCGGGTATCTCCCCAATGGCAGGTGCGCAGAATGTTGCTCCAAATCCGGCCTTGAAAACTGCCGAGGGCCTGCGTGGCGACACCGCCGATAGTTTTCTCCATCGCCCAGATGCTGATCATGATCGAGGCGAGAAAAACCCACCGGTGCAAACGCACGAATCGGGGCGGATCGTCCAGCAGCCCCGGATACAATGCCAACGGGAGCATCGCGCAGATAAAAAATCCTAACATGTGCCCGTCCGGGCGGATGAACCCATGCTTCCAGTTGAGATAAACGAAAATACCGAGGAGCAGCAGATTGGCAGTGCCGCGCTGCTTGTTGGGATTGAGCCACCAGTGGCTGAACCCATAGGCGACGAGCACGAACAGCACGAACAAACCCAACCCCAACTGCAGCGCTGGCGCGGGGAAGCCCATCGCCAATTGGTAGCCTTGGCTGAGGTCCCAGGAATTTTTCAGGTAGGCTGGCAAGTGCCACAGGCTTTGCCGCAGACCAATCCAGCACAAAAGGAAGACGCCGAGGTAGGTGCCGAGCAGCACGGCGGAATCTCTCCTGGAGCGGCGGCTCAACCCGTAGCCGGCAGCGATCAATATGGCAGAGATTGCGACGACCAGATCGGTGAACTTCACCAAAGAAAAACAGGCGAGGATCGCTGCGATCACCGCGAGCCGGACGGTGCGCCGTGATTCCAAGGCCCGCAGCGCCTCGAAGCCCAGCATGGTGATGACCAGCATGTGCAGCGCGTCCTCATAGATCGCGCCGAAAAAGAAAAAATAGCCGAGGGCAAACCAACGCGCCCGGCCCTGCACGCGCCAGATCTGCCGGACGATGACGAAGGCCGCGAGCAACGCCCACATCGCCTGCCCAGCAATCAGCCCCCACCACTGCACCCCCGAATACGTCTTGCCCATCAAGAAGCCCAGCGGCCCGTAAGGAAATACGACCTCGGTGCCAAACTGACTGCCGTGCTCGAAAAAATAACCCAGAGCCATGCGCCAGGACGGATCGAGTTCAGCCGTGGGAAAGTAGGGGTAGGAAAAAATTCCCACCACCAACAATACGTAGGCAGACCCCCAGCCGAGAAAATGGGTGATGCTAGGTGGGAGGAGTTCGGGTGGATTGTCTTCGGACATGGGCGGTGAAATTTGGCTGAAGAGAGTTCCTTAGGCTGGGTAAAAATCGTCAATCGTAAATTCACCACGCGCCTCGGCCGCCGGGAGCAGGATGGCCCTCGCCTTCCCTTGTGAGTAATCTCGGGCATGGTCGCGCCTAGGGGCGGATTTCGCCGGGCCCGGAGTTGAGCGCGAGAAATGACCAAAGATCATGCAGCGCGGTCGCAGGGACGGATGGCAGCCGGGCAGGACTCTTTCGCTGGAAATGGGCGATGGGGCGAGAGTATTCGCGGGTAGGAAACGGCAGTGGGTGGGAGTGGAAGGGATGACGTGACGGGCGTTGCACGCTATGACAATCCGGCGAGCAAAACCCGCTACTGGACTTTGCTAAAATTTCGCGGCCCGAATCTGTCGTCGCTCAGGATGGCGAGGCGAGAAAGGCCTTTCTCGCCAACTCGACGTGATCGGGCAGCACCTTCGCGTAATCGTAATAACGCAGCGCCTTTGAGTAGGCGGTCGGGGTCAGCGACTTTCCACTTCTCTCTTTCGCCAAACACGTGCGCATCATCCGGGAGAGTCCCTCGACATCACCCGACTTGACGAGGTAGGCCTCGGCCCGTTGCCGGACCATCTCGGCGATGCCGTGCACATCGGTCGTCACGATAGGCGTGCGGAACGCCATCGCCTCGAGCACGACTCGGGGGAAGGACTCCTCGTAGCTGGTGCAGACAAACAGATCTGCCAGTTGGAAGAAATCGAAAGCGTCCGGGGTTTCCGGCACCAGCATGTCATGGGACAGACTCAGCTGGTCCATGTCGGCTTTTAATAGGTCGAGATAGATCCCGGGTCTCGCACCCACCATCACAAAGCGAAAGGGACCCCGACCGGGATTATGGTGTTTGAAGTGGTCGATCGCGCGAATGAAGATGTGCTGGCCCTTGCGTTCGCAAACCGTCCCGATATTGGCGATCACCACATCGTCTTCGCGGAAACCGTGTTTGCGGCGTAGTTCGGCACGGGAGTGCCGGCGGCGGAATTCCTCGATGGCGTCGATCCGGATCCAGCTCGGGACGATGCGGAAATTGCCGTGCTGGTTCTCATCTTCGTAGTAAGCCTGCGTCGCTCGACACAGGAAAAGCGCGTGGGTGGCGCGGTGGAAGGCCCCGCGCACGAGATGGTGCAGGCTGAGATCGAACATTTTCTCGAAGAAACGGAAAATCGATGTGCTTTCGTGAATATAGAAAAGCGAGGCCTTGCCGGCGAGGCGCGCCAGATGCACGCCCCAGAAGCTGACCACCGTATTGCAAACCACGAGATCCACCCGATCCCAGTCCACGGTGCGGGCAATGTCGCCCAGCCGTTGGTGGAACATCGGTTCGTCCGCCGCGGCATAGAGTTGCTGGCTGTCAACCACCCTGATGGTCGCCCCGAGCTCCTCATAGGCGGTGCGCAATGGTCCCTCTTGTGCGGTCAGCACCTGCAGGGTGAAACCGGCTTCGCGGACCATGTAGGTCGCATATTCGAGCAGGAAAAGTGGGGCGCCCTCGAAATTCAGATTGTGCGTAATGAGTAATAGCCGGAGCTGACCCGCATGGTCAGTGCGGGGGGCGAAGGAACCGCGGCAACGCAGTCGGCCCTCGGCCAGTTCGAGATGTGGACTGAGGTAAGGATCGCGGTAAAGCGGGTAGCGCCGGATGAAAGCGATGTGTTCGCCTTCGTCGAAGGTCACACCGCGAGTTGCACTGCCCCAATGCATGAGCTGCGCCTGCGGGGTGTAGATGACGCGCAAACCCTGCGCGCGGACGCGCAGGCAGTAATCCACGTCGTTGTAGGAAACGCCGAATTTCTTTTCGTCGAACCCGCCGAGTTCGCGGTAGAGCGCGGTGCGCGTCATCAGGCACGCGCCGGTCACGGCGGAGACTTCGCGCGCGACCGAGTGCCATTCCACCTCCGGCACATCAAGCGCGGACACGTGGGCGAGCGGCGTGTCGGCGAGGCCACCGTGTGGACCAATGACAATGCCGGTGTGGTTGAGAGTCTTGTCGGGGTAGAGTAACTTTGCGCCAACGATCCCGACGTCCAGTTGCACGAACCAGCCGACCATTTCCTCCAGCCAGCCGCGTTCGAGTGCGTTTACGTCGTTGTTGAGGTGCAGTAGCAGCGGGGTGTCCACCCGGGGCAGGGCGAGGTTGACCAAGTGGGAGTAATTGAAGGGCGCGGCGCGGTCCGCCGGGCGGATAACTTCGCAAAGGAGGTCGTCGCGCTGCTGGATCGCGTCGAGATAGCGCACGGCGTCAGCGTCGCGCGAATGATCGTCGACGATGATCAATTTCACGTAGCGCCAGTCCACGGTTTCATCGAGCTGCTCGATGCATTCCTGCAGGAGGTGGAGCTTATCGCGGGTCGGAATGACGATGGTCACTTGCACGCGGGAAAGAAGGGCGGAGCTCCAGCGCAACTGGTGGTAGGAGCGGCGGTGGTGATGCGCCGCGGCGGGCAGGAACGGTTCCGCCAGCCACGTCCGACGGTGCGCGGTCTCGGCTAGAGCCTGACGCGCCTGTTCGACAGGTGCATCGGCCACGTCGGTGACCGTCGGGGTCGCCACGTGGGCGTGATGGCAGATGATGGGCAGGTGCGCGACCTGGTCGGCCCCGAGGCGGTCCCCGAGCCGGAGCAGCAGGTCGAACCATAAGATGCGGTCATAGGCTTCGCGGAAGGAGCCGAGTTCGACAAATCGATCCCGGCGGATTGCGCTTAGTTGTCCGGGGAACAGACCCGACAGGGCGAGGGCAGGACTCCAGGCGGGCTTGAACTTAGGGGAGTGGCGGTGTCCGTGATCATCCCGCAAGTCTTCGTCGGTGTAAACGAGTTCCAAGGACGGGGTGGCGGAAAATTGTTCGGCGATTTCGAGTAGGGCGTCGGCACTTAACTGGGAGGTTCCGGGGAGCAGGAGGAGATGCGACTGCTGTGACCGATGCGCGGCGGCGTTGAGCGCGCGCACCCGATCCGCGGTTCCAGCGCCCGGTTCGATGGAGCAACGGGCATCTGTGGAAACCGGAGAGACTGTTCCGACAAAGCAAGCTTCCCAGCGACCATAAATTTGCTGGGTGAGACAGGCGGCGAGTTCCCGAAGAGCTTGCGGGGAGCAGCCCGCGGCATCCACCAGCACGAGAAAACTTGGCCCGTCCTTTTGCAGTCGGCGATAGGAGGCGATCAGCCCCTCGCTTAGGCGAGGGGTGATTTGATTAGTCTGTTGCCACGCTGAATAAGGTTCGGGAGCATTGGAATCATGCAGGGAGATCTGCCGAGGTGCGTCGCGGCAGAAATGCCGGTAGGCTTGCGCTAAGGCGCGCCAGAATTTCCTGCGCGGGCCCAGCCGGATGTGCTGGCGGCGGCAGGCGGCAAAGAAGAGTCGCACGACGTGGGCGAACGTGCGACGATCGAAGGCGGGCAATGGCTTCTCAAGCTGTGTGCAGCTTTGCTGCTGGAAGCGGCGGGCGAAGACGAGGTGCCTCGTGCCATCCTCCAGTTCAGCGAACAGTTTCAGACAGACCGGATCAGGGGCAGTCTCATCGATATCCAACATGCCGAAAAATTGCGAATGGGCGGCATGCGGATGATGGGGAAATAATTTCCCCGCGTCGGCACGCGGTCTCGTGCCGTAATCGACCGTATTTTCGACGAGAGGATGGGTGCTGCCGAAGAGTCGGGTAATCCGCTGCTGTTGGTGAATGATCCAACCGTCGATCCTGAGCTTGCCAAATTGGGACCCTCCGGAAGCAAGCGGATTTTCGAGTGACCCAAAGAAGGGTGGGTTGGGCAGGGTATCCAGCGGCACCCCGGAGATTTCGCGGGCGAGCCGCTCCGCTTCGTGCGACCAAGTAGCGACCGGCTGGCTGCGGCAGGCTTGGAGCAGGCGTCTGATTTGCGAAGCGACTAGGCCGCTAGGCAAGGTGGCGCCAGCAGGCGGACCTTTGCGCACGACGATAGGGCAGCGCCAGATTTCCACCCAATGATGGCCGGCATCAAGCAGTTCGAGTTGGATGAGTTTTGCCCCGAGGGATGGCTGCACGCGCAGACAGAAACCCGCGTGGGGCAGGCCGAAGTAGCCGCGGTGCCGCCGCTCGATATCCTCGCGCGGCAGACCGAAAATACCGTAGTGAATCACCCCGTCGATGTTTGCGCGGATATCTGAGAAGACAGCCCCAATTTTAGAAACAAACCAACCGCTGATCCATTCGGGTTCGCCTGTAAAGATCCATTGAGCGGGCTCCTCAACCTCGAAAATATAGGCGTCGTTTTCGTTCACTTGATGGGCAGGGAACTAAGGTGCAGTGACCCGGGGAGTGCAAGCCCGTGCCGTTTCGTTTTCTACAGCGACCATTGTTTCAAGGACTGACTGCCACCGGGCGAGGAGGATGGGGGCGGCGTGGTGGGTGCGCACATGGAGGCGGGCTCGCTCACTTCGCCGGACGGTTGCTTCCGGATCGGCCGCGAGATTCGCTAGGGCTTGGGCCAGAGCACGGAAATGGCCGGCGGGCACGAAGGTGGCTTCGGCAGCGCTGAAAATCGTTTCCACCGCCGGCGAATAGGTGGTGATGATCGGCACGCCCGCGGCGGCGGCGTCGAGCAGCGCGCGGATGGGATGTCCGGAGAAAGCCGGACAAACGCAAGCGGCGGCGGCGATCACGGGGATGGATTCAATAGCCATGATCGCGGGGCGGTTGAACGCCGCATCCTGGATGAAGCATTGTTCGGCGTCGTCGCCAGTCAGATGGGTGACGGCGAGGCTCCACGGAAAGTCCGGATGCCGCCGGGCCAGCCAATCACCGGCCCGGAGAAGCTGGGCGGCACCGTGCACCGGGAGGCCGTCGATGGGGGCGACGACAAAGGGTTGCCGGGCCGTATTTGCAGAAACATTGGTCCAGTGTGGCACGACAGCCAGCGCCGAGGTGGAAAACAGATCGGCATTGCACTGCGCCCCAGCAGGTGAAGCCCAGCACACATAGTTAGCTGACGACCAGCCAGTCCGCAGAGCAGCGGCAACGTCTGGTGGAATGCCGTCGGGCGGGACGAGCGCTTCGTTCACAGAGCAATCGAAGAGAACCGGCAGTTGCAGCCGGCGCGCATGCGTGATCGCCCAGAAGCACTCTAAATCGAATACGGCGACCGCATCGAGATGCTGCCACCAGATTTGGCGCGCGAGGTGGGCGAGGGCAGTTGCGAATTCGGCGGGATCACGCGCAGCGAATACGGGCTGGGGATTAACCAATTGCACGTCGATGCCTGCCGCCTCAAAGGAAGCGCGGAGCGGACCTTCGACGGTTGTGACTAGGCGAATGGCCCAACGTCCCGTGGCTATCAGGTGCCGGCCAATGTCGAGCGCACGCAGGGTGGCATCCTCCGGCCGGAGATTACAGGTGCATAGCAGCAAGCGTCGCGGACGACCGGAGCGCAATTCCGGCATGGTTGCCGGTGTGATGGCCGGCAAGACGGACGCGGGAGCCGCCGGTGCAACCATGGCGGCGGGTTCGCGTGGGGCCAGCAAGCGTTGCACGAAGCAGAGGTGCATCGTGCGGTCGGCGAGTTGGGCGTAGACGCGGAGGCATGCCGGGGCCTTGAGATCAGACGGCAGGTCCACTTCTCCTTTGAGTCGCGCCTGACGGGCTTCCGGCAGGGCCAGCTTCTGGGCCAATAGGTCATCGGTCAGGCCATGCGACACCTGATTGAACACGAGCAGGTCGGTGGTGGCGAGGATGGCGGTGATGGGCTGTGACTCGTGAAACAGCCAGCCGAAAATAGGGGTGCGCCCGCAATGGCTCGCCGGAGGCTCGCTCGGTTCGTCGAGGTGACCTCGAAAGGGGGCATGCGCGCCGCGCAGAGTCCAAGAGCCTCCGGCCCGGACCGTCAATTTTCCTTCCGTGCTCGGATTCTCCGCCCCGTCGGGCGCGACGACTAGGTTCAGTGCTTGCAGGTGATGCCAGATGCCTTCGGCGTCCTGAGCCTCGAGCACCAAGATCGCCGATCCATCGGACAAGGGGACGCCCACCACAAATTCCGCCGGCAACCAAGCGCGCTCGGATTGGAAATGCTTGGCGAGATCGATGCGCGGAAACCCGAACATTCCGAGATGGGTGTGTGTGCCGTGTCGCACGCGGATATCCATGAAATCATTCCCCTCTCGCCCCACGGCCCAGCCGCGCAACCAGACGACAGGACCACGCACCGTCGTGCTGGGCGCGGGCCATTCGAGGTGATACAGGAAGGGTTTGGCGAGTGACATGCTCAGGGGGCGGCGGCTTCAAGGGCCATCGCGCGATGAAGAGGCAGCGAGCAATCCGCGGAGAACCGACTGGTGACGTGGGTATGTGCACGCTGAGCCCGGGTCCGGTCCCCGGCGAGGTGCGATAGCAGAGCCTGCTCCATCGCCTCGGCCAGTGCTGTGGCATCGCCCGGTGGCACTAACCAGGCATCATCCGGAGTGAGCATTTCGATAATGCCATTAACGTTCGTCGACACGATGGGCAGGGAAAAAGTGGCGGCCTCAAGCAGGACGCGCGGAAAGGCTTCCTCAAAACTTGAGCAGACAAAAATATCGGACAGTCGGTAGAAATCGTAGGGCCCGGGCACCTCATTAATGATGTGAACGCCGGTTAATCCGAGGAGGCCGATGTCAGCTCGGAGTTCTTCCAGGTAGGGGCCAGGGCGGGCTCCGACCATCAAAAAATGCAAGGGAGGAACAGTGCGACCCGCAGTCTGCAATCTTTTGAGTAACAGGGCGATGGCGCGCACGAAGACATGCTGTCCCTTGCGTTCGCAGACCGACCCAATGTTGGCGAAGATGACGGCCTCAGACGAGAAATGGTGTCGTTGGCGCAGCGTGGCGGAAGTGTTGTCCGCGCTGAAGCGGAGAATTCCGGGGACATTAATCCAACTCGGCAGACAACGGAAATTCCCCTGATGTTCGAGCCGACCGTAGATGGCTTGGGAGGCGGCGGCGACAAAGACCACCCGGCGGGCGTGGGCAAAGGCTGATTCCACCACTGGGAACAGGGCCGGGGCAAGGGTGGGAGCGAAGAACTGGCGCACGGGTGAACTTTCGTGGATGTAAAGCAGGGCCGGGCGGTTCCTAAGCCGAGCGAGAGGCACCGCCCAGAAAGAAACCATGGTGTTGGCGACTACGAGATCGGCATCCGTCCAGTTCAGTTCCGAGGCAAGTTTTTCCAACGAGGACTCAAAATCGGGAATGGTCGTGGTGCCCAGCAGCGCGCGGGTGTCCACGATCTGCACTGGCAAACCCGCGTCGGCAAATTTCTGGCGGAGGGGACCATCCAGCGGGCTGATCACGCGGACCCGCCAGCCCGGTTGGCGCGCTAGGTGCGTGGCTAACTCAAGTATGAACCACGGGGCTCCTTCCAGATTGAGATTATGAGTAACCACTAGTAATCCCAGTGGTTTTTCAGGAGACGCAGGAACAGGGCCCCGCGGTCGGACAATGGGGTGAGGAGGAGACGAGAACGGGGCTTCAGCAGAGTAGGATTGCCAAGCGGCCTTGATGGCGCGGCGCCAATCCCACAAACTTCCGTAGGGTAATCCCTGTCGCTGCGCCGAGCGGAACAGTGTCCAAACTACCCGAGCGAAGGTTAGGCGCGATAGTGGTGGAAGCGGGAGCGTAGTCCCAGGGATGATTTGCGGACAAAAGCGTTGGGCAAAAACCAGATGTTTCTCTCCATTGGTCAACTCAGCAAAAATTTTGAGCAGGACAGGCGGATCTACAATGACCGGGGTATCTATTTGGCCGGCAAAGCCGGAGTTGGCGCGGCCGGGTAAATCGGCGAAGATTGCATCAATATCCATTCGTTGGAGGCCATGAATGAGCGGCACCTCCTGCTGCGGATCGATCATGGCAAAGAGTCGTTTAATCGGTTGCTGCCGGTGCGCGAGCCAACCGGAGACTGAAAGTCGACCAAAGCGAACCCAGCCGGTTTCTCGCGGGGTTTCCAAGGCACCATGAAAGGGAGGATTGGGGAGAGAATTTAACGGGGTCGAGATGGCCGAGCTAAGAATCTGGTCGGCGAGCTCACCTGTGATGAGGGCCGGACGCCGCTGCTGGAGTCGAAGCAATCCTGGAACGAGTTGTTCGAGCAGTTCTGCGGCGGTGCGCGGCGGCGATTTCAACGCGGCGGTGGGGGATACCGTGATGGTGGTCCGGAATATTTCCCGCCAGCCTGCGGACAGGCCGCGCACTTCAAGCCGCAGTAAGGTTGCGCCGCGATGTGGTTCCACCTGCGATACGAAACCGAGATAAGGGGGACTGGGTCGGCCAAGAAATCGTTCGTCGAGTCCCGGCTTTGGCAACCCATGCAGCGCGAGGAAGGGTCGCCCATCGATCCACACTCGAAGATCTGCTAATCGAGAAATGGGAGACCAAATCCAACCTGCCAGCCAAGTCTTGCCTGCCGGGAATTTCCAATCCGGAGGACGATCCTCGATGTCAAACTGCCAGTCAGCGGACTCGTTCATGGCCGGTCGGTAGAAATAGAAGCGGGAGCGGCTGGATGCGCGAGTATCGACATGGATTAGCAAGCGAAATTGGGCCGCGGGCGTGGCGGGTCAATCTTCGGCTGCTAGGATTAAACCTAGCATGGAGCGGTCCGCCGGTGACAGAACGGGATCAGGGTCGCACAGGCGTTTCAACATGGGCGTCGCTCCTAAAGTTTGACCAGCCTCGACGAAAGCGTGCATACGAGCACATCCTGGTGCAGATCCCAACTGGCCTCGCGATAATCAAGGACCTGCAATTTTGTCTCCCGTGCGATCAGCTCGAGGAGCCACGCGGGTTGGGCTACAGAAATACCATACGCCGGGGTTGCTGGATAGTCGACGTAGCCGAAGCCGTCCTTCACGGTCTGGGCACACAGTCGGGTAATTTCAGTTTGCGGCAGACCGTAGTCTTTTTCGCCGCACTGCAATTTGTCTAACACGAGCCGGCCGTGCGAGGTGAACACGAGGATTCCGTGCGGGCTCAGCCGTTCGGCGAAACGTTGGAGATGGATGATCCACTGGTTCTGGTCTAGGTGGGTCAGCAATGAGCCGCACCAGATGAGATCATAGGGTCCGGGCAGAGCGGCCCAGTGGCTGCCGTCGACGGTGGCCGGCACGCCGGTCGCTCCCAAGTGCTCGACGCAAAAGGCCACGGCCGGTTTTTGCGTGTCGCTCACGGTCAGTCGTGCGGCCGGGTAAGCCATGCGCAACCAGCGGGCTACGCGGCCAAACCCGCTGGGTAAATCCAGAATTGATTCAATGCGCGGAACCGCCGCCAAGGCGCTCGCTTGCTGCACCAACGCCAATGCCTCGCGACCGAGATGAAAATACTGCGTGGGGTCGGGCACGCACATGTCGTCGGCGGGGGCGATGACGGTGCAGGCGGGCGATGGGGCGGTGGAATCATGGCGCGGGAGACCGCGACTCGATCGCGCCGCGAGATTTTTCAACAAGGGAAAATGTTTCTTGGGGCGGTAAGCCGGGATGGCCCGGTAGTTGACCCAGCTCGACCATGCTGCCCGGATCAAACCGTGGCGGGGCAGGGCCAGTCGCCACGCGGAATGGTAGATGGCCCAAGTGGCGCGGGCAAAGGTGAAGCCTGTAACCATAGGCGGCATTTCTCCCGTGCCGCGGTGGTGGTGCGGGGTGAAGCGCCGGGCAAACACAAGGGGCTGTTCGCCGTTGTCCAGTTCGGCGAAAATTTTCAGCAAGACGGGCGCAGCGAGTCCGGCCGGTAGCGCGATTTCCCCGACAAAGGCCGCGTTGGCCTGATCGCCAAGCGCTGGGAAAACCCGAGAGATATCGTGGCGCGGCAGCCCAAGCGTCAGACTGACCGCCGGCAGCGGATCGATGGTCGCCATGAGCCGCGTGATCCGGGCTTGAGGGTGAGTCAGCCAGCCGGTTACCGGGATGCGTCCGTAACGCAGCCGACCGATGTCATGCGGTTCCTCCAACGCACCTCTGAAGGGCGGGTTGGGATGGGCGTGCAGCGGCTCGGCGGCAAAGGAGACCAGAAGATCATCGGACTGGATGGTCCAGTTGGGCACGGGATCGCGCAGCCGGCGGCGGATGAGAGCGATGACTAGTCGGTCAAATGACTGGCTGAGGCCGGAAATGGAAGGTGGAGAGGAGGAGGCGGCGGCGCCGACGAAGATTTTTGTGCGAAAGAACTCAGTCCACTGTCCCGCCGAATCGCGAACTTCAAGCTGCAGCACCGTGGCGCCGGCATGAGGAGCAAGGAGAAAGGAAAATCCGGAACGGGCGGAGAGGGGTTGACCGGGCGAGTTGTCCTTGCCGACGGGATGGGGCAGTCCGGCCAGGCCCAGGATAAACCGATGGTGCATTCGCGCCCGAACATCCGTGATGGCCTGATCCGCCGGCGGCTGGATCCACCCGGCGATCCAGGACTCGCCTGCCGCAAAGCGCCAGTCCGGAGGGTGGATCTCGATGGCAAACTGCCAGTCGACGGGTTCGGTCATGGTTTGATTTGTCCGGCGGCCACCGCGCACGCGAGCGCGGCGTGGCGGGGCAGAAGAATTGCGGAGCTGAATTCGGTGGCGATTCGCACGCGAGCATTCGCCGCGAGCGCGTGACCGATGGAGGGAGAGAGGAGCAGCCGGGCCATGCCTTCGCACAGTGCGACGGTGTCGCCCGGCGGGATAAGTGTCGCTTCGAGGTCGGACCGCGCTTGCTCAGGCACGCCGTGCACCCTGGAGCTGAGAATCGGCGCGCCGCAGGCCATCGCCTCGAGGATCACGCGCGGCGACGATTCCTCATAGGTTGAGCAGACGAAAAGATCCGCCGCTGCATAGTAGGGAAAATAATCCGGCGTGGCGGGATGCACCACGAGGTTGGCGCGTTCGGCGTGGGCAAGCAGATCGGTGATCACCGCATCGAACGGCGTGGCGCCGCCGCCGAGCATCAGGAAGTGCGTGCGGGCGGCGAGAGCGGGATAACGCCGCCAGAACAGGTCGACCGCCCGGACGAAAATATGCTGACCCTTGCGGTCGCAGACCGTGCCGACATTCGTCACCAATAATTCGCCGGGAGAAAGATTGAAGCGCGCGCGCAGGGCCTCGCGTGGATGCTTCGCCTGCCATGTCTCGATGCACGTGACATCGATCCATCCTGGAGTGAGGCGGTGGTTAGTCGGGCGGCCGTAGTCGAGATGGTAGCTGCGCGTGGCTGCTGTCGTGAATGAAACGCAATCGGCAAGCCCGAAGGCCTCGTCCACCAACGCGACGACGGCGGGTTGCACCCGACCGAGGTAGAAACTGGTGGGTGTCGTGCTTTCGTGGACGTAGAGCAACACACGGCGGCCTGCGGTCTTGGCGGCGTGCACGGCCCAGAAAGTCGTGAATGTATTCGCAACGACGAGATCGAACGCCGCGAAATCAATTGCGCGTCCGATCACGCCGATGGCCTCGTGGGCGGCGGCGGTGGATTGCGCCGCAAAGAGGTCTGCGAGCGCGACGATTTTGATTCGCGCGCCACATGCCTCGAAGCGCGCGCGCAAGGGGCCATCAGCTGGACTGAGAACGGTCAACTGCGCGTCGCGGGTCGCGTAGTGCGCGGCTAGGTCGACGAGGAAGAGCGGCGCACCCTCAAAATTAAGGTTGTGCGTTGCGAGGAGAATGCGCAGCGGGAATGGCGCGCCCGCCGTGGCCAGTGCGACTTGTAGCGACACGGCGGTGGGGAGTGATTTCAACGCGCGCAGATTAAAATCGGTTTCGATGCGCGCGAGCTCGGTCGCCATCTCGGCGTCGTCGACAACCGCGATGAGGCGTTCGCGCATGGCCGTGCGGAGTGCTGCGTGCGTGCGGGCAAAACTCGCGGTGTCCTGCGGCGGGTAGGGTGCCTTTTCGTCCTCGTTCGTGAACAGCCGGCTGCGTTGCACGGAACAGAGATGCAGGCTGCCATCGTGCAGTTCCGCGTAGAGCCGGAGGCAGACGGGGTTCGGCAATTGCGCGGGCACATCGATGATGCCGAACAGGCCGCAGTATTTCGCATTCGCGAATTGCGGGTAGTAATCCGCCGGACCGGGCGAGGGTAGGCCGTGCTCGATCGTCTGCCACAACTGCAGGTCGAACGTGGCGAGCAATCGTTTGATTGGCTGCGTCTCATGGAACAAATAACCGAGCACGGGCGTGCGGCCAAACCCGCAGCGGGTGACGGCCGCAGGTTCGTCGAGATGGCCGCGGAATGGTTGATGCGGGTGCCGCAAGTCGCGCGGGTAGGGAATCTCCGCGACAAGCTTGCGCGCCAGATCGGCGAGCGACTCAGAGGGTTCGCGGCGTTGTTCGCGCAGGAGAATCTGCAGTGCGCGCCCGAACTCGTGCCAACGCAACGGGCCGGTCGGCGTCGCGACCTCGGCAGGCGGATTCGCTAGCGACGCGTGGTAGCTGACCGCCTGGAATGCCGCCCACCGGCCTTCGCTGCTGAGAGTTTCCAGAGTCACCGCAACCGGGCCTGGCGTGAATTCGACGACGACATAAAATTCGGCGAGCGCGAATGGTCGGCCAGTCTGGAAATGCGCGGCGAGGTCGGCGCGCGGGAACCCGTGGACGCCGGGGAAAATCCGCGTGCCGATCCGGGCGCGGACATCGACGAAGTGACCACCAGGTTTTGGCCACAGCCAGCCGCGCAGCGTGTGGCGACCCTGTGGCAAGGTCGCTCCGGGCGTCGGCGATTCGAGCTGGCTAAAACTGGTCGGCGTCTCGTGCATCGGGAGACGCTCAGCCGAGCCACGCTTCACGGACGACTTGCAGATGCTGCGGCAGTGCGCGGGCCTGATGGTAGTTGCGGGCGGCGCGGGCGTGGGCGAGGGAAACCATTTTCTGCTTCCCTGCGCAGTGGTCCTCAAGCGCGAGCTTCAGCGCGGAGGCGAGCTTGAACGGATCGCCGGCGGGGACGAGGTAGGCCTCGTCTTTATTCGTCAGCATTTCGGGGATGCCGTTGACGTCGGTGCTGACGATGCGCGCGCCGAACACCATCGCCTCGAGCAGCACGCGCGGAAAAGATTCCTCGAAACTCGTGCAGACAAGAATATCGGCGAGCCGGTAAAAATCGTAGATGTCGCCGGTCTCGGGGAAGATTTTCACGTCGTGGAGGCCCATGAGTTGAATGTCCTCCAGCAGCGTCTCCATGTAGAGACCGTCGCGCGCACCGACCATGACCCATTGGATTTTCTTCTCTGGAAATAGCCCAGGCAGCTCTTTCCCGAGCAGATCGATGCCGCGAATGTAGATGTGCTGGCCTTTGCGTTCACAGACCGAGCCGATGTTGACGACGAGCACGGCGTCGGGATCGAGTCTGTGTTTTCGGCGCAGGGCAACCTTGTCGCGGGTGGCGATGAAGCGCTCGATGCGGGAGAAATCCACCCAACTTGCGAGTGTGCGGAAGTTGTCGTTGAGGTTTAGTTCCTCGTGGATGTTGCGGGTAGCCCGGGCGGTAAACACAACCCGGGTGGCGAGTCGGAACGCGTCCTCCACGATGTCGTGCAGCGGGGCGGGTAGCAGCGGCGCGAAGAAGCGCTTCACCGCGTTGCTTTCGTGAATATAGAGACCGGAGGATTTGCCGAGATGCACGGCGAGGTGAATCGCCCAAAATGTCAGCATGGTGTTGCAGACGAAAACATCGGTGTCGGCCCAGCTGCGCGCGCCGGCGAATTTTGTTAAGACCGTAGCGAACTCGGTGGAATTCTTCGCGGTCATGAAACCGGACGCATCCCAAATTTCGACCGACAAGCCCGCTTCCTCGTAGCGCGCGCGCAGCGGGCCGTCCTGCGGCGAAGCGATCACAACGCTGACCCCCGGTTGTTCGGCTAGAAACCGGGCGAGTTCGAAGATGAAGATCGGCGCGCCCTCATAGTTGAGATTGTGCGTGACCACGAGCGCGCGAAAGGGCCGCGCAGTCTCGGCGTAACGTTGGTGGTAGGGATTGAGCGGGAGGTTATGGGGTGGGAAAGCGAGTGCCTCGCTGTGATACGGGTCGCGCCAGCCGCCGTGCCGTTCGAGCCATGCAACGTGTTCGCGCTCGGTGTAGGTGCTCCCGCGCGAGGCGCTGCCGACGTGGCGCAGCACGGCCTGCGGCGAATACACGATGCGCTGTCCAGCCGATTGCACGCGTAGGCAGTAGTCGACGTCGTTGTAGGCGACCTGGAATTTTTCCTCCTCGAAACCACCGAGCTGCCGGTAGAGCTCGGTGCGCGTGAGCAGACACGCGCCGGTGACGGCCGCGACATTGCGCGCGGCGTGCGGCAGGAAAAGATAGCCGAGATCCTCGGTGGGTTCGCGCTCGAAGAGCACGTGGGCGAGTCCGTCCTGTCGACTGATGCTGATGCCGGCGTGATTGATCGTGCCGTCGGGATAGAGGAGCTTGGCCCCGACAACGCCGATGCCGCCTACACTGAGCCAGCCGACCATGTCTTCGAGCCAGCCGGGCGTGAGCGCCTCGACATCGTTGTTGAGATGGAGGACAAGTGGAGTGTCGGCGTGCGCGGTGCCGAAGTTAACAAGCTTGGAGTAATTGAAGCCTTCGGGCGACGGCGGCGCACGCAGGACTTCACAGCGGAGGTCGGTGCGCGTGGGCAGCGTCGCGAGGTAGGTGAGAGTTTCGCCGTCGTCGGAGTTGTCGTCGACGACGACCACGCGCACGCTCTCGCGCGGCGTCGTGCGCGCGAGGGAGTCGAGGCAGGTGCGGAGCAGATCGGCGTGATTCTTCGTCGGGATGACGATGGTGACGGGATTTTCGCGGAGGAGGTCGGCGCTCCATTTCAACTGGTGCAAGCAGAGCGCGTAGTGCTGGGCAAAATCTGGCAACATCGGCTCGGCGCGCAGGCCGCGACGCGCGACGGCCGCAGCGATGCCCTTGCGCGCGGCCTCGAAGAGATAACTTTTCTGATCGCCGCGTGCGGCCGTGCTCTCAGCATGCGCGCGCCAGTGATAACCGATGAAGGGCACGTGCACGACGTCCTTGTGCTCGATGAGTTCCCAGCAACGGAGGAAAAGGTCGATATCCTGTGCACCGTTGAACTCCGGGCGAAGTCGGCCAGCTTGCTCGACGATAGTGTGGCGGATAACGGTGAGATGGTGCGTGCAATTGTGCGTGATTGCCATCTCGGGACTCCAGCCGCCCTTAAACTGAGGGTCGAAGTGGAGGCCGCTGTCGTCGATTTTATCCTCGTCGGTGTAGAGATAACCGGCGGTGGGGTGGCGTGCGATGGCTTGGGCGATGTGGAGCAGCGCGTCGGCAGGCAGGAGGTCGTCGTGATCGAGTAGCGCGACGAATTCGCCCGTGGCGACGTCGAGGGCGGAGTTGGTCGCGCGGGCGATGTGACCGTTCTCCTCGCGGAAGACGGGCTTGATACGCACATCGGCCTTCGCGGCGGCCTCGAGCATGCGGCGGATATGCGGCTGCGGTGAAGCGTCGTC
>Ga0105055_10004583_pt1 | contig 20079 bp, 16 predicted proteins | sample BON03_FD_78090 | JGI IMG/M metagenome (GOLD analysis project Ga0105055, IMG submission 78090) | Freshwater microbial communities from Lake Bonney liftoff mats and glacier meltwater in Antarctica - BON-03 | ecosystem: Environmental > Aquatic > Freshwater > Ice > Glacier meltwater | place: Lake...
AGCTCTTTAAAATTTGTTGTGACTCTTTGACAGTCTTCGTTGGTATTTTTTTAAATGTTCATTTCCGGATGATAAAGTAATAATCGTTGTCAAAACTGACCAATCAAAAGAAAGTGATTTTTTAGATAGATCCACCACTCTTTTTCGAGGAACAAACAAAATGCGAAATGGAATGTTGGGGACTATCCTCAGTCTGTCGGTCACGAATCAAATTCACAATTGCATCTAGACCATGAGTTTAATTGGACAGACTTCGTTACAAGAGCATGACCCAGAGATGTTCGCTCTCATCCAGGCGGAGCAGGACCGACAGAGAGGAGGACTAGAACTCATCGCCTCAGAGAACTTCACGTCAACAGCCGTCATGCAATGCCTCGGCTCATGTCTTACGAACAAGTACGCTGAGGGTATTCCAGGTAAAAGATACTATGGTGGAAATCAGGTGATTGATAAAGTTGAGACCCTTTGTCAAACTCGTGCTCTTGAAGCCTATGGTCTTAACGACGCTGAATGGGGAGTCAATGTTCAACCATATAGTGGTTCTCCTGCGAACTTTGCAGTGTATACTGCGTTGCTCAAGCCACATGATCGAATCATGGGTCTCGATCTTCCTAGTGGAGGTCATTTGACGCATGGATTTTATACCCTCAACAAGAAAACTGGCGAGAGAAAGAGCATTTCTGCAACCTCGGTTTACTTTGAATCACTCCCATACCACGTGGACGCTACTACTGGTTTGATTGATTACGAGAAGCTAGAGGAGTATGCATCGTTGTTCAAGCCTAGTATGATCATCTGTGGAGGATCTGCATACCCTCGTGAATGGGATTACGCAAGGTTCAGACAAATTGCCGACGCGAATGGAGCTCTATTGATGTGCGATATGGCGCATATTAGTGGATTGGTTGCTACCAAAGAAGCCGATAGTCCATTTCAATACTCAGATGTCGTGACCACGACCACGCACAAGTCTCTACGTGGACCTAGGGCGGGAATGATTTTCTTCAAGAAAGACAGTCGCGACTTTGAAACCAAAATTAATGCAGCGGTATTCCCTGCTCTTCAAGGCGGGCCTCATGAACATCAAATTGGTGGAATTGCAACCCAACTGAAAGAAGTAATGGCCCCTGAATTCAAAGAGTATGTGATACAGCTCAAAAAGAATGCTAAGACGTTAGCCAAGGTGTTGGTAGAGAAAGGGTACAAACTGGCAACTGATGGCACCGACAATCATCTTTTGTTGTGGGATTTGCGCCCGATGGATATTACCGGATCTAAATTGGAGACTCTATGTGATAAATGTCACATCACTTTGAATAAGAATGCAATTTGCGGAGATAAGTCTGCACTTTCTCCAGGCGGTGTTCGAATTGGAACTCCGGCTTTGACATCGAGAGGCTTCGTTGAATCTGATTTCGAAAAAGTTGGCGAATTTCTCGATCGCGCTGTGAAGATCTGCATCAGAATCCAGAGTGAAAAAGGAAAAGCATTGAAAGTGTTCACTGCAGCGCTAGATGAGGATGCAGAGCTCAAACAACTTCATTCCGATGTCCATGAATTTGCAAATAAATTCCCAATGCCTGGAGTCCAAATATAAACAATTCATAACTATTAAGCAAGTAGATCATTTGAAAACATACAAGCCTGAGAGAGGAATATGATAACAGTCCGTAACAAAGTCGCTCCAAAAATGGTATGCTTTTTATGAATCTAGTACATTGGTCTACTCCCCTTTGGTTTTAGTATCTTACCCTTATTTTTCTCAATGTTGTCAGCAGCGAGTTGAAGAACTTCCGCAGCTTGACTAGCCACTGTGCGTAAGTGGAAGAACCAATGGACGTCGGTGGCGACGACCAATTCTATTGCGTCTTCAAGAGCACGATCAGAGGACGTGGTCACCGTCTTGTCCTTGTCTTGAGATTTCTTCGTGGTGTTTCCATCTTTCTCGCCACCTTTTGAAATAGTTTCGTTTTCACCTTCTGTAACTTTCATGGAGGTCGATTCTTTTTCACAAATATCTTTCATTGCGGTGGCTCTTTGAGAATGGTAGTCCTTCAGCCCATCTGCAAGGGTTTTAAGCTCCTTCTTGGCATCCTGCAATCTCTTTATAGCATACCCTTGAACTTCTACACCAAAGTTATTTCCGTCTTCGATCATTGGAACCTGAAGAGATATCCAGAGGGCCAATTCGCCCAACAGTTCAATGGTTTTCCAAAGAGAATTCTGCACTCTGTCTTTATGGCCGCAAATCAGCTCATTTTTCTTTCCTGAACCCATATGTGAACAAACAATTGAAGAATATCATGGAGCAACTTACCCTCGAAACTCAGATGTTCCCGCATAAGAGACTTTACCGAAACAACCGTCGCGCCTGACGTATCTCCAAGGTATGCATGCAGCTCCTTCAAAACTTCATCAGTCTTTTTCACTGCTTCAGCTGTACTCATGATGGAATTTTGGATTTGGTTTATGATTCAAACGAAGCCAAAGAACCTTCATGTTTTGTCGGGGACCGACCCGCATCATTTTGAAATGAGAAGACAAAAATGAAGAAAACTGAAATTGCTTTCTTCCGAGGCCACTTTAGTATTTGTTTTATTTGATTTTCACTTTATTTAGACATATTTGAATTCTTATTAAAATTTCTGGTTGTCCCACCTGAAAATATGCGATGCTGATACTTTGGTTTAAATGTTTGAAATTTGGGCACGAATGCCATATCAAGTCAACAACATGAACTTTCCTAGCTAAAGGTAGCTCAATTTGCCAACCCGGGTTCGAATAAGGATGCTCAAATAATTATAACAGTTTCATATGACAAGTACAATTCATTCTCTTCGAAGAGAAATCGGATTGGGAATCGCCATAGCTTCTCTATCTTCAGTTGTATTGTTGCAATCGTTGCAAGAACACAATTCAGAGCATGGGATTTTGGCTGCCCTGCAATCGCAGTACAGTTTAAGGCATCTGGTACGTTTACATTTGCAAAATATCCTTTCATGTTCAACAACAGATACTACAGGCGAGTTTTCAGTTTGAAATTGTGTTTTGAAAGCAACTGTGTTATGACAGTATTCGCAAGAACACACATTTGGGTCGCAGTAAGCCATTTTCGCAAAGCAAACACAATATTTTTTTAGACAGTGGGTCTTTTTGCACCAACACCCTTGCCTACCGGTGGCAGTGACGACCACCATGTTTCTCCTAGGCTGGTTAATAGCGACAGCTCTAGCCGTTGTTCTGCTGCTCATGCTTGCACTGAAATTCCTAGGCATATTCATGGCAGGGGTTCGATGTCTGATGTCGTTCCTCAATAGCAAAGATGCTGCGTCTGATAACGCACCAAGACGATCCTTATTTCTGGATTCGTTCTCAGTGCGATTGGCCTTCTTCACGGAAGCATCGAGGGAAGTCTCTAGAAAAACAACAGCACGCTCTGATCGAAGTGACATCCCTACCAAGATCGAACCATGCTCAAAAAGGGAATTCACAAGACAGTCAGCTTGTGACTGATATAAATCTCGGGACCTTGCGCTCACGAATAGTTTCACTTCCAATTTCATGGCTGTATTCCATATGATGTCTTCGTCGTCGTCTGCGAACTGAAGTTTGAGTTGGTCAACAATCGCTTGTTGGTTCTTACTACGATCGATTTGAACACGCATCATTTTTACAACACGCACCTCCCGTGGCAACTGGTTTCAAATAAATACCTTGTCAGTAATGACAAAAAAAAATCGGTGTCAAGAACTAGTTTCAATTTTGTAGTCAATGTTCAGCTTACCTGGTCAAGTATTCTAATCATCCTTTCATTGAGATGGTGATCACTCTGGTGTATCAAACACCCATCAATGAAATCCTGATCGGAATCACAAAACCACGCTCGAAAAACTATTTTTCAAGGACATAAATTCCTATTCACATTTGTCTAGTTGAATATTAATTCATACTTGAAAGAGTTAATCCTTTGTACACGTGAGTATCTGATTGATACTTACATCTTAATAAGAGAATTGGTCATTCATATCTTGAGACTCTGCATCAATAAAAAAAAGAAATTTTCAAATTATTTCAATTTCATTTCAAATTTTTGTCCAGAAAGCCAGACCAAACTCACGGGTAATCCGAAACTGATTTTCAATTCAACAAATGACGTTACACCGCTAACGTTTTGAAATCCATGTTTTGGGACCCATATATTTTAATACTCACTTTTTACAATTGATAGCGAGCGACCTACTATCTGCTTATTTCCTAAATTTTCCGTCTCTTGTTGGTAAATACTCAATACTGATTTCCTAAACTCCTGAGAGTTATTTTAATGCTGGAAGAGAGATGTCATCAAGTCGACGTCGCCGGTATCATTTCTTTAATTTTCGGTTTCTAAAATACAGTATCAATGACTGGGTCCCGTCCCTGCGTCTGATTGTAATTAAGGATACCCAAGAAAAGAAGCCATGAATAAGAGGAGAGAATTGGTGCGGTGCATAATGATGCTTTTACACTGTTTTAACATCTCACAGCCTGACTGAAACCTGTACGCAGCTTAATAGTAACTAGTAGGTAATTCTTTGCTCCAACTTTGTACTCGCGATAGCTGAGAAATCTTCATATTTGTACAACTGGTAGTTATACAAGAAAACATAAATCACTCCAGAAGTTCGAATATTGTGTAGTAAATCTTATGGCGTTTACAAAGAACGTCTGAACCTGAAGCTTCAAATGAACTAATGAAGGTATATATAACACATACAACTAATACAAGCAAAGAATGATTTATTGTGATCATCATTTCTCTGAACTGGTTTATGGTCACCTTCAATCTCTCATTTCATTTTCTAATTCCAACGAAAAATTAGTGTATGGGAAATCTAGTAGGTGTTTTTGAAAAAAGGGCGTATCCTTAAAGATGGACGAGAACCAGATAGAGAAAGAATTCCTTCTGGAGCTTCAAAAACCATCAAGCAGCACTGCCGAGGATGCAGCCCTACTACGCCGCTTGCTGATGAATGAAAAGGTAAGTCGTGTCATTCGCTACACGGATAAATTGTGGCTGACAATTGTTCAGAGCGCTCCCGAGATTCTTGAGTATCAGGAGAATGTCCTAGCGAATCTTCAGCACCAGGTTGCCGCAAAGAATTTTAGCATCGAAAAGGCGCTGGAACATGTACAAAGTGCTGAAGGACTTTTCAAAATACGACTACTACAAGTAAGTAACGTTTTGTTCATTAATGTCAGACTGGAAGTTGACATTTTTAGATGGATCTTGATAGAGTCAAATATCTTGTGGCCGAGTATCTGAGAACGCGGTTGTTGAAGATTCAAAAGTATGCATATCACACTCTGACGAACGAGGATATTCGGCCTAAGTTAGCTCCTCAAGAACTCGAGTTCGTCTCAGATTTTCTAACCTTGCAAAACGAACACATGAATAAATGCTGTGTGTCTAAACTTCCTGCTTCTTATAATTCGTTGACTGACGCTGACATGGGTGCGTCTCCTGATTTGAACAGTTTTGTATTCTGCCGAGTGGAAGAAGATTTGGACAACATGCAAGATGAGACAGGATTAGTTACTATGATGGCGAAAGGTGATCAATTTGCACTTAAATATAATTCCATCAGGAGCTACGTTGCATCAGGCCAAGTAACGCTTTTGTAGTTGACCATTTATTTTGTTAATCAATTTTCTTTTGTGTTATTGACTTACAGTTAGTAATTTTTTGCAATTACGATACGGTATATAGGAATTTTGGATGAACCCAAGCAACAATTTATCAATACTTACTACTACAAAGGCTAAAAGCAATGTAACCTAAGATCGCACTAGGTCGGCTTTTGAACTATCAACGCATTGTTCTTATCTTTGTTTATCAAGTTTGGGTTTGTCAATTCACTAATGAATTCATTCTCTACACTAAAACTTCATACATAATAATTTAAATCTCAACGAAATTTGAATCAGAATTTGAAATCGATTTTGCTTTGCAAGAATTCATTTCGAAAAGAAAAATGTACTTGAATTATTTTAACAATCATAAAAAGACACTGTAGCATAATGAGATTCTAAAATCCATAAGAGAAACATTGAGTAACGTAAAAAATTAATATTCACATATTGGATATTAAGAAAAGACCAACATCAATAGCATATCGCTCTCAACTTCATTTTTCAAGTTTAATTGCGTGGATATCATGCAAATTAAATAGTTTGATGAATAAATCTGCAAGTCAGATTGCAATAAAAGCACCTATGTTCATGAGGAATAAGCCTAATATATATTGTGCAAGTTCTGATGCTTGTATGCAAATAAAATAAAATGGAGAGGAAATTCCAAATTGAACATTGAAGTTGAAATGATGGGGGTCGTATCGCTGATTGTTTGTACACAAAATATTTTGATGTTGGCCGATGACGTCCGCGGTCGCAACCGCAGTTCTTCTTTTGCTGACAATCTTTCCGACTTGGATAGCAGTGACCACCACATACTAAGTGACGTAGCTGATGAGTATCTCTCCTCCCACGATAGAGATGAGGAACCATCACCGCGACTGCCGAAGAAAACCCTCGAGATCTTTACGAAGCTGGGTAAAGTGAATCATCCACAAGGTGCTGAAGCTGTCAAGTTAGTAGAAGTAGACCCTGGGAAGAAACCGGGATCAAAAAGGGATTTTGAGTACCACGTAAAAGTTCTTCTGTTGGGAGATAGTGGTGTGGGTAAAACTAGTTTAATGTGTAGATTTGCAGATAATGAATTTCAGGCCAATTTGATGAGCACAGCAGGAGTAGATTTCCGAGTTCGATATCTTCGTCATCCGGACAAAAAAGCTAAAGTTAAATGTCAAATATGGGATACGGCAGGCCAGGAGAGGTTTCATGTCATCACCAGGGCGTATTATAGAGACTCTCATGGTATAGCTTTGGTTTACGATGTGACGAACGAGCATTCTTTCGAGCAGATTAGTTATTGGATGAACAATATCAAAAGCCATGCTGGAGAAGAGGTTCAGGTTGTAATTTTTGGGAATAAGATAGATATGGAAAATAGGAAAATAACGTTTGAACAAGGACAGGAAATTGCCAAAAAGTATAACGCATTGTTTTATGAAACTTCTGCCAAAGATGGAACCAATGTGGTTGACGCTTTTCAAGCACTCTCTAAACACGCCCTTAAAAAAATTGACGAAAGGTTGAAATTAGCGGTTGTGAAATCGGCAAACAAACCTGAAGTTAGAGGCGTATCGATGAAAAACCATCCTAAGCGGAGAGCATGTACCATACTATGATCAATTATTTATTTTAAATTCAGAAGATTTCTTTTCAAGCTCGCAGGCTAACTCAGTGTACGGTGAACTGCGTTCCAATGAAGTCATCACAGCTCTTCCAGAGGATGAAGGTAGTACCCACACTCGAACATCACGCAGAGGCCAATTAACGGGTAAAATCGTTTGCTCTCCATATTGTATATCAATTTTTCCAGTTTCGAACAAAATCTTGAATTGTCTTTTACCAGCAAAGGCAATAAATTCTGGGCCGCCTGTTGCTCTCCTACTGTGTGCAAGTAAACGTCTGTAAAAGTCTGGAATCCAAGTTTTCATGAAACCGTCAGTAAATGAGGCAGCATTGCTTCCTTCAAAGAGCCCCACATCTGTGAACCCGATAGCCATCTCCGACGGAAGAATGTTTTGATCCTCTATAGAATATTTACTTTGAACAATGGCATCGGTCAAGAGTTTCCACATTCGGTTGGTGGGATTTGAATAGAAATAACCGCTACACCAAGCGTGCTTTGAAGGATTATGACCTGAAACAACTGAATATATAAAACACTGCCTTAATTCGCTGCTTACCTATTATCAAAAGTCGCAACGGTGTTTCTTCGAAATGTGGACATGGAATACTCTTCTCAAAACACTCGCCGCAAATAGATGAGAATTTCTCTCTATAGCGATTTGGAGGCGGCGCTATAAAAGGCTGAATTGTTGACACTCCGCTTTCATTCGTTCCGATCCTCCGTCGTTTGGTAGTAGTAAGTGCTTCTCCATCGTATCTGAAATGGTCAAACATTTGGTTCATTCAACACGACGGTACGACCCCCGCTCCTATAGCTCTTGACTCTAGCGATGTGGAACTCGTTTGGGGATGTACTGAAGCAGGCGAATGCGATGAAAGAAAATCTGGAGAAACAGCTTGACGAGGCAGTTGGGGCGAGTTCAAATGACGAGGTAGCTTTCCAAAATCAGGCCGGCGATGAAGCAGACAAAGTGTCCCGAGTGGCAGAGACGGAATGCGTGGACAGGGGCTTCAATGTTTCTTCTAATGTGCACCAATTGAACACCAATCTGATGCCAGACGAAGACTTTACTGATACGGGGGGCTGGGCCAATGACGAAGATATTATAGATTTAGATGATGAAAATGAAGTTGATGAAACGGTATTCTTTAATCAACCAGAGTCTGTGGATACAGCATCTCCAGTAAGTGAGATAATAGAAAACGATATTATAAAGCCATATGAACCATTGATCATCCATGATGATATCCCGGTAGAGAACGTTGCAAAAAAAGATGAAGGAACTTCGCAAGAAGATGAGCTCGTGGTTGAAGAAATGAACATTCAACAACCATGTAGCAAAATCGCGGAATCAGTCCATGAATAAATACCAATTGTAAATCAGTTGGAGGAATTCGAGGAAGAATCATCGACTGAGTCTCCGCTGTTACAAGAACTGCGGTTACTAAAAGGAACATTAGCTCAACGAGAGAAACAACTTGAAAACGCTGCTCAAAATTCCATGGCCCTACAGGCGGAGATTCAAAACCTGAGTTCGAAACCCTCCTCTAATGCAGGGCTTGAAAATAAACTTCGTGTAAATGAGGCCAAGCTGAAAGAGGAACAGTTGAAATCACAGGCCTTGTTTCAGGAAGGAGTAGAACTTTCAAAAAAACAGGCAATGATGGAGCATTCAATGAAGGCATTGGGAGTGGATCTGAGAAAAGTCACCGCAGAACGTGACGATACCTCTGCCACCATTCACTCTCTTCACAAGGAACTGGAGACGGTTAAAACAGAGAGAATGGTAGAGTTTAAAAACTGGTACGAAACAGAGCAGCAACTAAAAGCTCGTATTTCGTCAACTCCTGAGATTGAAGTGCTTCAGGCAGATGTACAAAAGTCCAAGGTGCAGCAATCCAATTTGCAATCCTCACTTGATTCTTGCTCGGAAGAGTTGAGGGCCCAAAAGCAAGAGACACTTTCCGTGAATCAAATGCTAAAAGCATCTCAATTGGACCAAGATAAACTCCGACATCAACTATCAGAGCATCTTGGAACGTCAAAGATGCGCAACGACAAAGCTTCTGTGATGGAGAATACTGTGTCGGAGTTAAGGATGACCTTGCAACAACAAAACAAAGAGAATTCTCTCACAGAAGAAGGCTTGCGAAGAGAACTCAAGGTGCTCAAGAGGCAATTACTTGCTGTTGAAAAACGAAACGAAGACATGACTGCTAGCACCGCCACAGCAACTGCACCTCTTTTACGTCAAATGGAGGCGCTGGAATCGATGAATCGTACCCAGCGGGATGCTTATGAGCAAACACAAACCTCGATCATGGCCCGAGTGATATCTGCCGAGAAAGCAGAAGGTGAAGCGGCGATCTCCAAAAGAAGAGCAGAGACCGAACGTAGTGAAATGCAACTCAAGCTTGCAGAAGCGGAAGCTGGAATCCAGATGGAGAAGCAGGAGAAGGAACGAGTGATTGGTCGGATGACGATGGTAGAGAGTCGACTCGAAGCGCTTCAACAAAAAAGAAAGTCGCTTGAAACCGAGGTGCTTGATTTGAATTCCAGACATGCAAACAAGATGCTGGAGATGAAAAAAATTCAAGCAGAACTACGCCAAGCAGTTTCCGCTCTGGAGACGAAGCATGAGCAGGAAGTGTTAGGATTGAGTGCGATTCATGCAGAGGTGGTAGAGAGACTCGAAGGAAAGATTCGGCGATTAAATGTACCGCATCATTCATCAGCTTCGAGTGTCATTTCTGAAGCTACTCAGTTCAAAACCCAAAGCGAGATCTTGGAAAACATTGGTTTGTCAGTGGGGAGGTCTTCTCATACTCCAATAGATGCAGAACCAATAGTGCCTTCTTCGTCGTCTCCAATATACACACAACAACTTGAAGGTCAATTAAAACGCAAGGAAGGCGAGATCGAGAGCCTGAAAAACCAATTGGCAACGATATCAAGGACAAGGAACGCACTCGCTGATGAGTTAGGGAGAGTTGGCGATCGACTGAGAATACTGGAGGTGCAATCTGCTACATTTGATCAACTACAAGTCCGTTTTCAAGAGATGTCTTTGAGACACGACCTTCTACTTGAGATGGTTGGAGAGAAAGAGGAACTAATAGAGGAACTCACATCCGATATGGAAACCATGAAAATTGCTTTTAGACAGCAATTGGACACATATGCATAATAATAGTCGTTCTAAATATATTTTGAAGCGCTTGTTGGTTTCCATTAGTTTCGGCGCTTGGCGGGCTTCGATTACTATTAAGTTTCTGTTGCGCAATTCATTTTTGGTAGGAAACATTTCGGGATTGCAGAAAAGGAATTTCTTTCCCTAACATGCTCAATTATTAGCTATGCATATATCTTCAAACACAACCAAAAGCAATTAAAATACAACAAGTACGGGATAGAAGCCATCAGTCGTCTAATTCTTATTAAAAAACAAGAGCATCTTGTCATTTGAAAAGAGCCTGAACTGAATTGCTGAGGCAGTTGCGGGGACCTGCCCGTGCTGCAGTTTCTGAATCCAGTCGAAGAGGTTGTGTTGTAAATAAGTTTGTTGAATGTCGAGTATTCTGAGTGCGTTTTTGGACTGTCAGTTGATGCCTGCGTACGTCCGGCACGCTCTCTTCAAAGAAGATCCGGTGGATGAGGCTTATGTTGTGTTTCAACCCAGGAGTGAATCTCAATATTACTATAAGCCCCAGGAACAAACTCGGAGTAGTCTCCTATCTGAAGAGCGTCGAAATGCCTCAGAGCTGGTAGATCTTTGCATAGGGGACATCCCCGGAGGTGCTGTTTTCTCAATGAAGCCTAACTCGCGGGAGTACTACCACGAGACTTGGGATGAGGCGGAGCAACATGCGAGAGTCAAAGGCGCTCTACGGATCAGCCCTGGTAGCCCCGTTTCTAGTAGCAACCCTGATGAAAAGGTAGATGAAATAGCAGGGCAACCCGAGGTTCAACGGGTGCTCAGAGACGGTATGCCTTCTGAAGATGGGTCTCCAGGAGCAACCCATCAGGAAGTCGAGCAGTTGAACCCGCCTGCCTTTTCGTTTACAGACGCCAAAGCTCTTAAAATCCACCGAAATGAAGAAGCTAAACTATTCGAGTACCTTAATATCTTGGTGCATCCCTCCGAAGAGCCGAAATCCAGCAGCGAAACTTGGTTTTTATTAGAGGCCGATTGGTTTCGAGCGTGGAGTGGCTTTTTAAAAGGCGGACCGCGACCGGGAAAGATTAATAACTCCAGATTGATAAACGGTGAAGATGAGCTACCTTGGCCAGCGCAGGAGCCCGGTAGACACTACGTTGCACTTGATACTCAGGCGTGGGCATTACTGAGTGAATTGTATGGTGCAGATATTACTATAGAACGAAAGCACTTTGAAATATACGATGATCATATTTAGAGCTTTCTAATAGCGAATTTATAATAATGAATAAAAATAGTTTTCAATGTTTGAGAGTTGGTTTTTTTCTGCCCTGTTTGAATTCTTGTTCAAATTCGTCCATCTCCGGTTCCTCTTCAAAGAAAGATTGACGGTCCATCTTAAAAGGTTTAAATTTGGGAGATTCAGGATATCTTTCAGATGCAATGATCACTTTGCCCTTTCGAAATCGGCGCCCCTTCGACTGCATGACTCTTTCACGTTGTGCTCGTCGATATTCAAGAGACGGAGGCCTATCAATTGGAATTGTAATCCAATCACTTCCTGACATAGCTGGTTTAGTTTGGTGCTTGTCATCTCCTTGTGATGATAAACGGATATGATCGTTATTCAATTTCTTCTCTGACCTAATTGGTTTTGCCGTCATTTTTGATTTCTTGGTTTCGATTATTTCGTTCAATTCATTTTTTAATATTGGCTCCCGAATCTGATGTTTCAAAACAACAGAAGATCTTTCTGCTTTCAAGATGACATCACCAAGTTTCTCGAGAGGATTCACATTCTCACTAATAGCAGTTTCTCGATATACTTTCGAAGGATTCACATTCGCACGAATAGCAGTTTCTCGATATAATTTGAAAGGTTTCACATTACCATCGATGGTCATATCTTGAAATGGGATTTCGTTCCCCGCACTCAGCGCCCCTAGTATTTCTCGGTCATTGAGCAGGATTACAGAAGTCAACATGGTTGTCCCTACTCGGCACAGCGGCTTTAGACAGTCGAAAGGAACCGGAGTATCGGTTTTAACACAAAAAAAAACTGGAATGGAGAACTCACTCAACGCCTTGATTTTTCTAAGCATTGTCAACGGATCCAATCCTTTTAATACCAACACATCCCCTCCACAATTCTTAATGAAAAGTTCAATACTCGTTTTGGGAGTCTCAATCAAGAAAACAATTCCTTTCAATAGATCCGTTCGATTGTCAGAAAGTGAAATTTCCATTTCTCTTTCTTGTTGTGTCATCGACATGGCCTTCCTGAAGCATGTATCCAGTACTTGTTGTCCCACAACCGGAACATGTGCATCTTCAATAAAAGGCTGGGTCTTCATAAAAGCTTCATAAAACGCTTCAACCCATGCAGTGTTGACAACTTTACATCCTGCGGTCAATGCGAGGAGCAACTTGGAAGTGACTTTTTCAATCACAATTGGGAATACAACATGGGTAACTTCTTTAGAGACTTCTTTGGCATCTGAAAAAATATTCATCTCCTGTAGCTTGGATTTCAAATCCATCTCAAGAGACTTTGAAGAAAATAGGCAGAAAATAGACCGGTATTCAAAAAGCAGGGTTAGGAAAACGTGATTGGATGTTTTTTCATCATGTCGTTCAACAACCATTAGTTCATCTCCGTTATTTAATACCGTTTCTTCACCAGCACCCAGGTTCTTCTCTCCTATCCACAACCCCTTTTTTCCGGTGTTAAATAGTGTCAGGTCGTCCTCGATATGGATATCGCAAACAAGGCGAGAGATGCGTCTCTTGATTTCGGTGTCGCCGTTGGTGTACCGAGAGAGTCCCAATGATAGCTCATTCTGGAAGCTATTTCGGCCTATCTTAACAGTTGCAGATGGCCTTAGAGGCACTTGCCAAATGGTTTTCTTGGAACCTTCGTCAAATGTTAACACTACAAACCACATGCAACCCCACTTTTGAAAAAAATTCTGTGCGTAATAAATTATCAAAAACAAACGACATTGCTGTCAAGTCGAGGGATGCAATTAAATTACATCACTAGCAATAGAATGAGGTTTCAGTGATTCCACATTATGTTGCTGCTTCTGATTACCTCACGGATTGTCATCAGGCTCTTTTCTTTCAACAAGATACTCTTGTTTTGAGGAATTAGCGTTTAGTGGGTTCTATCCACCTGTTGTTCGTTGTTTTTAAAAATACATTTAGTCATCCACTTTTTATTTACCTTGGTATCAAGTCAATTGCATGCAATCAAATTAGTTTCAATCAATTATCAGATATAGAAAACGTCAAAGAATTTAATAATCATGCCCAAATTTCTCCATTCGTAAGGTCCTTTTTCGGGCTCTTTTTCGGCTAACTCGTATCGACTTTTCTATTTTGTTCTTAAATTTTGTTCTGGTTGACATTTCGCGATACTTTTTTTGCAGAAATTCAACCACTTTCAAAAGGGAATCATTCTCGAGTTTTCGATCACGTCGACAACAGTAACCTCTCCACAGGCTCTGCAACGATAAAGCAGCTGTAATTCTATTTGCTGCAAAACCTACAGTGAGAGAATTCCAAGCTAATAGAAAGCGGCGCATGCGGTGACGAATGCCAATAGTATTCTGTGTTGATTCTTTACTGCGGGCTTTTCCATTCGTTTTCCAAGAGAGAAACATTTTTTGTAGTATTCTGATTTCTAAACGGATTCAAAATTGCTGAATGATGGAACAGAAATTGAGATGAACACGATTCCAAATTTGGAAGAAGTGTCTAAGGTGCTTGCTGTCTTGTGCTTTCTTTAGTGCAAGTCGGGTTGTTGCGGTGAAGATACGCCAGCTGGTAAAACAATCGTTCAACTTTTTGACACCAAGTACATCCCATGAGTAAGAATCCCGCCGCATATTCTGTTTTTTAAGAATGTTTTTCGTTGCTTTCTTACTTCTGTATAAAGATTGCATGGATAAAACGGCAAATTGTTGTTGCTGAGAATCTCGAAGCTGAAATCGATACCAGTTTTGAATAACACGAGTCGCAAATTGAATCCTGAATAAGAATACCTTGCCTGGGTGTTCCAACTCAATAAAACAATGTTCGTCAAAGGCCCCAAAACGTGAAGATAAATCCTGGAACAACAATGCGTCCGCTACAGCTTTAGATTTTTGCACCGTCATTTCTTCGCACTTTAAAATCTCGTTCATATGATCAGATTTATTTCGTACCACAATTGGTGGCAACTTCTTTTTGGAATTCGTGATGGCCAATAAGGAGTCATTGAAATAGGAGAGGTTCGATTCGAATTCTTGGTCAAGAGCTCGAATATACTCAAGACGTGAACTCATCTCATATGCATGAGTGGCACATTTCCAATAATCTACGGCTGGGTCAGGAAGCACATTCAGTGTAGTGTTTACCTGTTGAACCAAACCAATTACCCTTTTCCCGCTCTGTAAAATTTGATCAAACTTGTCCCCTTGGCGGTAGTTCAATGGATGGGATGTTAAAACATTTTTCATACAAAGAGGATGTGCAGCACACTGTGACTTGGTAATTTTTGGTTGGTTTTTCGATTTTGATGCAATGAGTTCCATATTGCCAAGGTTTTTCTCTTCGCTGGCCTTCATTCTGACAAAATATTCGGTTTGCAGCTTCCTAGTTGCCTCGTTTTGATTTTTCTCAAATCTTTCTTGTCGCGAGAGCATCTTCTCTTGCCATGAAAGCATCGGTTGCCATCAACGGAAGAACCGCGCACTAGCAATAAGGGGGGCTACCTTACATATGAAAAGTCAGAAAGGCGGGACGGTCCCCTTTCGTTTGTATTTCAATTGGTGCCTTTCCTGGTGATTTGTTGATTTGTTTAATTAAGATGGATGAAGACGACGAGCCGATGTGCCGTTTTTGTTTTGAGGGACAGGAAGCCGGTGAGTTGATATCTCCTTGCAATTGCAAAGGTGGCCAGAAGTGGGTTCATCTTGGGTGTCTTCGTCGATGGCAAAGAATGGTGTTGGTGAGTCAGCCAACACATCCCTCGTTTTACAGTGACGATGAACGACATCATATATGCAATGTATGCACGGGTGAGTTCACTTGCGTACCTCCTACTCGCCAGGAACTCATGACCTCATTCACCGGCCCGGAAGTTGCTGCAATGATAGCGCCAGGATATATGATCGGCGCTAGAGAAGAATTTTCCATGATGCTCGAGGAAGAAGTTCGTCGATCGCCTTTAACAATACTGGTGTATAAGCATTGGATCAGAGGAGCATACCTCATTACTGACGTTCATAGTGGTTTTGAATTGGCTGAGATTAATATTGAGAGCAAGCAGATGGCTTTGGAGATAATGGAAATTCTAGGCCCCGAATGTGCAACAGCAGATCTGAGATTAGTTCCAGAATTCGCATTAGAGGGATGTCCAGATGAACCCGAGGCCATGCGACAGGCAATGTCACAGCTTGAACCCCCTTATAGGATAGCCTGTAAGCCTATTAAGGAGCCTACTTGCTCAGAAGATGCGGTAACAGCAGTTAACTTGACTGCCCAGATTCCGTTTGATTATTTGGATTCCCATAAGAAGGGCAAGGTCACAGCTGAGTTTGGCCTGGCGGTTCAAGAAAATGCTGCTGCAAGGGATGTGCCTGTCGCCTACTACAATGGAGGTCCGGTGTCAAGTGATGATATTACATTCTGCTTGGTGATGGGTGGGAGTTGCGGCTACTCGATTGTTTCCGGGTCCATGCACGAAGCACTGTTGCTGTCGGCTTCACTCACTGCCGAAAACATTGCCGATATCTCGGTGGGAGACACTGTTCGTTTGATTGGCTTGGAAAAGCGACATGATCTGGTTGGTAGGATCGGTATTGTGCAGCGTTTTAACGATGTTCGATGGGAAGTGAGGTTACAAGGTACGGATGAGGTTAAGAAAGTGAAGACGGAGAATCTCGAGAAAGTGGCAACAGGAGTTGTTTCAGTGTTTTTCGGTTCCGCTGGGTGGAGCAGAGTTCAACTTCTGGGTGAGATTGCCAAGGGAGATTGGGGGCTGTGTAAGGGCAGTGTAGGAGATCTCATTTCGAACAATACATGGAATGACGTCACGCCGAGGTTGATATTCGCTCCTATGTCAGAGATGACCGATGACCAAGTGAAGCAAATGGTTGCTTTGAGGGAAAAGGCGAAAATGGCAGAACAGCACGCCTTATCTTGAATATTCTCTTTTTTTATATAACAACTTTCAAATTTGGATAATTGTATCTAATCTACTTTTTTATAAGGTGAAAGTATGATCTTCCGTTGTGATACCAGCCACAGATAGAAACCGCCAAGCAAACAACGGCATCCCTGCGTAGAAGTGTGATTCCTTACCGGACCCAGTGACGTATCTCGTAGCTGGGCTCAACAGTTCCAAATTTTCTCGTATTATATGCACGGGAATAGGTGCCGTAGGAAAGGACTGCGACAGCTCTGTGGCTTTTTTTGCAACTTCTTTGGATGCTGAAATTTCAGATATCATGGTAGCGAAAGGAACTTGAATTAAATGTTCGAGGAACTTTTCCAGGACCACGAAACAAATCAAATACCAAAATCCCGTCGCAAGCCCCTCATCTTGAATGTAGAAGGCTCCGACATTAGGCAGATACTTCGAGATTATTTTATCTACGGGTTCTACACCAGCCGCATCAATAAGCTGTGCGAAGAATGATTTCAGATCAAGATGCATTGCAAGGACTACGACAAGAAAAACATCCAATGCACTCCACGAACTGACGATCTCCATCAAATGAATGTAATTCTTTTGGGACGCATGAGTCATGGGAATGACCCACATAGCCGCTAGCCCAACAATATGAATAATTGGCATTGCTACCACGAACAGGACATACGCAAACACCATCAGTTTGGGAGTTTCAGAGAATATCCCTGCCTCTTGAAGCAGCTGAGGCAAGTTGAACACTGAAATGTCAACCGTTCGATCAGTATAAGGTATGACGAAGTCCCCGACAACGCCACTTCGAACCAGACGAAAGGCAACCGATTGCTGAGCAACCAGTAGAACCGTAAGAGTAATAATGCATAGACACAAGACCAGCAGTTTGCCTAGTACAGTACAAGTATAGAAAGATGCGTGCACAGGTGAGAAAATGTAGCTACTCAACGAAGTTGAATGAGGCTTGATATTACGTTTTACTTGAGCATTCATAACTGGATCTAACAATGAAAACTGTGCAGGAATTTCGGATTCGTCCCTGTCCATTGGAACTGTGTCTACATTCGATCTCTGGTTTCTCAATTCATGGTTCTCTTGGATTGCCCAAAAAGGTGTATCTGAATTGGTGAGAGGCTCAAACTCTCCAATAAGACTGGCAGATTCATTGCCGATATGAAGGTCGCGGTTTCGAACCCAGGTAGATTCTTCTTCCTCCCTGCGATCTTCCTCCCAAGTTCGGGCGTATCGATGAACTGCGAGATACGCCTCCCCCATAAAAAGAGACAAACTAAATGCCAAAACATATCCATAGGTTCCTATGCCCACATGTATCCCACATTGAAGACTCACCTGTAAACTATGAAAGGGTTGCACCAGAAAAGGAGGAAGTAGATACCACGGTATCGTCACCACCCGAAGGAATCGATTCGATAACGCCATGATAATCATTACAAACAAACTAGCAAGATTCACTTTTCCAAGAGCATCAATCCACGAGAAAAGACGACCTCGAAATACTTCATCTGCAGGCGTGTACCAAAACCAAGCCCACAACAAGGCTTTCGTTACTGGCCAAAGAAATGTCCCAAGTATTTGCACAATGCAGGAGAAATAAGAGTCTGCTTTTAAATACACCCCTGTAATAGTTACGGGGCTGTACTCAATAATCTGTTCCAGCAAAGTATAGTTCCTCTTTTTAAATAAAAAGTCAACACTATTCAAAATCTTTTGGCAATTCAACTTACATTTCGTAGGAATATTTGAACAACATCATTATAACTAGGATCCTGAACGAAAGTAGTGATGATTTCAGCTATCGCATCTGCTTCTGTCGTAAGGACTCGGTTATGGTGCTTCACCTCCTCGATTTTGATCTCCAGACCGAATACAGTTCCGTTGAAAATCCAGAACGCAATGACCACCGCATGCAAGACGTTGAAGAGAACCGGTAATAATGTTATCAGATGTCTCTGAAACCAGGGTTTGTGACTAAATCGTCTGACGGTAGCCCCGTATAGTGAATAATGCCTGCAATGTTTGTCGAACTGAAACATCGTAGGTATCGCCAAACTAGGGCTTAAGAGGTGCATCGTGGGATCATCATTGGAAGAAGCATGGCTGAAGGCAGGACTGATGGTGGCTCCAAAAAGCGGAGAGTGTGAATGACTCACCATAATCTCCTCGTCGTGATGCAGTGTCATTCCGCGTATCAAAATAGATTCTCTGAACTTGAGGGCAAAGAATCCGGTGGAAAATAAATTGCCAAATATTGCTGCAATTGAAAACGCAAAACTCGGTCCAGGAAACAAGCAATGCATTGGACCATCGAAGTTGCCGTGCTTTATAAACGAAGACAAGGAGGGAAGTTCATAAACACACGAAATACCGTCGTATTTAGGCGAGAAATGACGACTTAGTTCATCAAAGTGTTTCTGCTGATACATAGGAGATGTCAGCATCACGATGAGAACAACAACATTCGCAGTCAGGGCAAGTAGACAGCCAGTGGTTGCGAGACCGCTGCAATAAATTTGGTACCTGAATCTTCTTATTCTGTGCGAGGCATATCCAAATCCCAGTCCTATTAGTGCTGAGATGAAGGAAGCAATGAGCCATGCCTTCGCGTTGTTGGTGGTATGACACATCGCCTGCTTATAGTCGGAGGACATGTGTACCGATGTTGTTGCGTCTCCACAGTAGGCATCATAGCTGGAGGCAGCTAGACCAGCATCAGGATTGCATTTTAATTTGATCGATGGAATGTCTGAGCCCCAGCGATAACTGGTGGTCCAGATACCTTCTCCGAGCCAGCACATGTCCCCAACTAGTGAACTCTGGCTTACTATCCACATCGGTATCACACCACTTAATACGCAAAACACCACGCCGAATACACCGAACCCCATACCCCCTGCAACATATCCTCGGGCCATTGATTCGAGAGAGATCAATATTGTTGGGTCAGCACACGTGCAGGGTCGGATTGAGATTCTGAAAAAACGGACCACTTTTTTTTTGGACCACGAGTCCACGACTCCACGAGTCCCCCGCGAAAACCAAATACACTTGCACACAGGAATAATGCAATTCCTAATGGCGTTTTCAGCTCCTTTAGTTTAAGGTAGCCATCTAGTAGTGCTAAAAAATATGGTGCTAAAAAATAATACGCAATTCGGTTAACAGTAATCCTGAATTCCCGATTCTAAAAACGAATATATTTTAAAATATTTAGAACTAAAAATACGTCTAGTTATATCTCATGGAAGAGACACTTCTCTTCATTATGATCAAAAAAACCATTTTCGTAAGTCTCAAATTATTGAGTTAGATGGTATAGTAATATCTATATATTGGATATTATGTAAATATTCACTTAACATCAATGAATGGTTCTGGATGTTGGGACCATTCATTTAGAATTCACATTTGTCTAGTTTA
>Ga0105055_10004588_pt1 | contig 20058 bp, 13 predicted proteins | sample BON03_FD_78090 | JGI IMG/M metagenome (GOLD analysis project Ga0105055, IMG submission 78090) | Freshwater microbial communities from Lake Bonney liftoff mats and glacier meltwater in Antarctica - BON-03 | ecosystem: Environmental > Aquatic > Freshwater > Ice > Glacier meltwater | place: Lake...
AAAATTACCATGAATAAATGCACCAGTAGCGTGTTTTCCGCGGATGTTTTCCGTTTCATGAAATTTCTGTCAGCATTTATTGGGCTGTTTCGACTGGTGAACACTTCCTGTGCTGTTTTTAGGGGTGTTGACTCTCCTCTAAACAGTGCCGTTGGAGGAGCAGTTGCAAGTATATCTTTGTTATTTGACGATGTAGAACGTCGTCAAGGTGTAGCGCTCTATCTCTTTGTGAGAGGTTGGGAAGTTTACGTGAAACAATTAGTCAGGGTAGGCGTGTTTCCGTACTGGAAGTATGCAGAATCGTTCCTATTTGGTGTAGCGAACATGCCAATTATGTATGGTTTTCTCTTCGAACCTGATCTGTTACAAAGAGGATATTACAAATGGATCCTTAGTATGGGAAATATCACAGACCAAGGCTTGGGAGACACGCTGCGAGTACGTCGAGACGCATATTTCAACCGTGGAGAAATCATTCCATTTAGAAATTGCAGCTGTGGTTATCATGAAGGTCCTTGTACTTCATATTGCATTATCGATTGGTTTCGTGGTTTGCTACGAGCTGGCAAAATATACTTTCCTGTGCATTTCCTGCCGTTGCTGATATTTAGATACAATGCAGTGGCGAAAGACCCTCAAGGACAGATACTCAAAACGGGTATAGCACTTCTAAATTCATGCTGTTTCTTAACCTCGTACCAAATTCTGGTCAAGGGATCAGAATGCTTCCTTCGAAATAACAGACATGTAGATTCGTCTTGGCATGCTTTAGTGAGTGGGCTGTTGACTGGACTCTCCTGTCTTTTTGAACGAGATTCGCGTGTTTCAGAACTTATGCTTTATTGCATGCCACGAGGAATCGAGGCTGGTTGGAATTACCTTACGAAATATGGATATGTGAAGAACATCAAATATGCTGAAGTGGGGTTCATGGCCGTTGCCATGGGAATGCTCACTGCATCTGCAAGAGCTGATTTCAAATTGACCTACCATCGCTCCTTATGTTTCTTGATTGGCTCTTAGCGTTTTATTTACTTTACTATTCTTTTTTACCATCGCTCCTTATGTTTCTTGATTGGCTCTTAGCGTTTTATTTACTTTACTATTCTTTTTTACCATCGCTCCTTATGTTTCTTGATTCTTAGCGTTTTATTTACTTTACTATTCTTTTTTACCATCGCTCCTTAGGTTTCTTGATTGGCTCTTAGCGTTTTATTTACTTTACTATTCTTTTTTACCATCGCTCCTTAGGTTTCTTGATTGGCTCTTAGCGTTTTATTTACTTTACTATTCTTTTTAAAAGACAATTTTATGGGCAGCGGGATGACATAGAAATGCAGCTCCTACAATCCCTGCTTTAGTTCCTAGATTGGCGTATTGAATGAGACAAGTAGGACTATCAAGAGTCCAATTGTGATGCAAAAATCGCAACTTGATCTTTTCCAGCAAAACATCTCCAGCTGCAGTCATACCTCCTGTTAATATGATCACAGATGGGTCCATGAACCTGGTGAGATTGATGCAAAGTACCGCAAGCAAGTCGGCAGTCTCGTCAACAATCTCACAGGCCACTTCGTCTCCTTTTGCGGCAATATCAAACACATCTTTGCATGTTAGTTTGGATCCTAAGCTTGCGAGTTTGCTGCCAGGTGCAGCTCTTTCCTGTCCGATGCTTCCAACTGCACGAGCACTCACATATTCCTCAACGATACCATGTACTCCGGTATTAGCGGAGTATCTCCCCCCTATTTTCAAAATGGCATGACCAATCTCTCCTGCCATGTTTCCCCTGCCTCTCAGCAGTCTTCCACCTGATATCATCGCACCTCCTACACCTGTACCCAACGTGATCATAACTGCGTTTTCATGTCCTTTAGCAGCTCCTTGCCATACTTCTGCTAGTAATGCAACGTTGGCATCATTATCAACCACAGGTAATACTCCGCATAGATCCCGTAGCGTAGTTGCAAAAGGTGCATTTTTAGGCCAACTGGGGAAGTTGGCAACCACAACTGTAACACCAGTTTTCGTGTCCACCATCCCTGGCATAACTACTCCGATTCCGGAAACTTGATCCCAATTAGTACCTTGTTCGCGGAGAATACTGCAACATAAATCTACAATTGCAACACACACCGCATGAAATGATCTGTCCTCGATGAGTTGTTCCGAACTTTGAAGCACATATCCGGCCTCTGAAACCAATCCAGCTTTGATAGAGGTCCCTCCAAGATCGACACCGATATATACCCCGCTTTTTCTTTTTCTCCTCAACCACCACCATCCTACGAATCCAGCAATACTCGCTACTGCCAACGTCGACTTGAACATGGTAGGTAGACAATGAATGATTTCGTCTCTTTGAAATTTGGTCGTTAATTATATACGATTGGATGTATCGATATGCAGGGAGTTCGCAGGTTGAACTGGGCAAACCTATTCAGAATATGCAGCTGCAGTTCAACTCTCCCAATGGCAAAGTGGTGATTCAAGTTCATGGTGGAGGTCAATCGGGAATTGAAGCTGCAAAAATCCGGAATGACCAATTGGTGAAACAACGCGAGGAGGATTCAACTGTTCAAGATTTTAAACAGACGACCGTGAATCGTCTGCATGCTTGGCAAAAAGCGCAGCGAAGTGGTGTTACGTTTTCTCTTTCGAAAGATATAGATCCATCAACGCACTCGGAAATTCATCAAAGCCAGGAAGACGATGATTGTTCCCAAGTGAGTGCTTGTCAAACTGCGAGAAATCGATTGTTGCGATTCACAAAAGGAAGGAAATCTTTTCGAATTTCCAATTTGTCTCCTAGGGGCGATGTAAGCTATGGCGATCTTGATGCAGAGCACTCAGTTTTAAATACTTCTGTTGATTCGTCGTTTTGTGACTTGCATGCTGTTCTTGAAAAGCAACGACATGCTCATAAAATAGCAGAATTGCGTAAAAAAGAAATGACTTTTGAAAGACTGAATGCACGAAGGCAGAGAGCAATCCATTCTCATAGTAAAGAGTTGAAAAAGCAATCCGAGTTGCTTTCAAAATCAGCTTTGAAATCTCGAGAAGATAAGTGTTTGATAGATGTACATGCAAAAGTCGAGCAAGAACGGTTGCAAAAAAAAATGGAAACTGAGCGCAAAGAAAGAAAACAGAAAGAACAACATGGAACGAGCAAAAAACGACGTGAAGAGTCGCTACGTTTCATTAATGCCCTGCAACATCGCTTGCAAGTAATGGTTAAAAATCGAAATGGAAATATCACTCTTCCTGCACTATGTGGTTGTCACCCTTTGGCAACCGATGAAGGAACTAAACCCCCTTGGGAACGTTGTGCGAATAATTGTATATACTACAAAAACCCGCATGGATACGCAAAGGCTCTTGCAGATCTATTCAGGTCACTAGATTTGTAGGATCCTTTTCGAATAAATTAAGAAAAAGTTTATAAAAGATAAAGATCTTATAGATGTATTCAGGTTATACTAGATCTCCAGGATCCTCTTCAATAAATTTCAATTTATTAGTTTGAAACTTATTAGGTACTTAAAAGAGTTTCTCTAGAATATGGGCATCAGGAGGATCTATTCGCTTATAGTATCCTTTCAAAGTTTCTTTAATAGTAAAACCAGCTTTGGCATAGAATTCAATCGCCTCTGTGTTGGTAACCCACACATGCAAATAGACACCAACTGCACCCAGTTCTTTCGCCTTTACCAGCATATGGTCGAGTAAATGTCTACCAATACCTCTACTTCGATATGCTGGTAACACACAAAGAGTCATTACATATAACATCTTCCCTTCTTCAATTCGACAGCAGGATGCGCCAACAATCACATCTTTGAAGTACGCTAACTTGGCAATATCTAGAACAGAATAACCGAGTACTTGCGAGTAGAAGGATTCCTGATACTTGACTGGTAGGATAGATTCCTGCAGTCTGCGTAACTGCCCTACATTGTTCACATTAATAGGTCCAAAATAAAGGGATGGACTAATCTGAGTCACGTCTCCTTGCTCCATCGCTCTGATTGGTTTTCTTATTTGGAAATACCGGTATCAAAGGTGTATCATCAAAAGTACTATCAGGGAAGTCAGCCGGTTACGATATGGAAACACTTGAGTCAACACAAGCCCAAATAAAACAAGTAACTCAAGAAATCTTAGAATCCAGACAAAAGTTATCGAGACTGAAACAACAGGTGAATCAGCTAGAGGTGGAACCAGTGTTAAAACGAGTGGAAACATCTCCCTCCACAAATGAGTCTATTCTTCACGAGTGTCGACTTGAAGTTGAACGATTCTTACAGGTCTATATCCGACCATTGTGTGATGAACTTAGAAGTGGTACGGGAACTTCGTTTGAAAATTTTGATCCTGGTTTTCATGTAGAAGTCAGCATTGGAAGACTCGTTATATCTATGGAAACGCAACGAGGCTACAAATTTGAAGATTTAAAATCAGACGTTTTTAAACGATGCGAAATATCAACTCTTTATCTAGACATGGTTGTGTTTACAGATTTCAATGGCAATATATTTCTTTTAAATGCGGATGTTGGATTAACTTTGGAAGAGTATCCTACGATGGAACGAAGGGTGTTTCTTTATTATTCCCCAGTTGCATCTTGGAAGGATTTGCTTGGACTTGACCCTATTGAAACAGTGACTCAAGTTGATCGGTTAATTGCCGTATTTCAATACCTGAGGAATGAAGAGGTTCGAAAAGCATCCCATCGACTTTTGATGGAGAATCGAATTGAATCACAAGTGGTGGAAGAATTTGAGGAAGCTGATGCATTCACATTGGATATAGACGATGATTTAGATAAAAAAAATGCAGAAAGTGAGAACCAAGAGGAAATATTGGAACGAACAATATGGGACCAAGTGTATCATGAGTATAAGAAAATAGGGATGAAGAAAGAACTGTCCGTTCAAAAAAAGGCTCAAGACACTATATTTTTTGTACCCCTCGATTTGTCCATTGTGGCCCCTTCGTATATATGCTTATTTATTGTGCTGGTGGTGTACTTTGCTTTAGGAAGTAGCGTTTCTACGCTAACCCCATACGCCTTCAACAACCAACAAGAACTGAGTTGGATACGAAATTATCGTGGTGGGGCTCCCTCTTCAGATGCTTTCCTCAATGATATGTTGCGAAGTTCCCCAATTGCTTTTGAATATATCTCTTGTGAGAGTGCATGCTTCCTAAATGGTGTCCATCAAATCATATCGCATGTTCGAGTTCGTCAATATAGATCATTGGGTCAAACATGCAGAAACTCGGTAATTACTGAAGGAGACTATTGCTTTGATAAATACTCTGAAAGCACACAAATGACTTACGACATTTCAAAAACCACACCTGTTAGCTTGAAAGAAGGAAATCCATTTCAATGGACTGAAGGTAGTGAGGATTTTAGCAATTTCACCAATACGAATCCGTTCTTAACATTACCATATACACGATACAATGCTGCTGGATACTATGCGGTGCCTTCAGGTGATTTTGGACCGACCCAAATGTTTGATGCTGAGTTCATTGGAAACAACCTGTTCGATAATTTCACACGTGCCGTGTTCATCGAGTTTTCAACATTGTGTTTCAATTCTGGAGAAACTATTCAACATATGTTTGTATTCACCAAGGATCCAGCTGGGGGATACGAACTTGAGTATTTACCAGTTCGAATACCTCTTGGTGTTTTTACCAACAATAGAAGTCTCTATAATTTCAGTGTCATGTTGATAATCATGGGAATTATCACCATCCTTTATCTAATAGGTTCTAACGTTGTGATGTTACGGAAACTACGCGGGTCTGGTTATCGATGGTCTCCTTGGTTTGTTTTTGACGTGATCATGATAGCGTTATTAATTGCCGTGATTACCACCATCATTGTTTTGACACTTCCTGATAGTAATTTTGCTGTTGTTCGAGACGCCGCTGCTTCAATGTCGTTTGTCAACTACATGTCCACCATCGTGTTTATATCAAGCAGCAGAGTGTCTGTGTGTGTAGTCTTTATCTTGTGCTCTATTAGACTAAGTGTGCTGTTCCAGCTTCCCATATCTGGGCATCAAATGTTTTTGAATCTTCATCCTCTTCGTCCTTTTATTCTCATGTGGATGTTCGGTATTTACTTGTTTTGTGTGATCTCAGCGTTGATTCTCATTTCTTCCAACCTGTATTTATTCTTATCTTTCAATGGTATTGTTGAGTACCTGCCTAAAATGCTGCTCGGGTTTTTTCTGACTCGCGGACTTGCAACTACTAGAGCTGTCCAATTAGAAGATACTTGGTCGAATGTAGTTGTCGTCATTCTATATCTAGTTTTGCAATGGTTTGCTGGCACCATTCTTTTAGTTGCTTACTGTTACATGTTTTCCCCAAAGAATTCCAAGCGGTTGCCTTTCGATACCGTTTCAAATCCAATTAAGCGTATGCAATTTTACATGGATGCATTCGCACCGGCCAGCCTCGTCAGTAAAAAGGTGCTGACCAATCGGCATGATTCGTCTATGATTCTCGCGGAACTTGAAAGGGATGTCAAGCGCTAGCAACGATTTTTAAATTTATATTTTGAACCGAGGTTTTTTATGAATTAATAGAAGGTGACTAGGCATTGTTATGATAAAAACTAGTAATCGTTTGTGTGGGAAATGGACACAGGAGGAGTGGTGACGCAGGTTACTAGTCTCAGCTAGTTAATTGCGTAAGAGTGAACTGATTTTGATTTGTGCTTGAAAAGGGTGGAGGTGCTTAGACGAATAAATTACTGCTTGAAACAACACGTGGAGTCAAAACGACACTCTAGACATTTAATAACTGAAAACATTTCAAACAATGGTATGGGATGGAGTTAACAGACTGAAGGCAGAGGAAGATTGGGAAACAGTAACCTCGAAAAAAGAAAACAATCTGAAACGCGCAAGTAAACTGAGTGCAACTGAGGAGGGCGACGGCTATGCAAGCGAATATTCTGATTCCAACTCATTCAAGAAGAGTAACAGATTGCCTGAAAAGCTTCAACAAGCCGATACTGTAGTGGAGATGAACTTACTTTCTGAAGAAGATTCGCTGGAGGCGCTACCTATTTTGCTGAATGAATACATTTTATCGAAATGCGACTCGAGTGAACATTGCAAGAAAAGTGACTTCGATGGAACTGCTAGGGAAGCACTCTCTAGAATTAGTTTTCTGCAAGCCCTTCAAGCCATTGAACACTTTGCAGGGTCGGTTTCGTCAAGAATCCAAAAACGCCCTGCTTATTTGATGGGTATTTTAAGAGGCCAGGAGCAGCATTGGGATAAATCTCGTGCAGCTGCTAGTCTTCCTGGAGGATCTCATGAACTCTTAAATCTTTCGCCCCAAGTATTACAGCAAGTGGCAGAACTCTCCCTCCGAGGAAACTGTTTGCCTTCTGATTTTACGCCTGAGGTATGTCTATCTTTGCATCGGTTGTCGGGCTATTTGGGTTGTAAAGCAGTCCATGCTTTCAATTCCAATAAGCGTATCGTTGCAGGATATCGAGGAGGTGTCCTTAACAGACCTCGGTTCTTCCAAAGGTTGATTCAAAATGTCGCAGAGCAAAGTCATACTACTTCTCCTGCCAATACACCTTCTTCTACTCCTACCAGTGCATCGGTCAATTCGACCTTCTCTTCCCCTGCCTCAAACAACCGACATCCAGAAAACAGTCGCGGGGGGCCTTCTCCAGCTGTATGGCCCTCTAACGATTCCGTGCGAACAGAAAGTCCTCCTACTACAGAATGGAACATTCCAAAAAGTAATGATGTGTCTGCTTTTGAAGCATATCCAACTAACGAATTCGTAACAATTTACCAGCGAGAAACCTCTGAAGATTTGATGAACTATGGTTTTCCAACTTCATCATTCTTATCACGAGATGAAAATGTTACTCCGTGGTCTACCCCCGCTGTAGTTAAACAAGATGCAGTCACGGAACCTTGGTTCAAGGACCCATTGGACTCAAAACCATCAAACGGATTCTCTTCGTTTTTAAAACCGGTTTCCAATCAAACCATCGAAACGCTACAAGCTAAACTCCAGGAGAAAGACGCGGAGGAGAAGTTACTTCGCAACGAAATTATTCGTTTGGAAGCTGAAAACTTAGGTATTAAGTCAGAAAACAGTCAGATAAAGTCCAAACACGAACAACTCGTTCAAAGTATGCGCCACTTGCTGGATGCATGAATTTTCTACGTAAACTTAATTAATAATTGTGTTTGATCGTCCGGTCGGTGTGAAACTTTCAAACCATCATAGACTTTTTTTCATTGTACCGGTATCTTCTACTCTAGTTTTTCAAGGTATTCGTTCCATCTTCTGAAATGGTTATTAGTTTTTCAGGTCTCCATGATTTCAAAAAGGACTAAAAAGAGGGGGGGCTTCTCTTCTTTTTTTGTAGTGGAAACGATCGTGGTGGGAGGCGTTGATAAAATGTATAGCGGACTGGATAGTTTTTCTGCGGGCTCATTTTGGGGTCAGCGTAATTCATTGTTTTCCGATGTGAGTCCTATCGACGAGATACTGAAGAAAGAAGACGTGGCTTTAGAAAACATACTGGAGGATGACAATGCCATCCAAGAAGCAAAGAGCATGAATGAAAAACTAATCGAATTCGTGATAGAAGAAGAGAACCTTCGAAAGTTAATTAGTTATTCGCTTTCAACCGAGGAAGAAGCCATATCGATGGTACAAGAATGGGCTGAAAAACACAAGTCAAGTACGGGGGAACAATCAAACTCAGATGAAGATCTCGAAGAATGTGCTTCTAACTTTCGTTCGGTTGCTTGTGAAATCTTATGCTGCAATGTACCAGCTGTTCTTGATGCTATTGTAAAAGATGTTGATATGCTTTCTCGCTTGTTCCGAAGTCTTGATTTTGAACCACCGATGGATGCTCGCTTGAGTGGATACTTGAACAAAATCACATCAGTGCTGCTTCGGCATTCCCCTTCTACCATGCTTTGGTTTTCTATTTACGGTAATTTGGATATTTCTCAAGACGGATTGATGGAATCTCAAAATTCCCAACTACAAGTAGGCTGGGTCATTGGTTTGTTGTTAAAGCATATCGATTCCTATTCGATAGCATGTACGTTTAAGGAGTATCTTCGAGTAGCCGCTGATGATTCGTCTCTGGAGGAAGGGTCTATTAACGGAGATTCCTCCATCAATGAAACTCATCGGTCGTTGGGTGCTGGCCTATCTGAACATGATCGGGCGTTTTTAAGAGACGTTCAATCTATTTGGCTAGGTGGTTCAGGGACTTCAGAAGCTGTTTTGAAAACCCTTGCTAGTAGACGCAATTCTGATTCTCACACAAATGCAGCCGAGCTTCTAGCAGATATGCTTCAACGTGCTACTATGGCGAGACTCTCTTTACAGGAAATAGGGTCCAATGAACTTCCTACTTTTTCAGGATTTATCCTCGAGAGTAGCGGTTGTGGTTCGCTTGCAGCAGGTGCTATGATAGAATCTGGAGTAGAATGGACAGGTGATTTAGCAGAAAAGTTGATCTCCGTGGCATTGTTTGAGCAACTGGTTGATGGTAAGCCCGCTAGCCATAAAACCACTAGCAATGATTTCTCCAAGTTGGTAGAGATAGGTTCTGCTCCTGTTGCCAGTCTTCAAGTTTTAATTCATTTGGTTTCCGCATTTGGCGTGGAAAGGTGGTCAAAACCTAACCCAGACGTCATTCCAGCGAAAACGATCAGTCATATTATCTCCGCTCAAGTACATGGTGCTTTACCAATGGAATTACAACCGTTGGTAAGAAAGTTACCTGAGTTGGTAGCTGGTCTCACCACGGAACAACAAATGAAGAATTTTGGTGTGGATAGTGCTCACGCTGAATCCAATTTCGGAATGTATCGACTCAAAATAGCTGAGTTGATTTGCATGATGATTCATTCTCGATATCCAGAAGTATTGAACGCGATTATTTTATGTGAACCTTCACCATTAAACGTCCTCCTTGATTGTTTTATCAAGTTTGAATGGAATAATTCGTTGCATTCATTGGTTGAAAGAACCATTCAATTTATATTGTTGGGGGGCGTTTCGGAAGAATCAATGGGTTTTGATTCGGAAAGTGTGGCAGGTTCAGATGACGACAACTCATTCTTTGAAAGGTATTCAGGAACTGCGTCTCCTAGACGATCTCTCTTGAAGCAAGAAGAGATTGCTCGAGAGCAAAAAGCCGCTACAGAGGCGCTAGGTCCTCTTCAAGATTGCCTTTTCAGGCGATGCAACTTAATAGACCGATTGATTTGTGTCTATAAGCTCAATGGCGAGGCAGTGACGGAAACCCATCAATATTGGCAAGCTTTAGATGCCAGAGACATTTCTCAATTGAAACCTACTCAAAGGCGTTTTGGCGGAATGGGGTACATGGGATTTTGCCATAGAATAGTCAATACCATTGCATTGGTGGCTTCTTCACTTCGAACCTTTCAATCAGAACAAAGCGAGATGCTGACTGCGTTGACAGCTACCAATGGAAACGAAAAATGGGCCCAACTATTGCAAGTTGAAATTGCCCAAGTTAATTCGTTTGAGCAAGAAGTTCTTGGTGGAGAACGCCCCGATAAATCAATGTTTTCTGTTGAAAATGACGAAACTGACGATTTTTATGAGTATGGGGACGACTACATGCTTGATGATGATGACGATTTTGGCGAGATTGCAGCAGCTTCTGATTCAAAGGCATTTGACATGAATCCGACCGCTGAAGTTGATGTTGAGGATGTCACATGGACTCCTGATATTGGCGATTTGGCTATTGAAGGAGATGAAGCTATAGGTAAAGTCAGTACTGAAGATGTTGAAAATGTCACATGGACTCCTGATTTTGGCGATTCGGCTGTAGAAGGAGATGAAGCTATTGATAAAGTCAGTTCTGAAGAAAAGCCCTGGGAAGCATCGTTTGATTAGTTTCAAATACTAACTTCGAAATGACCTATTTAAAATATTTAGAAATTAACATTTGAAAAAAAAAATATATATAATTTACAAAAATATTTTTATTGCCATATCTATCACGAAGCAGAAAGAACATGGAAGAGCCTACGCTGCAGAATATCGTGGACCAGACATCCCTTCAATGGATATTCGTGGGAGGCAAGGGAGGAGTTGGTAAAACCACCACGTCCTGTTGTCTAGGTGCACTGCTAGCCCAAAGTAGAGAGTCAGTTCTGATCGTGTCGACCGATCCAGCACATAACTTGAGTGATGCGTTCTGCCAGAAATTCAACCATGAGCCTACCTTGGTGAATGGATTTAAGAATCTATTCTGTATGGAAGTGGAAGCTCAGGGAATCACTGATGATGCCCAAGTAGATAATCTTGGACTTGGGGAGGAATCTGGTATTCAAAGTATGATGAAGGAATTGGGAGGAGCGATGCCTGGAATTGATGAAGCCATGAGTTTCACGGAAATTATGAAAAGTGTTCAAAAGATGGAATATTCGTGCATCGTGTTTGATACTGCTCCAACGGGACATACACTGAGACTTCTTCGCTTCCCAACCACCCTTCAATCTGCCTTTGTGAAGCTGATGGAGCTCAAGAATAAGTTTGGAGGTCTGTTGAATCAAGCCACTGCTATGATGGGTGCAGGTGCTGGTGCTCAAGATGCAATGATTACGAAACTTGAAGAAACTCAGAGAGTTATTGCGGAAGTGAACAAAACGTTTCGTGACCCTGAGAAGACAACTTTTGTTTGTGTTTGTATTCCAGAGTTTCTTTCCGTGTATGAAACTGAAAGATTGGTTCAGGAGTTGACAAAATATGAAATTGATACTCACAATATTGTTGTGAACCAAGTTCTTTTTGCGGAACCAGATGCTTGTCGAAAACTTCTTGCCCGCAAAAAGATGCAAGACAAATACTTGGACCAGATCCATGAACTATATGAAGATTTCAATGTTGTGGTTATGCCTATGAGAGACTTTGAAGTTCGAGGATCTGATTCGTTGAAAGGATTTTCTCAATTCCTTATCAACCCATACAGGCCTGATAACACAGTTGATGGAGTCGCTTCTTCACCTCAAGTGGTCAATTTCATCGCCGAAAAATACAATCTTGATAAAGATCAACTTTATGAAGACCTCAATAAGCAAGGATTGACAGTCCCAAGAATTACCAACTAAAATAAGAATCCAAAATTTAAAATAGGGGCTTTCCGCATCCTAGAATGGGTAGGACAGAGCCACAGCATTATAGAAAACACTAGTTGCGATTGTAGACGTCATTTGTCAGTCACAAATTTCGTACTTGTGATGCTAGTCTTCAGAGGAAGCGTGAAGCGATTCAGTACGTCTGCAAAAGCCCAATTGAGCAGCAGGCTTGTTGAATTAGAGGAAGAAAGATCCTCCATATTGAAAGCCCTCGGAGAATGTGAACCTAAAGTGAACCTGTCGGTGACTGGAGGAGAAGCAAGGAATGACTGGACAAAATCGGAGATCCAGGATATTTATGATACTCCATTAATGGACCTCGTTTTCAATGCTGCTGCCGTTCATCGCCTTAACTTTCATCCGCTCGAAGTTCAACAAAGTACTTTATTGAGTATTAAGACAGGTGGGTGCACAGAGAACTGTGGATATTGTAGTCAGTCGCAGCATAATAAAACATTTGTCAAACCTACTCCTACATTGGGTCTAGAGGAGGTACTAGAGGCTGCTAAACGAGCTAAAGCTGCTGGTAGCACTAGATTCTGCATGGGTTCTGCTTGGAGAGAGGTTGGAAACAAACACGCTTTTAAAAGAGTTCTTCAAATGGTCGAAGAAATTGACGCAATGGGAATGGAAGTGTGTACTACTTTAGGAATGTTGACAGCTGAACAAGCCAGAGAACTTAAAAAGGCTGGTCTAACTGCTTATAATCATAACTTGGACACCAGTCGTGAATTCTACCCTAAAGTCGTCTCCACAAGAACATACGACGATAGACTGAACACCATTCAGAATGTCCGTGATGCAGGTATTTCCGTATGTACTGGAGGTATCATTGGTCTTGGAGAAGAGGATCAAGACAGAGTTGGTCTGCTTCACACTCTGGCGACCTTATCAGAGCATCCAGAGTCCGTTCCTATCAATGCGTTGGTTCCAGTGGCAGGTACTCCACTAGGTGATAAACTGATTGCTCGTGGTATTGCTCCAGAATGGCATGACATGGTACGCATGATTGCTACAGCAAGAATTGTTCTTCCTAAATCAAACGTAAGGCTTTCTGCAGGGAGGTTGGAATTTCCTATGGCGGCACAGGCACTAATGTTCATGGCAGGTGCAAATTCCATTTTTACAGGCGATACTTTGCTCACTACTCCTAATCCAGAATTCTCACAAGATTCAAAAATGTTTGAACTGCTAGGTCTCCAAGGTAAGCCTCCTCACAAGGCGCCATTGGAGTCCCCTTATATATCTGGTGATGGTATGCTACTTATCACTCGTTATACCGCTAAACAGCAACAACATCAATAAAAGTATTTACATTTCGTATTTTATGAAACAATTCAGTCTAGAAAAACTCTTCGAAGTTAATATTGTCCTGGAACTCACCGAAAGCCTTCAAGGCGTCTTCTTCCTCCTCGGTTATGTCAATATCATATAACGGATGTCTTTCAAATTCTGTGTCAAAATTCAACATATCTATCATGCTTTCCAACGAATCCATCACATTTTCACCATCCTCATAAATTGCCAATGATTTAAAAAGGTCTTGAATATCATCGTCTCCAACTTGGTCATCAAATGAAACCGGCAACGGGTCGAAGATCATTTCAAAACTGTTGGTAGATGTGCATAAAGTACGTGAGAAGGAAGGAATACTCTTGACTAGAAAGTAGGAGATCTTACTTAGGACTTGCACAGGACCGAATAGCGCGATAAACTCGGCGCTAGATGCTCCTTCATTGTCCGTCCAATCGCCAACATTGACAAAGTCCTCAATAATATCAGCGCTTTTAGCGAAAAAACTATCTGCATGCAATCGCCTAACGAGCCTTAAAGTGATGAGTCCGTTCACTGCGTAAGGGTCGGAAGAAACATAGGAAAATACCTCCTTGACATATGCCAATGGAACGGAGACCATCGAAACAACAGCAGGGCTCATACATTCATCCAGCATCTTCCACTCCAAGTTGATCCGATCGCCACACACTCGTATCTCCAGCTGCTCGTCCTGCTCAATTACAAGAGAGCCCAGCTGGGTGGAAGTACCACTGGCAAAAAACGCACTGTGTACAAATGTTGAGGGATCTTCTTCTTCATCGTGCTTATGATCCAGGAATAGCCGCGTGTCCATCTCGCACATTAACTCTTCCAACTCCATCAAAAAGGAAGAAGGAATTGGCGGAATGCGGGGGGCGTATCTTTAAGAAGGATTCAAATTTCGATTTTGAATTCAGGCTTCTCGTGACCGTATCGCCATCGGACTAGTTTTCTCGCTAATTTCACTTATTTTTTAAAAATAAGTGAAGGGAAAGAAACGAGATAACCATGAGGAAAATAGAAGTAGCAACCCGAGATGAGATATGAGTGAACTTACAATCTACCGCATCTGGTGCAATCTAATAGCATCCCTCGAATTGACGGCAATATCTCCAATGATCGACTCTCATGATTTATTCACAGGAGCATTGAAGAACGCTATGTCAAATACCTACTAAAAACGTCTTCAACAACACCATTTGATATACTGCACCAACGACAAGGGAACCTAAACAGTGTATAGTAGCCGGAAACATCTAAATTTTAGTATTAAAAATTTAAACAGTACCATCGAAGTGATCTGGGAAAAACAGCGGGGACAACCGCTCCTTGCACTCGCTCATGATGAACATGGCACAAATCATTCTTCCAGTTCTCCAAGACCAACCTCTGAATAGTCCACCTTCACTACGGAGTTTGGAAAGCGTATTGGAGAAACTATCATAAGTAGCTCGCTGCTGATCTCCCTGCATGCACGTTTTGATGGTATCAAGAGGATGACTTAAGGTTGCAGCAATTAAGCCAGCTCCAACGGCACCTAGCAATTTACCTTGGTAAGGAGATACACTGGGCAAGTCTTCTCGTATTTTCTGGCTGATAACAGGGGCAACTCCCATGTATCCCATGGTAAAGAGACCCTCTCTTCCAACACTGGTAATCATACCACGACCAAACGATGCCGCTCCATAAGTTCTAAGCATGTTTCCTGCAGTAGCAATTAGACTTTGTCCGAACCTCTGCTGTTGGATCATAATTCCCTCCATTGGACAACATGCGATACCTGATAATGCACCTCCTCCAAAACCAGCAGCAATCATTTCAATGTCACTCAACTTTCTTGGGGATCCGCCAGTGATTGCAGCGGTGATGACATTCGTTAAAGGAAATTGAAGAGCTGAAAGAATAGCCATATTGCCTACACTCATTACTAATCCACGATATAAAACTCTAGGATCAAACGATAGTCCAAGTTTCTGTTGAGTCGCGTTTTTACAGTAAAGCATGGGTTGCAGAATCGTAACTTCGATGGTTCCTGCGGCAGTACCAATAAGAGCATTCTGCAAAGGTGAAAGTGTTTGAAATGCTTCAGCTCTAGTCCTTGCTTTCACTCCATCGTCAATTGTCTGACTGCCTTCCATCTAATCCACAAAACAAAGAATAAAAATTCAAAAGAAACCTTTTTTATTTTGGTACACACTCTCATGTTGGTCGGATCAATCAGATTCGTGTCGTTAGTTTTTGTTACTGCGTTAGATGCAGCTGATAGATCACTCCTTGGGGCAAGCTATCCGTTGTTAAGAACAGAATATGGCTGGTCTCCGAAACAACTTGGAGCGATCCCATTATTTCAAAACCTTGTAATGGTAGTTGCATTGCCATTGTGCAGTATTTTTATACGCAACTTACAATCACCCAAGTTGGTGAACATTCTTTCATGCGCATGTCTTTTATGGGGTGTGAATCTGTTATTACTTGCTGATGTTGGAGATAGTTTCAAAGCGCGAATTTTTCTTCGTGTGACCAACGGGCTCTTACTTTCGTGCATGCTTCCAATTTCTCAGAGAATGATGGTTGAAACTGTTGAATATTCTGAACTTGGAAAAGCGTATGGTATTAGTGGAGCGGTAGATGTAACATGTTCGACTTTATGTGCTTATTTAGTTATTTATTTTGGGGATTGGAGAAGCGCATATCGAGTGTTGGGAGTCAGTTCTATAATCTGCTCGTTCACAATGCTTTCTCGTCAAGCAGAAACTTCTCGTGTATCACCATCTCATGCTAAAATATTCCATAAAATATGGGAATCAAGACCTCTTCGAATGATTGTGTTACAAGGAGTGGTTAGCAGTATTCCATGGAATGCAACATCGTTTATAATTCTTTTATTTTCCTATCGTGGATTTGGAACTTTTTACTTGGGCTACTTGACTTTGATTCCTGGACTAGGTGGTGCATTAGGGAATTTGATAGGCGGCATTTTGGTGGATATCGCGGCAAGAACATACGGGATACGAGGTCGCATACTTGTGTGCATGTTCTCCACTGCACTTGGAATCGTCTTCTGGTCTATTCTAATGACTGATGTAGCGAATACCCCAATACAACAAATGTTGATGTATCTGTTATTTCAAGTATCTGCATCATGGGCTCGTAACTCCAATAAACCTTTGGTGTCTGAATTTGTCCAATCTCCTGCTGATATTGCACAAGTACTTTCTGTATGGATGTTGCTGGAAAGAATTACTTCGGCTATTATTGGAACACCTATGGTAGGAATACTTTCAGAAATACTTAGCCCTGAAGGAAACATATCTTCAGGCCTGGCATTCTCCCTTTTAATGATGGGAATCATATCTTGGTCAATATCTTTGTTAATTTGGTTATTCATATGGTTTGAGCTATTCTCAACCAAGCCACTTATTATCCCAGCTTTGTCATCTTGAAATGATTTATCTCCGCCAATAAACGATCATCACGAGATATTTTCGCAGCGTGAGTTAGAGAGGCAATTCTCTTGGTTGACTTTTCCGGAGAAAAATAATCAGCTATGAGCATCGATCCCGTAGCTGTTTGAAGGTCTCCGTTGTATATAGCGTCATTAAATATTCTTTTCAGTGTTAACAAAACAACCACACAAAACAACCAACTTACTGTTCTGGATTCCCTGCGTATTTGAAAAACAGCTCCCATCTCGTAGCTTCAATCTTCCTAGCACACGTGACCACAAGAGAAGCATAGGTCTTTGAATCAATAATAGCAGCAATCTTTCCAACCCGAAGTAGTTTGATAACGCTTCCAAGAAGCCCATCCCCGTTCTCATTATGTCTATGTTTGTAGTCATTTTCAACAGCACTGAAAAGAAAAAGATCGAGGGTTTCTCTAAACAATGGAAGATGAGTGCTAGCCTGAACAATAACTTGTGACGCAAGGTCATATCGTCCAGCATGCATGAGCCATTCCATTTGTCCATGAGTGGTAGGTTGCACCCGTACACCTATCTCATAGCAAAAGGAGTTGTTGCTTAGTGAACGACATCGTTGAGTTATTCCAACAACGAACCCATGGGTTTCTAATATTCCTACAGGGACCACATCTCTGTCTCTAGTCACACATTTAGTTTTTAGAAACTCCCCATTGATATCCAATGCCGGCAACCACAACCGCAGCCCTTTCCCATCTACTATCCAAAGTGCATAAAGTAAAACGGCTGGAAGTTTTCGAACAGTTTCACAATCATCAACAAGACTCCGTTCTAAGTACTGATCAAGTACAACATCATCACTTTCGTCCACTTTAGACCAGGATTGAGGCAATAGGCCGAAAATGCCGCGAGAAACAACCATTTGTGTAGCTCCTTCATCAGAATCCACCACATACAAATCCCCACACGAATCCAACACCACACATTTGGGAAATTTGGCACTTGTACCAGCACGACGGGTAGCCCCGCAAGGCAGTAGACATGTGGCGATAGGACATGCTGTGTCCAGCTGGATAGAAGTCATCAATTTGAAATTCATTCGTTCAACAACTTCAAACGTGTCTTTTCCTATTGCAGAAGACGCGCGTCGCATTATGAATAAACGCTTTGACGAGACATGTTTTCCGTCATTGGAAGACGGTATTGGTGCATCCACTATATCTGGTTCATCACCTTCGTCGCTAATCTCAATAACTATCTCGTATAATATTAACAATGGACCAATTTGAAATGATAGAACCCGCTCGAGCGGTAATACTCCGATCGAGGATGGTCTTCCGGGCAATTCAATTATTCCAAGTACTTGCGAATTAGTGAAACTACTCCGAGAAATAAAACAGGTTTCCCAAGTGTACTTGCTCTTGTGATGGTACACTATCCCAATAATATCATCATTCAACCAAAACAACGAACTCAATTGTGCTAGGTTGGATGAATCCACTTCCTTCAGTTCAATCCAGATCTTATCAGGTATTGTGTAAAGCAATATTCCTGATATTCCAGCTACCACAACGTGGTTCCCGCTCGGACTCACAGCGACCGATTGGATAGGCCATGAAAAATCAGATGCATCGTATGGGAGATCTACTCGATGCAATGACATTGAATTTGCATCCCACTCTTGGTTTCGAAGTAAAAGCAAATAATTCCATCCCTGTAAACACATAGTAGCATTCCCTGATGAAACAACAGATTGGAAACTGGTGCTCTTTACAATTTCAGTTGACAATATCGTGATATCGTCTCCAGCTGGAGGTTCTTTAGCAGTGAGAATTCGATAGCCAGAAACGCACCACAAAGTCACGGTACTATTAAAAAAAGAAACCAGTTTATTTCCCGATACGCCCCATATGATCGATCCTATATCGGAATAGGAGGCGATAAAGAATGGGGACGAATCTGGACTCCATTGTAATTGAACCACCTTACCAAAAGAAGAAGAAGATGTATTTCTTTCTACAATGACCGAAGAAATCTCGTGCTCAGGAAAGGGAATCTGCTTCAAAATAGTTCCTTTCGTGTTCGTGAGATTGTAAAGCAATATATTTCCATTTGCAAATCCAACAGCACACAGAGGTCGATATTTATGAAGAGCAATAGATAAAACCGATTCAGTAGATAAGCAATAAGAACTAGAATTAGATTCATCAGAATGATGTTTCATCATAATTCCACAGGATCCATTTCCCGAAACAAACCCAAGTCTTGATTGCCAACCAATAGATAAGTGAGTCACATTCTGTTCTGAATCACATACGATGGATTCACTTTCAGTGACTATTTCTCCTGTCCATAAAACTCGTATGATGGAGCCTCGTGAGGTACCCATGAGTAGATACATTCGACTGGTAATCACAGAGCATAACTTCAAAGTATCACCGTCTACTGTTTTATCAACCTTGCATCGAAATTTAAGTTGAAGTAATGAACCCGATCTACTTTCGGGAAGCATACTAAGAACCCATGTTGGTAACGGCAGTCGCAAGACATCACGCTTTGGATTTGAATTCCCTCCATCAATATCATAAAATTCTGCTTCCCCATGAGAATTGCATAAAACAAACCCTCTGGAATTTCCATTCCATGCAACTTGATTCACCCCAGACTCGCTAGGTCTGCGACATGACCCAACAAGAGAGAAATCCATTTGCTCATTGCATTCAAGGATGAAGGCAAAATTTCGAGTTATGCACAGTATAAGTTTTCCGTTCGAGTTTGATTCTAGCATCAAAACAGGATCCGGCGTTTCAACTGGTTTCGTACTATCTCTCTTTGAGAGGTTGAACTGGATAACATCCTGTGAACCAACTGCGAACATTTTTTTTTTTAAACACAACAAAAATCGATTTTTTTTTTTAAACAACAACAAAAATCGATTTTTTTAAAACTACTAGTAGTGGATAAAAGCCATCAAATGCTAATTTCTTAATAAAAATTGATGGGATAACCCCGATTCTGCACAAGGCAGTTGAACAAAGGAACGGAGTCATTCAGGGTTCAGTACTTTCACCGTGGCTATATTGTCTTGGGAAACTGGGTGTTCAATGCTCTATGCGA
>Ga0105055_10004591_pt1 | contig 20054 bp, 27 predicted proteins | sample BON03_FD_78090 | JGI IMG/M metagenome (GOLD analysis project Ga0105055, IMG submission 78090) | Freshwater microbial communities from Lake Bonney liftoff mats and glacier meltwater in Antarctica - BON-03 | ecosystem: Environmental > Aquatic > Freshwater > Ice > Glacier meltwater | place: Lake...
AGTAACATGACAAGCGCAACATCACAATGGATGATAGTGACGTCAATTAACATTAGTAACATGACAAGCGCAACATCACAATGGATGATAGTGACGTCAATTAACATTAGTAACATGACAAGCTGACGATACGCACACACCATTGGAACTTTCCCAAAAGTTGTAGCAACTTTTATTTTTATTCTTTTTCGTCAGAATTTCTGGTTTGACTATCTGGACATGTTGAGTTAAAATTCAGGATCATACAGTGTAATGAGGTGCATTCCAGATCCAAGAGAATTTTCCATCTCTTTGTTGCCAATTGCGACGTATTTAGTCGTATCCGCATGGAGCAGTTGTTCAACAACGCCTTCAATTTTGATGGAAGATTTGGGCAACACAGCTCATCATCCTCAAGGTGCGAGTCCTCATACATATTGACTTTGAACACATACTCTCTTACCACGTATACCCTGATGAAACGACTATAGAGTCCAAATGAATTTTATGAAGGCTTCCTGGTTGACGATTTTGATCTGTTTTATCAAAGCCTCTTTCATACTGACTTCGTCATAATCCATCGCTGCGTCTGCTCTGCGACACACTAAGTTTTGAAGTTCACGACAGCTGGATTCTATGTTCGGATCCGAGCGGTATTCGTGCGAGGGCTCCGGACATTTCTTTCGCGCATTTTTCTTCTATTTTTAGATTATTTCGGGGTCTTCCGATATCTCGCTTAACCGGTGCTTCATCATCTGGGCTCGTGGTTGGTGCATCATTCAGTTTCAATCCGAGCGGTATTCGTGCGGACCTTTCTTTCGCGTATTTCCCCTCTATTTTTAGATTATTTCGGGGTCTTCCGATATCTCGCTTAACCGGTGCTTCATCATCTGGGCTCGTGGTTGGTGCATCATCCAGTTTCAAAACTGACATCCCTAAAACCTGTACGAAAAAAAAGCGGGTTCGAAAATGTTGCTTTGGGGAAGTTGCTAGTGGTTCGTTGCTTATTCATTGTTATGAATGACGTGAAAGCATTGCTGACAGACAATGATGGATTAAGGACAGTTTTTATCTTGAAGTTTGTAGAATCCTTTTCCTATTTTGCTACCAGCCAGATCCTTACTTTATACCTTTCGGAAGAATTCGGATACTCTGATGTTGAAGCAGGTGTCGCCTACGGTATTTATGGAGCTGCAATTTCGCTATACGGACTTGTATTGGGAAAATGGATAGATTCGATAGGAATTAAAAAAAGTCTCATGGCTGGATTTTTTTTGGCTACATGTGGCAGGACTTGCCTCTCACTGACAGGTAATATTTATTTGGTAGGTTTTGTTTTATTTGTCATTTTGCCTGTGGCAGGTGCCCTCGGCATACCTGTTCTTTTGATTGGAATGAAGCGAAATACAAACGAAATCAACAAAGCGTTTGCGTTTGGTTTATTTTATACAATAATGAACGTTGGAGCTCTATGTTGTGGTCCAACGATTGATTTGCTAAATTGGTTTGGTTACGGACATCGAGTTGTTTTTGCGATCAGCGGGATTGCAAGTATATTTGCTTGGTACATTTCTTTCTCTCGATTTGAAGATTGTACGCCACCAGAAAATAAAGTGGAAGGGAGTGTCGCGGACCTTTTCAAGTCGCCTAATTTTGTGCGTTTTATGGCCTTATCTCTTTTATTGACCAATGTTCGAGCAATATTTCGCCACTTAGATGCAACTCTTCCAAAGTATCTTATTCGGAAATTTGGGCCTCAAATTCCCAAGGGATTTATTTACGCAATCAATCCTTTAATGATTATTCTATGCGTTCCTGTCATTGCCAAGAAGACAGCATATCTAGATGCATATGGGGTGATCCTACTTGGTAGTTTGATTTCGTCATTTAGTCCTTTTTTCGCTGGGGTCACAGGCGATATAGGCGGTGCGGCTCTTCGTTTTTGTTCTATCCATAGGCGAGGCTCTCTGGAGTCCCAGATTTCTTGATTACCAAACATCTTTAGCCCCAAAAGAGAACGAGGCCATGTTTATGGCGTTGACATCAGCTCCATATTATTTGAGTAAACTTCCAGTGGGATTCTTTTCTGGATACTTATTGGAAGCATTTTGTCCCGATCCCGAAGTTTGTAATAATTGTGTAGACATTTCGTGCGATGCATATTCGATGTTGTGTGAAAAAACTTGTGGTATTTGTGATAATTGCGAGGACGTTCTTTGTTCCTGTCGTGCCGGGTATTTATGGACTTCTGTTGGTCTAATCACCATAGTCTCACCCATTTTGATGATTCTTTTCAAATCAAAGCTTTACAAAAGTGATTGAATCGTGGTTGGTTTGAAGGTTGGAATACGGAAACAAATTTTTAAACAGGTTGTTTCAAGATACTATGATTTACTATAATCGAACGTAGAGGAAGTTTTTTCGAATAACACCTTGAATTTGAAAACGAACATTTATCACTTAACAAATTATGCCCTATTTTGGAATTCATCCTTCAAAGCGACAACTTCGATGGAAGAAAATATTGCAGCATCGGTAGAAATACGCACGACTAGAGGCGCTGTGGCTACAGTCCAGTTTCAAGAATTTGGTGCACTAGATTTACCTCCTGAAGTTACTTGTTCTGAAGGAAACGTAGTGGAGTTTAAAGCTACTGTTGAAAATGTCAAGGAAAATCAAATACGACAGGCAGGTACTCGATTTGAAACTTTCGTTAAGGATTTGAACCATTTGTTTCCCTCCGATGACAAGGGCAATGAGGGTGAGGTGAAAAGACGAGCTGAAATGCTGTCAGAGAAATATTGAGACACATCTTACGCAGTGAGAATGAAGGCTCTTGATGAATTTGGTATGAATCTGGCAAGATTAGCTCAAGGATTGAAAGTAGAGGATCATTTCAAATTAATGAATAATTTGCTGTACCAAGGCCGAAAGCATTATGGGGTTGATGTTTCCTACCGAAATATTACCTTCAACGTTGCGCACCCTATTGAGTATCTACCAGAATATCTTTCCGGTCCTGAAACTATTGGAAATTCAACAGGAAGAATGATGGTAGGCTGGATGTACCGTTTAAAGAATGTTTTCTCATCAGCGACCGGACAGCGCAACTCCATTTTGAATGACTTGTCCGGTGTCATATAGCTGGCCGTCTCACCTTGCTGTTGGGTGAATCTGGATCAGGAAAAACTTCATTCTTGCATGCGTTAAGTAAACGACTTTCTCCTTTGGAAGGAAAGGTTTTTTACAATGATATGCCTGTGTCGGGTCTCAATGTTCCCAACATAACCCAAGTTGTATCTCAACTGGATAACCATATCGCAACTTTGACAGTGAAAGAGACTTTACAATTTGCGATGGATTGCAGGAGATTATCATTGCTCAAAGCAGAGACGTTTTTAGGTAACCAGGTGGAGGAGGAACAGGAAGAGCTACACAACGGTACTGTTGATGCGGTTTTACAACTACTTGGTTTGTCTCAGGTAGCAGATACAGTGATCGGGAATGCAACTTTGAAAGGTATTTCCGGTGGCGAGAAGAGACGAGTTATGTTAGGTGAAATGACAGCCGCCGGTGCCCGTGTTTGGTTACTAGACGAGATCTCATCAGGGTTAGACTCTGCAGCCACGTTTGACATTTGCGAAACATTGCTCCAAGCATGTAAAGTGTTTAATCACACGGTGTTGGTTTCTTTGCTTCAACCACCACCAGAGTCTTATTTGCTCTTTGATGATTTGATTTTGATGAAATAAGGACATATTGTGTATCAAGGACCACGTGTAGATGTTTTAGGATACTTTGAATCTCTAGGTTATTGTAAACCAAATCACATGGACAAAGCAGACTTTTTGCAAGATCTTCTTACTAATGGTCTTGGTTCCGAAAGCCCAAAACATTACAAAGAATCTGATTTTTTCAAATGCCAACTGGATCAAATTGAAATTTCCAAGCAAGTATTAGCGGAAGACTCGCCATTCCAGGTAAGTCGAGAGTATTTGGTCACGGCCCCAGAATACATACATGGATTTTTTAAAATGACTCAGCTTTTGCTTGCTCGTCAAGCCAGAGTGCTGTTGCGAAATCGCCGTTTTCTTGGAGCTCTTTTAACACAGAACATTGTTATGGGCTTACTGATTGGATTGCTGTGTTTTCAGTTACCATTCAACCAGTACTACATCAAGACTACTTTGCTGTTTCAATTGCTGATGTTTGCGGGATTTTCGTCAATGCCGTTGATCCCGAATTTGTAAGAAGAGCGTCAAGTATTTTTAAAGCAATATGCTGGTGATTTCTACAAACTGATTTTTTAGTGATACTTACATGGCCACCGTCAACGGAGAATGTATTCGGTACTGCGGAAACAATTCTTGTGATGCATCTAATTTTCCACAAATACCTTACGGAGACTATTTTCTGCGAGCCAGACAAATTCCAACGGATCCTTCATACCAATGGATTGGCCATGTTGTTATATGAGGATATACCCTGCTGACTATGTTGACTAGCGAGTTTCCCTTGCTTATACTCATCAGCCTAAAACTTCAAAAGATCTTCGCTGCATGAAAACCAGCAATATCTATGTCGTGGATGAATCTCGTGATGTGGAAGTGCAACGTACTCAACCTTTTGAAGCAGTCACTCTGAGTTTTAGAAACATCTCCTACTCCGTGGAGATCAAAGATGAAAAGAAAACATTGGAGATCCTTAAGGGTGTTGACGGATATGCCAAGCCGTACGAGATGACAGCTTTGATGGGAAGTAGTGGTGCCGGGAAGGCATCGTTATTAGATGTTTTAGGAGGAAGAAAAACAGTGGGGAATGTTGCCGGGGATATTTTTGTGAACGATCGACCGAAAGATGATGAGGAGTTTGCCAGGATAGTCGGTTACGTAGAGCAGTTTGGTCAACATTTACCAAGTGCGACTGTGCGAGAATCTATTGAATTTAGTACGGCACTTCGTTTGTCTGACCTGGACACAGTGCATAGTGCTGTTGAAAATACAATGAAGATGGTTGAACTGACATCGATTTAAAATCACTTGGTAGGGGAGGGTGAAGATGCGTTGTCTTTTGAGGAGATTAAAAGATTGACTATTGCAGTTGAATTGGTTGCTAATCCTTCGATTCTATTTGCTGATGAACCTACCAGTGGACTCGAAAGCAGAGCAGCTATGGTAGTCATGAGGTGTCTCAAGAATGTGGTAGCAAGTGTAAGTAAGGTTTTAACGACGGATTTCCATTCTTATAAAATATATCCTGAAATAGGGTCGAACTGTTGTGTACCATACATCAGCCTTCTGCTCATGTTGCAGGATTCAAATTATCAGGACAAGGCTCTGCATAGGACTCAAAATACCGCAACAGATTCGAACTTTGATCTCCAAGAGAAGAAAAGAACACAACTTCTCCTCCGCGCTTCATCAACAGCAAATTGTCAAACAGCTCAAAAATAGCGATGTTGTCGGTAATTGGTGCTGGTGTAGCAAGCCAGAGAACCTCTTTAGATTTCTCAGTGATCTATAAACGATCTGATATGTATCGTTCCCAGATAGAGGAATTGGAAAGACAAATGCCGTTGGATTGGCTCGAAGGTGTCTCTGCGTCAAAAAGCAACGCATACGTTCGAACTTTCTGGAGTCAAATCGGATACCTTTGTAGAAGGAATTTTGTTGAATATTGGAGAACACACTCCTATGCGATGTATCGTATTCTTGTTGTCGCTGGATTAGCGTTGTTGATTAGTTTTGCATTCATCGATAAACGTGGGGTATTAACTTCAAGTGCAGATGTTCAAAGTTGGGTTTCAAGTATCATGATCATGGTTTCTGTGTTGGGGAATTACAATATTGTCACGATTATACCGTTTGTATTTACTCACAAGGCCCTTTATTACCGAGAAAGAGCTTCTAGGATGTATTCCCCATACGCATATGCGATAGGTAACAATTTAGTGGAAGATCCGTACATCGTAGCTGAGGTCCTTTTATCGTTGATCGTGTATTATTTTATGATCGGATACGTGACTGATCCGCTTTGGACATTTTTCTACTTTTTGTTGATCAGTTGGCTGTTCACTCAAGCCATGACCTTTTTAGGGTTGTTTTTTGCCGTAGTGATGCCTGATGCTGCTAGTGCGCAAGTGTTTGGTATGTTGACGTCCCAAGTATTGGGTTTGTTTTCTGGTATCATGGTTCTTCCGAGTGTAATTCCTGGGTATCTTAAGTGGATTTATTATATTTCTCCTCAACGATGGGTTCAAGAAGGTCTTATAACTACTCAATTTGAATTCCTCGAGAACCCCATTTGCGTTCCCACTGGAAGTGCAATCGTGTCATCAGATTGTCCTGATACCTATGTCAACACCACCATCAATCAACAAAATGTCTGTTGTCCGCGTGGGAGCTTGGCTATGACTGCTCGCGATTTTGTTGGAAGTGAGACGTTTTTGGGAGGTCCAGATGGTTACAAGTTTGAATGGAGATTTTATGATTTGATATTTTTAGCCTCGGTCGTTTTCGTGGCCCGAACTCTTGGTATTTTCTTTCAAGCCAAAATTAATCATAATAAAAGATAAATTATTGTTGTTTTCTTTTCTGTTTTTCTTGTTTCTTTTTACTCAGTTTCTTGTTTGATGCAACTGGTAGATTCTCAACGATAGCTTTTTGAGCATATATTCCCCACGCGACTAAACCAAAGAGACAGAAAGCCACAAACGCCAATATCGTATTGGTAGGATCTTCTTCCTGTTTCGCTTTCTTCTTGCTCTCTTTCTGCTCGGGTGCCATTATTTCTTTTATCTGTGCTTTGCAAACAGGTGAGACCTCGGTACCCTCAGCGTACGCCTTTTGCAACTCTGCTGCACATACAGGTGAGAGTTGCTTAAAAAGAGCTTCTAATTTCTCTGCTTCTTCATTGGATGATGATGGGGCCTCATCTTCAACAACCAGATCGTCGCAATGAACGAAAACACCTAATAACGTCAGCAACAACAACACCTTCATTAGATCTTTTGGTTCTAAAAAAAACAATCCGTTGAACTGGCCAGTATAAAAGTAGATTTTCTGATCATGTTGGGTTGGGTCCATTACAACCAAATATTTGGGGGTCCACCTAAAAGATGCAATGTTCGAATGATAGGTTCCTCATTAATTATCAACCATCATCCCTATGATGATTTAGAATATGTGCTTGTAAATGATAGAACAACTGGTGCTTTCCGACGAACTGAAAAGTATGGTTTATTCAAGCCCGAGCATTTCTATTACACAATCTACATGAAAGACACCGTTATTGAATTACAAGTGGTTGACGAGATCCCTTATTTGTCAACTTTGCCTAAAAGTGCTCTGAAGTATCCTCCAAAGGTGAATCCGTTTTACTGGCTTATGTACAACAAGTTGATGTCAATTTTTATATTTGGCTGCGTGATTCTATCCATTGTAATTATGGCTATCAATGATCCTCAATTAGATCCGGTGGAAAGTACGCTGACATATATATTTACTTTTGAAGTTGTATTTCGTGTGATTGGCCTCGAAAGTTTTCATTATTATCTCAAGGATTCTTGGAACCGGGTGGATTTCATGATCGTGTTGCTGGGATGGATAAGTGAACTTCTAATATCAGATGATGGCGGGATTAATTTTACTTCGTTTCGTGCACTTCGTGCTTTGAGGGTGTTGCGTGCGATGAAATTTCTTCGTGGACTGCATGAGATTGCGGAAACGTTTCTCCATACATTTAAGCAAATCTTGCAAGTGATACCGCTGTTTCTGTTTTACATATTACTATTTGGAGTTGCAGCACACTCAATGTGGAAGGAGTCATTGGAGTTCAAGTGCAGAGGGACTATTCATCAATATTGCAATGGTGATACTACTTGTCCTGATGACTCTGTTTGCGAACCAACAGGATTTTCTATGGTGGGATTTGACTCCCTGGGATCTGCCATGATGACAGTATACATGACCTCAGCAAGGAGTGGTTTTGGAATATACACGGAAGGCCTTATGTTGGACAACTCTGGTTTCTTTGTCATTTTGTATTTCTTGGGTTTGAGTATCTTTTTATCTTCCATGGTGCTGGCTACTTTTGTTGCCATCATTCGAGGCTCATTTGCCGCGATTCGTTCAAGAAATAGAAAAGTAGTACCAGCAAATATGCCATTGGTAGTGAAACAACAGCCAACTAGTGGGGGAAACTGGTTTGACAATTTGATGATGATGGTAATTATGTTGAGTTGTATATGCTTTGCTTTGCCTTCCTACGGTCAATCTAGAACAAAGGAAAGGTTTTTAAATGTTTCCGAGGTGTTTTTTGCGAGTATCTTTGTTTTTGAAATGGTATACAAGATGCTCACTCGTGGTGGTGTTAGGAAGTATTTTTCAAACAAATGGAATGCTTTCGATTTCGTAATTGTAGTAACTTCCATTGTGGATTTGTTGGTGACAAATTTCATAAGTTTATCCTTTTTAAGGTTGCTTCGTTTGCTTCGTGTCATCAAGTTGCTCCGACAGTCACCTGATATAGTAAAAATTGTAACTGCTATTACTCGTTCGCTGGCTGCTTTGGGTAATTTGATGATGTTTTTGCTACTGCTTCTTGTCGTGTACTCGCTACTTGGGATGCAGCTATATGGTGGGAAATTTCCCCCTAGTACCAAGCGAGGTAATTTTGATACCTTTTTTGATTCAATCTTATCCTTGTTTCAAGTTGTTACAGGAGGTGCTCAATGGCCACTTTTTATGGCAGCAGAAGCTACAGACCTTGGATCAACAAGCTACTTGTATTTCTTTTCCTTTGGTATCTTTGCATCCTTTATTCTTTTGAATTTCCTCGTTGTCATCATTATGGCTAATTTTGCACCGAATCAGGAGGAGTTAATTGTTCAACGCGATCGAGCTTTTGAGGTGCTTTGGACGAAACCTGCTGATGACGGTCATCGTTTGTTTGAAGGTTTTATCGTTGTCAGTATTTTGCTCAGTTCTGTTTTATTAACTTTAGAATCACCTCGATATAAGGAGAACGAGTCGGTACATTTGGTTATTCAAGTGGGCGATGTTGTGTTTCTTGTCATCTTTGCTGCAGAGTTTATGTACAAATTAATGAAACTTGGGCATCAATATTTTGCTGACCCGTGGAACCGTTTGGATTGTTTTGTTTTAATCGTTTCTTTTGTTGGAATGTTTGACGGGGGTGGTTCTTTTGGCCGTGTTCTACGCGTAGGAAGAATTTTACGCCCACTACGAATGATAAGGAGAAATCAAAATCTCAAAGTGATCGTAGATGCATTGATTCGATCCATTCGGCCAGTTACGTACATGGGTTTGCTTCTCTTTTGTTTCGTTTTCATATATGCCGTCATTGGTATGGAATTGTTTATGGGGAAAGAGACTCGTGATTTTGATTTTAATTCTTTTGGTGGAGGTTTCTTTACTTTGATTGAGATTCTCTCTTTAAAAGGATGGAATATAAAGTTGTACATACTTATGTCAGTATCTGAATCTCCTTTTATGGTGTGTGCATATATGATTTCCTTTGTGTACATTGGAAGTTTCTTTCTTATGAAAGTGTTTGTGGGTGTAATTGTTAATTCATTCCGCTCATTCTCCGGAACGTTGTTACTTACAGATTCACAACTTGCATGGATTCAAGCAAAGCGAGCTATGTTGAATCTCGTTCCTCCAAGCCGTTCGCCTTGGTCAAATTCGTGTAAGAGATTGATTGATAGCGATTACTTTGTAGATATCAATGGATATCTTCATGTCCTTTTATTGTTGTGCTCGATATTGGTGGTTTATGAGGTATTCAGCGTCGTACATTTCAGCATCGTTTTTATTCCATTGCTTGGAACATTGGAGGCTATCCGCTTTTTGGGTCACTATAAAATAGAATCGTTGTATCGCTCCGTTCAATTTGGTACTCGTGCTGAAACTCGAATATACTGGACTCGAATGTACAGTTTAATGACGTTGGTTTTAATGCTACTTGCTTCTGTTGTTGCTTCTAAGTTCGTCGTCGTTACAGCGATGATGCGACTTGCCAGTTTCAATACTATCAAATGGGCTTGTCCAAAACGATTTCTTAGTGCGCTGAAAGTGTTGGTGGTGTTGGAAGATTGTATGCTGCCGATGGCAAACGTGGCGCTGGTATTTTTCCTTTTTCTTTTTGTATATTCTATTTTAGGAGTTCAGACTTTCGGAGATACTGAAAACCAGGGTAGATTTTACAGTTTTTCAGATGCTTTGTTGACCTTGTTTGAAATTGCTTCTGGGGAAAACTGGGTAGAAATGATACCACAAATGGGGAACATGATCGCAGCTAGGATTTACTTTTATGTTTTTTACTTTGCATGCTTTGGAGTCTTTACCAATTTGTATACTGCCACTGTGGTAGATACATTTGCTTCGAAGCGTCCGATTCCGGATTTATGGTCTGTTGACGAGCAGCACATTTATGTGAGAGAATGGGCAAAATTTGACCCAGATTTTACACAAAGAATTTTAACAAGCCGCGTTTCTACCTTTGTGAGAAATTGCGAGTTTTTTCGTAGTGGTGCAGTGATACGTACCATTCGTCATATGGTTCTTTTGAAGGGTAGAACTACTATTAGTTTCTACGATTTGGCCGATATTATTTTGAAAGTGCGCGCTAAAGTTGACGATCTCACTCCATTGGAAAAAAGAGTTTATATGGCAGAGTATGCAAATGCAACATCTAATGCTGCCGCAGAAAGTTTACAAGCCAGATATCGAGGGAATCAAGTAAGAAGACAATTAGTTAGTCAGGTTGAAGTACATAAGGTTTGATTTAGATGATACAGAGTTCAATAAAAGCAAGCAGGAAGATTTAGACAAGGGATTGTATTGAAGGTGTACTTTTTCTAAAGAATGATTTCGGGAAAACATGTTGGCCAAGGGTTTGGGTTCGTTTATTTCGTTGACGGAAAGATCTAGTTCAAGAAGGCAAGTATTTTGAATCAATGCTTGGGCAAGAGGCGACACATCTTTTATTTTATTGGATGCAAGATTCAGATATTTCAATCTCCCAGGCAGCAGCTTCGATATATGTACAAGTCCGTCTCTATCGAGTCTCACGTCTTCCAAAGACAACGACTCCAGATAAGAAAACGTGCGCAGCGCAGACAAATCGCTGATAGGGTTAAATCCCAAATTTAAATATTGTAAAGTGGTATTGAATACAAGGCACTCTCCGAGTGCATCCATGCCGTCATTTCCAATCAAATTGGAAGAAAGATTGAGTTCAAGTATTGATTCGTTATGTATAAGTATATGCGCCAACTCAATTGCAAACTCATCACCAATCCATTCATTGCTTAAGTTACTTAAATCTAATCCATCTATAAAGCCTTCTAATACAGGATCCCGGACGATGGCTTCAAAAGTTACTGAGTCCATTTAGGGGGCCAGTTGTGTTGTTCGTTTTTTAAAAACGTGTTTTAAAAACAAAATTCGAATATGCCGGTGATGAGAGCCCGATGGTGGTGCATGCTTTATATATTCTTATTGTTTGCTATTGGAAGGTATGAGTTGATATACTTGTTTAATAATCCTTCTGTGCCTGAAATAGCAGATCCGCTGACCAACACCTCTATAGAAATATTGGACCTTGAAAGTGCAAGGCTGTGTGATGATAGGGCTCATATTCGATTGAAAAGGAGAGATCAAGATGATTTCTATTGTCCTGGTGATCCTACTTGTATATCATGTCATGCACAAACTCTGTTGAGGTACGAATACCTTCAAGAGGCGTTTTTTCATCCTGACCTTGTGGTTGAACGAATTGCTTGGTATAAGAAATCGTTTTCGCATCAGAAGTTTGTTGTAGTGATGGGAATCAATTACGGACAATTGTACTTGTTTTTAAACTGGGCATGCTCTGTTGAAGCACTAGGTATCGACCCCAGGAGATTTACAGTTGTTTTAGCAACGGATTTCAAAACCGTTCAACATCTTGAACAGTTGGGTTTTTTTGTCGTGAATCCAACATGGCTGAATGCTTTGAAATTTAAAATTGACGAGAACTACAATCGTAAGGTATCAAATCAAGGTGGACATAGTTTTATCAATACTGTTATCCTATTTGTGGCCAATGAATTGTTAAACACGTGTGGATATGATATTCTTGTACACGATGTTGATATCATATGGAAGTACGACATTCGTGATTATCTCTTTCGGGCAAGTAGACACCGCGATATACTTGCAATGCAATCAGAGTTAGGTCTTTCCCCTAAAGGACCTGTAAACACTGGTTTCATGTACTTTCGAAATTCTTATGGTGCGAAAAACTTTCTGCAAACAGTTCAAAATGTTGGAGGTTTGAAGAGTGATTCGGATCAATATTTATTCAACTTTATTGTTCACGATTATAGAATGGTGGAATTGGAGCTACGACTATTACCCAACGATAGATTTATTAAATATGCAGGTAAGCACCATACTCCAGATTATACTAAAGCGTACATATTTCACGCGATAGGCGGAAATAAGCTTGAAAAGCTCGAACCCTTTTGGTTTCATACAAATCAGTGTTCTTTTTTCAGCCAAGAAATAGTTTGATTATTAGTTTTATAAATATATAAACATAAATAACTAGTTCAAACCAATTTTTTGTAGTGAGTTGCGATGGCTAAAAGAACTATGGCAGCGAGGACCCCGCCTTGCTGATAATAATTGGAAACTATTTGATCTCTAAATTTTCTGTTTGCTCCACACCATAATTCGTCATCTATAGGAGCAACATTCCATCCTCCTTTTCTCGCCTCTCTTTCGACATCGGAGTTTTCTAATTCGTAGACGGTGGAAAAATCGGTAAAGCGTACCTTCATCTTATGACGACTTACGACGCAATTCCCACCTTTTATTTAAAACACCCACCACAAACGGAATAAAAAATGTCGGGTATTATTTGAATTTCAAAAGCTAGTGGATGTTATTGTCACTAGTATTGTGGTGGAAATCGTTTGTGCCGGAGTTATTGCTGTCAATTGTAGGGACTTAAATTCAAATGCATATGAAGTATGTAATGTGAATCCAGTGCTTTCTCACAAGGTTGTTGAATTCCTCATGGACTCCACCCAGCAGGCTCTTTTCCCTCACCAAGATACTCATTTTCTTATTCTGCTTTTAGTAGTACAACTGTAAGAAATGAGTGAATAACGGATTCAATCTACTACCTTTATACAATATTCAATTATTTTAATTATAACAAAACAGGCGAGCAAGTCGTAATCAAACCAAAAATAGCTGGGTTCTCATTTAAAACTCCTGCTCAAAATTTCTGTTGCAATTGCTGTCGGAGAGCTGGTATGTGCGATGCCTGAATATTTGCGTCTTGAGCCATTTCGATAAGACTAATATATTGATTTTCCATCGATTCAAGGGATGATTCGATTTTCAAGATGGCAGTCTCTGCTTGAGCTGCAAGAGCGGTGGTTGCTTCGATATGTCTTTTGTTGATTATGTTTCCTGCCAATTTCCCCACCTCATCAATAAGGCGTTGCTCCATCAAGAGAAGAAAAAAAGTCAACAGTAATTTCTTGTGATGAAATTCCTTGACGATGCACGTTTAAACAGTGTCACGATGTTCCTGGACAATTGCTGTGTGGGAGACAGACGATTGCGTGCTCGAGTGGAAGCCTACTCTTGCAAGCATGCAGGGGAAGATAAAAAACTAGCTAAAACACTTGAACAACAATACGTTGACCTGGTTTCAGATGTGGAATATGGTGGGTCTTTCAATTCATCTCCGTTTGGAAAGTTAAGCGACCCTGGTACGCGACGACTGCTAATCAATCTTATCTGTACTATGAACGCCACTTTCCCAGATTACGACTTCAGCACATTGAGGCAAGATCAATTCGTTCAAGAAAACACAGGCATGGTTGTTAACTCGGTGAATCGGAATCTCAACGATATCGTGACTCAATATCAACCCAATTTCCTTGAAGAGCTATGGGGGGCGATCAATTCTGTTATTTCTATGCGTGATTCACTAGTGTTTTCTTATGTACCGGATACCGATGACGGAGATCCTTTTAGCGTACCTGGGGCTGTATGGTCCTTTAATCATTTCTTTTTCAACAAGACAGAAAAGAAAATAGTCTTCTTTACATGCACCTGTGTTGCATCAAGAGTACAAGAATTTTATGGAGAAGAAGATATGAACGAAAACGAAAGTTACAGTAGCAGCGAGGAGGAGATATATGAACTTGAAATGGAAGACGATGAAATGTAAATATTAAATATCTTGAAGGCAAGTACTAAGCAAACCACCTAAATCATCCGCCACGAAATCCCACACTTTATCCCCTTCGTTGGCGTGCTTGTCTTTTAATTTGTCTCTGGTGGCATCAAACAATTGAGGCATGACACCAACAGCTGCAAGACCCTTTCGCAAAATGCTAAGTTTATCTAAACCGCTCTTCGCTATACGTTGAGGGGTTGACGACTCATCATCTTTGAGTCGCATTTCAACGCCACCCAAAAACTGCTGACCATCTTGCTTCACATTTGTGTGCTCGCCAACACTGCATCCAGGAATAGCAGTAAAAGATTCCCAATCCCATGCAATTTTATCAGGACAACACGCCCAGAACTTCCTGGTCTCATGAAACACAGGAGGTTTCGTATGATGGCGGCACTCCTCCTTATCCCCAGCAAAATACTTTTTATTGCAACCGAATCTCTTACACAACAAATCTCCTTTCGAGTCGGCTGAAATGGTATTAGGGCTTGTTGAGCAAGCTGGAGTAAAATTGGTGTTGGCATCAGCAGCCTGACGAGCAGCAGTGGCCGAAAACGACTTGACCTCTTCTTCTTTCTTCTGTACCTCCACAAATCCTAAAGAAGACATTGATGAACTAGGGCCTTGCTTAAGATACAAGTCGTCACCGCTCTCCATCACCTGATTCACAGGCGCATCAAAAGGAGCTTGCTTCCTATCTTTATCCTCGAAATGAACAACAGAAGCATCCAAAACATTTTCAGGGTGCTTGTTATTGTAAGCTTCAACAAAAGTGTCCAGTAATCTCTGAATGGGACCACTGACCCATTTCTTAGGCAATGTCAACTTCACCGTCATCCGCAACTCATCCTCTAGACAATCCTCGAAGTGCAATAAAACCTTCATCGCGTTTTTTTATTATTCTCACAGCCATTTACAACAATTGATCCGTCCCAAGTTCATTGATCGTTGGGAACCAAATTCAAAAGTTCCGACTTCGACGATTTCTATTATAAAAGATTTTCTAAAGCGGATCTTTGGATCGGTTCCCATTGGACTACCGAGAGACCGAATGTTCAAAATTGGCAACAGGAAACAAATGGTTCTCGTCAATACGGTACAGGTTGATCACTATTCCGTGGTTGCTTGTAAAAATCCCACCCAAAGAATACCGTCCTCAAACATGCAGAAGTCTATTTAAAGAGGTCGAAATTGAATGGAAAATATTGGTCTTATAGTATTTCTTGGAGGAAGAACGCGGTTTTCATTCGTACATTCGATGCATCCCTCCCCCACCAATTCCGTCATCCCACATGAAAGCCATTTCTGATCCTAAGATGCGTCCAGGAGGAATAGCGGTGTTGTCGTTCGACATGTGTCCGCCCCCTCTAATTGGTTTCTTACATCCAACACACTGGGACAATTCCATTGCACCTCCGCAGTCTCCAATTACGAATGGTGTCTGGCAATTCTTGCATTTATACCAGTGACCGGCACCTAGACCACTATCAATTGCAACGCGTATGGCGAAAGCGATGCCTATTTTCCCCACGATATCAGCTAACTCCACTTCTGTTGTCTGCAACGTGATATTGTCAGCCTTGTCCCACATGTCCTTCTCTTCAATATGGTGCTGCTTAAGCGAGGCGTGCAAGAATTGCTCCTGCATCTGGATCATTAGTTGGTTGTTCCTGATATTTCCAACTGGAGCATTCAGCAGGTATGTTTGAGTAAATTTTTCAATTTATCCGCTAAGTGTAGGCCCTTTTCAACCACCCCTTGAAGAAGCTTTTAGGCAACTCGAACAAAAAATCAATCATGCAAACCTTCTTCCTTATTAAGGACTTGGAAGCAATCGGTCTCTCAAATCTTGACAAATATCGAGCTTCATTTGAATGACCTCATCTTTAATCGCAGCCAACTCGACTTTCGAGAGTGCTAAAGATATCTTGGTCTTGAGTTTGGCCAGAATTTCCATTAAGCCTTTCATCTCGTTGGAATACCGCAAAGGGTAGTTATATATTATTGAACGGCAATACGGACAAGTCAGCAAACCGAATTCGCTTCGATCACATATTGCCGATACATGATGGTCCATACCTTTCACATTTTGCACGTCTACTTGTAAGAACGAATCGTCAAAATAGGTTTTAGTTGGAGTACAAATGATACATGCGTCGGGGCATCTTTCTCCGCAGAGTCCAACACATGGATGACCGCATTCTAAAATCTGGTAGCAGAGTTCACCGCAACGCTCTCTGCTGCAAGTCTCCGGCATAATTTGGAGCAAATTTGTCGATTTGGGCATCTAGAATGGCAAGACCACGAACTTTTCTCTCTACATGGAGAGCAAAGTTCGGCGCAAACGTGGTCACATCTCCCATGAATGCGTCTCAATTCACATCGTTTCGGACAAGGGGGACAAGCATCAGAGTATCGAGAACCACCCACGCATTGATGCCCACGTGGCTGAATCCTTGTGTACTTCTGGCTACATGGTTGATGGACTCCATCGTTAAAATGCCCACATTTCCCTGAATAAGGATGACCACACGGGAGCTTAGTAATCACAAAAACGTACACTGAAATTCCGTTTCTGATTCGGAACAGACGATCTTATTCTTATGGCCGCACCAAAGAACTTTCTCCACTGATGCCTTGCGCAAAATAGATTTAGAATCCTCATAACATTTCATTTCTTGTTGATGACCACAAGGCAAGATTCTAGAAACATGATTCAAGCAATCTAAGCATTCATTTCCATTTTCTCGACAAAGGTGGCATATTCGTTTGCACGGGATGCTACAGGTAGTACATATTCTACCACACTCCTTTGGACAGCGAACAATATCGTGTGGGAACCGATGACAAGACAAAGTGCATACATGGCCGCATTCAAGCTTGGCGTCACATTGGAATTACATCCCCCATTTGGAACTTGATCAAAGTCATCCGTTTTTGCCACGTCCAAAGTACTGGTAGGGTTCTTACAAGACTGCTTCACAACATTCAGAGAAACCCTATTCACCAAATTTTCTGCATCGACCTGTTGTAGCACTATTTCCCATTCAGGGCTATAGGTTTGCAGATGAAGAAAATTATCCATGACGATGAGCCCTTGTTTTGCCCTAGAAAGCGTAACATTAATTCGGTCTTCCTCGCCAATAAAAACTATTTGTTTACCACGTCCTTTATTTCCTCGAAGGGACTCCGGCTGACTTCTTACCAAGCTTACAAGCACAATCCTGTATTCCTCCCCTTGCACATCATCAATTGATTTGATATGAACGTTTTCTAGCTCCTCTTGTAGTTTTTTTGTATATCAACACACGAATTTAGGTTTTCCTTTCGCTTTTGGAGCAAAAGAAAAATTTGACCTTTGTACGGAGCCAAAATAGCAATATCATCTCCCTTAATTCCATTCTGGATGAGATACATGGTCAACGCCAAAATGAAAGTCGTTTCATGCTCGTTTTGTTTGGAGTTAAATTCTCCCGAGTCTTCTGGAATTCGATGGTCGAAAAACAACAGATTTTTGTTCAGGCCTGGCACCGGCCAATACTCCTTGGCAGAGTGATGGTCTTGAAGATCGGGATATAGAGGCTTCGCAAGACGAGAAATAAGTGGGTGTATTCTTCTTTGCAGTGAAAGAGTGCGAAAAGGCGAGGCCCCATCTTCGCCAGTCCAAGTTTCTGTCCAACAGAATAGTCTGCCGTCTTTGGTTTCAGCTGAAGGTTGTCCCCGATTAATGCAAGTTGCTTAAGAGAACCAGGCAGAGAAGCAACCAGCCGAGGCTCACAAAGTTCTGCAGCTTCTTCAACAATGACAAAAAAGGAGTCAAGTTTCTCAACGAGTTCTGGTCGGCGAGCCTAACCATTCACTGTAGATGCGATAATGTCTATGTTTTTCAGTTTTGAAATATTCTCCTCTGTCTGATCATCTCTCTACAAGTCCTCTTTGTTTTTTAAAATATTCATGATTTCCCGATATCTCTTCGTACTTTCCATTCTAAACTTTTGACGAACTTGGGCGATAATTTCTTCACATTGTTCATCAAGTGTCTCAAGCGATCTACACGATTCCTCTTTCCAGCTTGGACTGTCTTTTTTCTTTTCTTGAACACGATGTAGATGTTTCGCCAGAGTTTTCGGCTTCCTCTTCTCCTTTGGTAGGACTGTTTGAAATCCATCGTTTGTCAGTTTTTTGAAGGGATTAACCAACATTTTCAAATTCCCGCGTTTTCTCGGATCCGCAAGCTGCTACTACTTTTCAGCGCTTCTCGCAGTGGCCGAACAAAGTCTTCTCGATACGTTCTGAACATCGCGTCAAGGTAATCTATTCTGCCGTGATAAGCATCTTGCAGCTTCCGGAGAAACGAAATTTCACGTTCCGTCTTTGTTTGGTACATTGGCCTTTATTAACTTAAAATCATGAACGACGTGCGATGGTGGTTCAAATCCCATATGCCCTTTCGGCTTACTTTGCTCTTCATTTTGTTTTGATGAGTTTTATTGGAGGAATTTCGCAAATGTTACCAAGACTACTTCGAGTTTGAAGATTTTCCGCGCATGCCTTGAAGTCTTGTGGATATACCCCGGAAAAAACTGTGTTGCTCTATTCAAGAGGAGTTCAAAATTGAAAGTGATCGCCTGGAGTCTTGGATCCAGATGGACTCGCACATTGTCAAGACAAAGCAACAGCCATTTCAAATACCCTTCAAATTCATCCTGCTCTTGTATCTTGAGTATCGGGAGTTTGATCGCTTTCGAGAACTTATATGAAGGTTTTTACAAGAAAATTATTTAGAGAAGATTCTTCTGTTGACTTTCGAGCGATGCGTCCGCGGTCGCCTAATAGAGCGCTTCAAGAATTAGAGTGACATCTCGACCGCAATCTTTATGCAATTGCATTTCAAGTAGTCCGCGAATCAGGAAACATTCGCAAGCTTCCAGAGATGCTTGGCAGTTCATTATAGCTTTGATCACCGTTTAAATAATATTTTCACATTCTACATCTACTGCGTTGAGCCCTTTCCCAAGTTTCAGCTGTGAAGAAGACCACTTTTTGATTTTTGCGTGGATGAGCACCTTGCGAGACAATATAATCACGAATGTGAAAGACCAAATTGTTTTGACCGTGCAAGGTTTCCCGGCTTTTGATGAATCCATACTTGTTGTCATCCAAGTAGTTGACTATTTCCCCTTTGAATTTCGCGTTGACGTCTTCCCGTGGTATCACGTCAATGTCCTCAGTCCCATTAAACGGAACAGGATCGCAATCCTTTGAATCGCGTCACTGAATACTTTTCAAGCAAAAAATACCAACACCAAATTCTGAAACTTTTCCAACAATGTTTCTCATTCTTCACAGACCAGATTCTTCCCTTGAATATTTGTACCTCTATATTGTTCCAGTTCCCGAGGCATCGACGAGCCCGTGGTTCGCTGGAACACATTCCCTTTTTGGTCCCTTCCTAGATCAGCGTTGCTGCAAATCTTTTCATTGCAACTCTTGCACAATATCGACGCCATCCTAATTTGATAGAAGATGCAATTAAATTACATCAGGAGAAATATAATGTGAATTCAGTGATTTCACATAATGTTCTTGCTTCTGATTACTTCACAGATTGCCATCAGGCTCTTTTCTTTCAAGAAGATACTCTTTATTTATTAAGAAATTAGCATTTGATGGCTTTTATCCACTACTTGTGGTACTTCAAAAAAATGTAATTACTTCGTTTTCTCAAAAGATAATTCAGAGTTTGAATGGAGATGCTTCTGAATTGATTGAAGAGGCGAAAGAGAAGGCAAAAAAGGTCCCCCAGG
>Ga0105055_10004595_pt1 | contig 20044 bp, 23 predicted proteins | sample BON03_FD_78090 | JGI IMG/M metagenome (GOLD analysis project Ga0105055, IMG submission 78090) | Freshwater microbial communities from Lake Bonney liftoff mats and glacier meltwater in Antarctica - BON-03 | ecosystem: Environmental > Aquatic > Freshwater > Ice > Glacier meltwater | place: Lake...
CAAAACAGATCACTCATGACAGGCTCCTCCTGCCACCAGTGAATCAGATCGCCACGACCGTGTGAATCCCTTTAATGGGTCCTGAGCCTAGCCAGCTCATAGGTTTGGCCAAGTAACAGGAAGGTCGGGCCCTCCGCCGTCATCAGCAGGCGGGCCGGCAGATTGTTCATGGCCTCCCGGTCGCCGTCATGCATGATGTCGGCGAAGAACAACACGGCATAATCCGTCGGATTGATCGCCCCGAGCTCGCTGCCAATCAGCGCCACCCATCGGTCGAACACTTGGCGCAGATTGTCGGGCGTGATTTGCGTACGGATGATGCGCCGTTCGCGGATCGCGTCCTTTACGGCTTTGATGAACGCGGCTTCGTCTTGGGCGATTTCATATTCTACGATGTGGGTCTGGACATACGGCGCTATCTGAACGGCAAGTTCACGCCCAGCTCCTGAACCAGACTTAGGCCAGACGATTGTCTTGTCGTCGAGTAGTGGCAGGGCCTTATCGGTAGGCATCATCGCAGCCTTGGCTCGGTCAATCACGGCCAGGAACGCTGGAACGGCTTCGCCACGTTTGTGGGCGGCACGGATGTAGAAAAGGAGCTGCGCGAACATCTCGATCGAGGGCTTCGGCGCGTCCTTCGCCTCAAACCAGATTTCCTCGGTCTGAATGTCCACGAGGTTCTTGGAATAGCCTTTGAGGCCGAGCGCTTTGATGTAGGCGTCCTTGACGTCTTCCTCGGTTCGAGCGCGGGCAAGACCGTCGAGCAATGTCATGGGCTAGCCTTACCGCCTGAAGCCGTTGGTGTAGAGCAAGCTAGCCGGTTGGAGGTCGCCCTGTCACTCCAAGAGCGGGCGACAGATCAAAGCATCGAACCACACGTGGGAAGGCACGAGCGTGCACCCAGCTGGGACCCACACTACGACCCAACGTCACGGCCACTCCGCCGCTCGCCCGTCGGTTGCCTGTGTAATGGGTCGTTGGAGTGGTGGTGCCGCTTAGGTGACTCGAACACCTGACCCCCGCATTACGAATGCGATGCTCTACCAGCTGAGCTAAAGCGGCCTTGGCGCAGCGGACGATGTGGTCCTGCGCGAGAGGCGCTCTTTATACGCGGCGCGCGGGCTTGCCAAGCGCTGCGAACAGGGCGGATTCGTCGGGCCGGGAGGCGACGCGGACATCCAGCCCTATGATGCCCGCCAGCGGCGCGGCGGCGGCCTTCGATATGGCCACGGCGATCTGGCCGACGAAGGGTCCGAGCGCCGCCAGTGCCGAGCCGGCGCGTGGCGAATGCACAACGACGGCGTCAAAGGCGGACGGCGCGCCTGCGCGGGTCTGGACCGACACATAGACTGGCAGGCGGCGAACCTCGATCCGGCCGGACATCATCGCCGCCAGGTCGCCGGCCGGCTCCTGTGCGCCCGGAACCAGAACGGTGCCCTGCTCCGCCATTTCCGCGATCAGAAGCCCTGCCAGATCGGTAATGGCACCGGCGGCGGATTGGACGGATGCAAATCCAGCGGCCCGGGCTGCCTCTGCCGTGGCGTCTCCGACGGTGAAGACGGGTCGGGTCCGGTCACCTGTCAGGGCGGCGAAGGCGGTGACGCCATTGGCGCTGGTGAAGGCCAGGACGGCGATCCCGCTCAGGTCCGGCGCGGCCTGCTCGATGGGCTCAATGGTCAGAAGGGGGGCGATGATGGGCTGGAAGCCCAGGGCGGTCAGGCGTTCGGCGCTGCGCGACGCGCCCGGCTCGGCGCGCGTGACCCAGACGTGATGGATCGCCGTCAGGGCTCAACCTGCTGGTCGCCGGCTGCGGCATGGACCTCTGATCCGAGCCTGAGCCCGAGAGCGCGAGCCTGAGCGAGGCCGTCGGCACCGGCAAGGTCGCCCGTCTCGCCCGCACGCCGCCAGCGGGCCGAGCCGTCCGGGGCCAGCATCTCCGTGGTCAGCCGCAGCCGATCGCCGGTGATCTCGGCATGGGCGCCGACGGCCGTGCGGCATGAGCCCTCTAGCGCCGTCATCGCCCCGCGCTCCGCCGCCACGGCCAGGGCGGTCATCGGATCATTGAGCGCCGCGACCCAAGCGGCACCGACATCGCCGATGCGGGTCTGCAGGGCGAGAGCCCCTTGTCCCGGGGCGGGCAGGAAGGCGTCGAGCGACAGCCGTTCCCGGATCACGCTCTCGAACCCCAGCCGGTTCAGTCCCGAGACCGCCAGCAGGATGGCATCGAACTCGCCCTCGGCCAGTTTGCGCAACCGGGTGTCGACATTGCCGCGCAGCATTTCAATCTTCAGGTCCGGTCGCAGGGCCAGGGCCTGGGCTTGGCGTCGCAGGGAAGCGGTGCCCAGCCGGGCACCGGGCGGCAGGTCGGCGAAGGCGGCGAAGGTCTGGCTGACGAAGGCGTCGCGGGCGTCCTCGCGCGGTGGGATGGCGGCAATACAAAGGCCGGCGGGTATTTCGGCCGGGACATCCTTCATCGAATGCACAGCGACATCGACGCGGCCCTCCGCCAAGGCCTCCTCGATTTCCTTAGTGAACAGGGCCTTGCCGCCGATCTCCATCAGCCGCCGGTCCTGCACCCGGTCGCCGGTGGTGACGATCTCGACCAGGGGCACGGCCTCGGCCAGGTCGGCGTCGGCCACGCCCAGGGCCCGGCCGATGGCGCGCTGCATCATGCCCGACTGGGTCAGGGCCAGCTTTGAGCGGCGGGTGCCGATACGGACGAGAGAGGACATGAGGCGTTGCGCGGGTCCGGCGGGGTCGCTACCTCGACCCCATGACGATGGGCGCGGACTATAGCAGCGGAGCGGGACGGGCAACCGGCTCCCTGCCGCTGTCCGGGCCCTTGACCGTGCTTGGCCTCGAGACCAGTTGCGACGAAACCGCCGCCTCGGTGGTACGGCTGTCGGCGGATGGCGAGGCGACCGTCCTGTCCTCGGTGGTTCACAGCCAGATCGACGATCATGCGGCGTATGGCGGCGTCGTGCCCGAGATCGCGGCCCGCAGCCATGTTGAGATGATCGACGGCGTCGTCCGTCGCGCCATGGACGAGGCAGGCCTGACCTATGAGCGACTGGACGGTGTCGCCGCCACTGCCGGGCCGGGTCTTGTCGGGGGCGTCATGGTGGGCCTCAGCTTCGGCAAGGCGGTGGCTTTGGCCCGCGGCCTGCCTCTGATCGCGGTCAATCATCTGGAGGGCCATGCGGTCTCGGCCCGTCTTGGCGGGCGGGCTGACTATCCCTTCCTGCTGCTGCTGGTTTCCGGCGGTCACTGCCAACTGCTGGAGGTGCGTGGTGTCGGCGAGATGACGCGGCTGGGCACCACCATCGACGACGCCGCCGGCGAGGCCTTCGACAAAATCGCCAAGGCCCTGGGTCTCGGCTATCCGGGCGGGCCCGCGCTGGAAAAATTGGCCGAGAGCGGCGATGGCTCGCGCTTCGACCTGCCGCGCGCGCTGCTGGGGCGCAAGGACTGCGATTTTTCCTTCTCGGGTCTGAAAACGGCTGCGGCGCGCCTGGCCCAGGCCTGCGAGACCGATCAACAACGCGCCGATCTGGCCGATGCGGTGCAGACTGCTATTGCCCGCCAGCTCAGCGAACGGTCGGATCGTGCGCTCAAGACCTATGCGGAAGACCATCCCCATCGACTGTTTGTGGTGGCCGGCGGCGTGGCGGCCAACCGAACGGTCCGCGCCACCCTGCAGGCAACCGCAGAAAAAAACGGATTCGCCTTTCTGGCCCCACCCATGGCCTATTGCACCGACAATGCCGCGATGATCGCACTGGCGGGGGCCGAACGGTTGCGCAAGGGTCTGGTGTCGGACATCGACACCGCCGCCCGGCCGCGCTGGCCGCTCGATGAATACAGCGCGCTCAACGACCCGACGCATGCGCCGGGCCGCAAGGGTGCCAAGGCATAGGAACGATTGATGCAGTTCAAGACCGCAGGCGTGATTGGCGGGGGAGCCTGGGGTACCGCCCTGGCCCAGGTGGTCGGTCGGGCCGGACTCGAGGTCCTGTTGCAGGCGCGCGAGCCCGAGGTGGTCGAAAGCATCCGTTCGCGCCGGATCAACGAGGCCTTCCTGCCGGGGGTCACCCTCGACGACCATGTGTCGGTCACGCCCCACCTGGCCGATCTGGGAGCCTGCGACCTGATCCTGGCGGTGCCGCCGGCGCAGCATATGCGGTCGACGCTAACGGCCTTTGCCGCCCACCATCGCACCGGAGTGCCGATCATCCTCTGTTCCAAGGGGATCGAGCGCGGCTCGCTGAAGTTGATGACCGATGTGCTGGCCGAGACCCTGCCGGCCGCCCCCGCCGCGGTCCTGTCCGGCCCCAGTTTTGCCGCCGAGGTGGCGCGTGGCCTGCCCAGCGCCGTTACCCTGGCCTGTGCCGATGAGGCGCTGGGCGAGGCGCTGATGTGGACCCTGTCAGCACCGGGCTTTCGCCCCTATCTAGCCACCGATCTGATCGGGGCCGAGGTCGGCGGGGCGATCAAGAATGTCCTGGCCATCGCCTGTGGCATGGCCGAGGGCCGGGTTCTGGGCCGCAGCGCCCATGCCGCCCTGATCACCCGAGGCTTCGCCGAGATGACCCGGATGGGCGTCGCCCTCGGCGGTCAGGCCGAGACGGTGGCGGGCCTGTGCGGCCTCGGTGATCTGGTGCTGACCTGCTCCAGTCCCCAGTCGCGTAATATGAGTCTGGGCCTCGCTCTTGGTCAGGGTCAGACGGTGGAACAGGCCCTGGCCGGAAAACGGTCGGTGGCCGAGGGCTATGAGAGCGCGCCGGCGGTGCGGGAGTTGGCCGCAAAGATGGGGGTCGACATGCCGATTTCTCTGGCGGTCGCGGCCCTGCTGAACGGCGAGACTACGGTCGAGGCGGTGATCGAAAGCCTGTTATCCCGCCCGCTCAAGGCCGAACGGCACTAGCCCCGCGATGGACGAGCTCCCGCCGCCCGGCGAACGCAAACGCATCTGGACCACGCCGTCCGGCGTGACGCTGTGCGCCGAGACGGATATCGCCGATCCCGGCTCGCGTGGCTTTGTGCTGCAGATCGGCGAGGCCTTCTTCCATGGCTTTGTGGTGCGCAAGTCGGGTGAGGTCGCCGGCTATGTCGATCGCTGCCCGCATCAGGGTTTTCCGTTGGCGGTTGAGCTGGATCGTTATCTGACGCCCGACGGGGCGCTGATCCTGTGCGGCTGGCACGGGGCGGTGTTTGAGCTGCTGTCGGGGGCATGTGTCGGCGGTCCCTGTGCCGGAGCCCGGTTGACGCCCTGGCCTGTCTCGGTGTCGGGCGGTCTGATCCGCACGGCCTGACGCCGATCAGCCAGACTCTACTCAGGTGGGGTTGCGCAGCAGATAGAAGCCGAAGTCGATATAGTCGCGGCCGAACGCTTGGATGGCCTGAACGCGATCGGTGTTCAGGCGGATTGACGCCGCCTCGGGAGCCTCGGGGTTGGCGTCCAGCCAGGCGCGGGCCGCGTCGAGTGAGTCGCCGACATAGGCGTCAAACACCGCCTGCGGCGAAATCCGCCCGTCGACCACCTCGAATCCGGCAGCGACCGCCGCAGCCCGCCAGCCGGCGTCGTCGGTATAGAGGTTGGTGGCTTCGGTGATCTGGCGCAGCGGGGCGGGCGGCTCGGCCCGCCAGACGAGGTCCCCCCACAAAAGCCAGCCCCCCGGTTTGAGCGTTCTGCGCAGGGCGATGAAACCCGCTTCGGGCGTCGGCCGGCCCTCGCCACTTACATCGGTGGTCCCCAGCGCCACGATCAGATCGACTGGCCTGGCGTGCGCCAGCACCCCGGCCGCGCGGGCGACGATCAGCGAGACCCTGTCTCCGGCACCCGCTACCTCGATCCGGCTTCGGGCCAGTTCCGCCATGACCGGATCCACCTCGACCGACGCGACCGTCAGGCCGAACCGCTGCGCCAGATGGATGGCCACCATGGCATTGCCCGACCCGATATCGATCGCCGTGGCACCCTCGCCCAGGCCCGTGCGCGCGACGGCCGCTTCGAGCGTGGCCAGTTCCACGCCATTGCAGACCTCACGAACCTCATAGGCGATACGCTGGAAACTCATGGGCGAACGAGTGGCCATGCCTGTTTGTCACCTGCTGCTGTCAAACGGGCAAGGGGTCGTACACTTGAGGCCATGATAACCAAGTACTTTACATATCAAAGTTTGCGTGGCATGGATGGGGCGTACACGGAAATTCACCCATGGAGATCAGTTTCTGTAGCGGCCTCGGGTTCACCTCCGGACTTGTCAGAGCTCCCTCTCCTGCCAAGAAAGGCATGCCGATCGCCAAGATCACGACCGCGCTCCAAACCCGGTCGTTTCAGGAGGAAAGCCGATGACAGCGTGGATCTTCCTGGCGTTGGCCATCACTCTGGAAGTGGCTGGAACCTTCCTTTTGAAGCTCTCGAATGGCTTCGAAAAATGGCATTGGGGAACGCTGTCGATCCTTTGTTACTCAGCCTGCTTCTGGATGCTTGCCCCGGCCATGAAGGTGTTACCGGTCGGTGTGGTCTACGCCATCTGGGCCGGTGTGGGCATTGTCGCCGCATCCATGATCGGCATTTTTGCCTTCGGAGAGCGGCTGTCGCCCATACAATTCATCTGCATTGCCATGGTTCTGGCCGGTGCGGTTGGCCTCAGAATTACGGCGACCAACTGACCTATGAACTGAGCCGTCAGCCTTGAAAGGATATTGAACCGATGACCGAGAAAACAGAAGACCCCGTCGCCGACATCGCCTGGATGCGACAGCTGGCCGAGGAAGGTGCCGACGCCCCCATGCGCGGTGCCTCAATCCTGATGAGTGCCGGCCTGATCTACGGCACGGCCAGCCTGTTCCATTGGGCCCAGATCACCGGAATGGTCCCGACGGCAGCACCTATATTGGGAATCGGCTGGCTGGTGGCGACCGTCCTGTTCCTGCTGGTCCTGACAGTGATTCTGGCCAGGATCCGGCGCGGCGGAGGTGTCATGACCGCCAGCAATCGCGCCACCAGCACAGTCTGGAGTGCCCTGGGCTGGGGAAGTTTCGCCTTGTTTGGTTCGATGGCCACGCTGGGCTGGAGCATCGGTGACGATGCAGTGCTGGTCGGCTTCGGGCTCGTGCCGTCGGTTATCATGGTCTTTTACGGGATCGGCTGGGCCGTCAGTGCCGCCATGTACCGCAGCCGCCCACTGTGGGGGTTGGCGTTGGGCTCATTCGCCGCGGCACCCCTGCTGGCTGCCCTGACCGGCTCGGCCGAACAGTATCTGGCCTATGCCGCAGCTCTGTTCCTGCTGATGGCCCTGCCCGGCGGGATGTTGATGCGGCAGGCGCGGGCCTGATCCGATGGCGGACGAGTTCGACATCAATCGCATCGACGATGTCATCCATGGACGGGTGCGGCTGGGGATCATGGCTGTGCTGTCGGGCGTCGACAGCGCGGACTTCAACACCCTGAAGGCGCGGCTACAGACCACGGACGGCAATCTTTCGGTGCATCTGCGCAAGCTGGAGGACGCCGGTTTTGTCGCCGTGAACAAACGGTTCGAGGGCCGCAAACCTCTGACCGAGGCGACGATGACGCCGGTCGGTCGCAAGGCTTTCGTCGCCTATCTCGACGCCATGCAGGGGCTGGTCGGAAAGATGTGACGGCGTGACGGTGGTCCGGACCCGGCTGCTCGTCTAGACACGGCAAATGACCGGTCGCATCCACCGCTTCGACGCCCTAGACAATTTTCGTGACTACGGCGACTACGCCACGGTCGCCGGTCGGCGGGTCGCGCCCGGTCGGCTGTTCCGGTCCGGGCACCAGGCGCGGGCCAGCGAGGCGGACCTCGACCGGCTCGGTGCCCTGGGCATCACCACCGTGGTCGATCTGCGCCGCCCGTCCGAGCGCCGCGACCAGCCCTCGAAACGGCCCGCGGGCTTCAGCGGAACGGTCATAGAGAGCACCCACGACGACGGCGGCGAGGCCCCGCACATGACCTTCCTTCGCACCGCCGATCTGACCCCCGATTCGGGCCGCCGCTTCATGACCGACACCTACCGGCGCCTGCCGTTCGAGCCGTCGCACCTCGACCTGTTCGCCCGCTATTTCCAGATCCTCGGCGAGACCGATGGTCCGGTTCTGATTCATTGTGCGGCAGGCAAGGACCGGACCGGCATGCTGGCCGCCCTGACCCATCATCTGCTGGGCGTCCATCACGACGACATCGTCGCGGACTATCTGCTGACCAATACCGCCGTCGATCTGAAAGGCCGTGCCCCGGGCATCGCGCGACAGCTCGAGGCTCGGACGGGCCGGGTCGCTCCCCATGACGCCGTGGTCGCCTTCCTTGGGGTCGAGGCCCTTTATCTGGACACCGCCCTGACCGGAATCGCGGCCCGATACGGCTCGACCGACGCCTATCTGGAGCAGGGTCTGGGGGTTGATACGGCCCTGCGCGACCGGATCGGCGCACGGCTGATGGCGTGAGCGGGGCGGCGCGATCGGTGGACACCCGCGAGCGACCGTGGCGCGATCCTCTGGCCGTGGCCACGGGCCTGCGCGGGCGCGAGGGACTTCTGGCCCTATTGTCAAACGGCAGCGCGCTGGGTCGCTGGTCCTTCGTCGCCGCTGAGCCGGATCGGGTTCATGTCGGTCCGATCGAACCGAACGGGGCGCTGGACCTGCTGCGGACGCCCGGCTTCGCGGCCGGGATCGTCGGCCTGCTGGCCTATGACGCCGGTGCCCGCGCCGCGACCGGCCCGCGCGCGCTGGTCTGGCCCGATCTGATGCTGGCCCGCTATCCGGCCATGCTGGCCTTCGATCACCGGGACAGCATCGTGCGCGTCATCGGCCGGGGAGACGATCCGACCGCCGCCCGGCTCGCCGCCGACCGCGCCGAGGCGTGGCTGGCCTTGGCCGTTGACTGGCCCCGCCCGCCCGCACCGACGGCCGACTTCACCACCGAGGCCCCGCCCGAGGCCTATCGCGCGGCGGTGGCCGATGTCGTCTCCCGGATCGCCGCCGGTGAGCTGTTCCAGGCCAATATCGCTCGGGCCTGGTCCGGCGCGTTTAAGGCGGAGGCCGACCCTTTCGATGTCATGTTGCGGCTGGCGGATCGGGCGGCGGCCTACGGTGCCTTCTGGCGGTTGGGAGAGCGCGCCATCGTGTCCAACTCTCCCGAACTGTTCCTGGCCTTTGATCCGGCCAGCCGCCGTATTGAAACCCGGCCGATCAAGGGCACCCGACCCCGCGATCCGGACCCCGCCCGCGACGCTGTCCTCGCCACCGAGCTCGAGGCCAGCGCTAAGGACCGCGCCGAAAACCTGATGATCGTCGACCTGATGCGCAACGACCTCGCGCGTGTTGCCGAACCTGGCTCGGTCTCGGTTGAGGCCCTGTTCGAAGTCGAGAGCCATCCGACGGTCCATCATCTGGTTTCCACGGTCACCGGCCGAGCGCGACGCGAGGTCGGGCCCGCAGATCTGCTGGAAGCGACCTTTCCGCCCGGCTCGATCACTGGAGCCCCCAAACATCAGGCCATGAAGGTGATCGCCGACCATGAGCCGCCGCGCGGCCCATGGTGCGGCAGTCTGTTCCATATCGAGGACAACGGTCGGCTGACGGCCTCGGTACTGATCCGGACGGCCTCGTTCGAGCGGGTGGACGGCCGTTGGCGCTTCCGCACCCTGGCCGGTGCCGGGATCGTCGCGGACAGCGACCCGGCGTCAGAACTGGCAGAGACCACGGTCAAGATCCGTGCCTTGCGGGAGGCCCTGACGGAATGTCCGGGCATTTTCCCGCCTGTGTGAAGCGAACGCGCCCGGTCCTACTGTCTTCTGAACACCCGGCTCGCTGCCCAGCCCATGAAGGCCGCGAGCAGGACGGACAGGAGTCCGTAGCTCCAGGGCCGTTGCTGGGCGAATTCATAGATAGTGCGCTCGATACCGACCTTTTCAACCGTCAGGGTCAGGTTCGAGACCGACACTGGTGCGCCGTCCTGGAACAGCCAGACCTCAGCGAAATACTGGCCCGTCGGCGCGACGGCGGGCAGTTCGAGTTCCGCGCGGAACAGGCCGGCATCGACGAATTCCACCCCTTCGGGATCGGTGTTGTAGAGCGCCGCTGCCTCACGCAGGCGGATGACGGCGCGGCGGTAGTCGAGATAGTCCTCGCCGAGCCGACTGACGACCACATCGCGCACCCCGTAGCGGGTGACGGTGCGGCTTTCCTGCGGGGCATTGATCCTCAGGTGATCGACACCGACGCCCAGCCGGCGAAGCTGGCCGAAGTCGGCGATGTCGGAGAGGGGCCGCGTCGAGGCGGTCATGTAGAAGCCCGGGGCGCCCTCGAACAGGACCGGGCGGCTGTTGAGCCAGAAGCCCATGTTGCGAGTCTTCTTGACCAGACGCACGGGCGCTTCCGGGCCGCGTACCACGACTACGACGTCGGCTGGCTGGTCCGTCGGGTTGAAGACCGCGCCATAAAGGACAATCGAGGCACCGCTGAAGCCGGAATCGACCATCACCCGGGCGTCGGTCATGGCGGCGGCGACCCGGACCTGGCCGACCGTGCCGACCGAGCGCTCGGGCGCGGGCGCAGCGATGGCCGGCGGCGGGGGGGGCAGAGCCTGCATCATTCGGGCACCCTCATTCCGGTACTCCGGGTGCGAAGGCGAACAGGTCGGACGGACGCACGAACAGCTCCAGCCCCATCTGGATGCCGACCAGAAGGACGATCAGGGCCAGGAGCGCGCGCAATACGTCCGGCCGGAACCGACCCGACAGTCGGGCACCGTACTGGGCCCCTACCACGCCGCCGACCAGCAGCAGGGTGGACAGGACGATATCGACCGTTTGGTTGCGACCGGCCTGGAGGACGGTGGTCATGGCCGTGACGATGATGATCTGGAACAGGCTGGTCCCCACCACCACTCCGGCCTTCATGCGCAATACATAGAGCATGGCCGGGACCAGGATAAAGCCACCGCCGACGCCCATGATGGCGGACAGCACCCCGACCAGGATACCAAGCGCAAACGGAGGAATAGCGCTGATGTAGAGACCCGAGCGCGGGAACCGCATCTTCAGTGGCAGACCGTAAAGCCAGAGCGGGCGGCGACGCTCCTTGTGCGGCACGACTTCGCCGCGCACCCGACGCAGGATCTGGCCGAGGCTCTCGTACAGCATCAACGTACCGATGGTACCGAGTAACAACAGGTAGGACAGGGCCACAACCATGTCCGCCTGGCCGAGCAGGCGCAGGTAACGGAACAGCTCGACGCCCAGCAAGGCGCCGATGATCCCGCCGAAGGCCATGACTCCGCCGATGCGATAATCGACCGCCTTCTGGCTGGTGTAGCTGATCACGCCCGAGGTCGAGGAGGCCACGACATGGCTGGCCTGGCTGGCCACAGCGACCGAGGGCGGGATGCCGAGGAAGATCAGGATCGGGGCCATCAGAAAGCCCCCGCCGATGCCGAACAGACCGGACACGAATCCGACCACCGCGCCCAGCAGAACCAGGGACGGCCAGTTCACCGAAACCTCGGCGATCGGCAGATAGATATCCAAAGGACGCGCCTTCGGCTGGAACTGAGGCTGGGCGCCGGTAAGGCGACGACGGAAGTGCAGGTGTCCTAGACCATTTTTGCTTCAGGGCGAATCAACCTGAAGCCAAAAAGTGGTCCAGCATCAATCTGGAGCGAAATCGGTCCAGGCCCAGCAGGCGGCTCCCGCCACCTGATGCACCAGAAAATCCTGGTCGAGACCTGTCAGGCGAGCGGCGCGACCTCGAAACGATCGGCGTCGGCTTCCGCCTTTTCGCGAGCGGCGGCCGGGACCGACGTTCGCAGGCGCTCGATCGCGGTCTGGGCGTCGCCATCCCCGGCGCGCGCCGCGATCAGATACCATTTGTAGGCCTCGGTGGGGTCAGACGGAATGCCCTGGTCCCCGGTCTCATAGAGCTTGGCGACATTGTACTGGCTGTCGACCAGACCGCGCTCCGCCGCCCGCTTCAGCCAGTCCAGAGCCCCGCCGCGGTCCTGATCCCCGCCGATACCGTCGAACAGATACATGCCATACGCGTGCATGCCGCGGGCGTCACCACCGTCGGCCGCGCGCCGTGCCCAGATCCGGGCTTCCGACGTATTGACCGTCAGACCCTTGGCACCGTCCTGATAGAGGCCAGCCAGATGCAACTGGGCCAGTGTATAACCGGTCGCAGCGGCCTGTTTCAGAGTCTCGACCCCGGCGGGGTTGTCCTCATCGAGCAGGACGGTCGCTTCCTGATACAGGGCCTCGCCGCGGGCCAGTTCGGCGGGCGTGGGCGCGGCCGGAGCGACCGCGAGTGCGGCGATCGGCTGGGCCGTCCTCGTGCCCGGCAGGCCTGGAATGCTGAAACCCGGGCCGGTCAACTGGCCGGTAGCATAGGCTCCACCGGCGGTTAGAAGCACCGCGATGGCCGAAGCGCCCAGTGCCTTGCTAACCGTGCCGCCGGTCTTGGACGCCTGTTTGTCCAGTCGCTCCTGCAACAGCGATTTGCCGCCGCGCTTCAGGCCGAAGCCTGAGCGGGCGGGGGCCTCCGCAGCAGGTGTGGCCATAGCGGCGCGGGCGGCGTCGATCGTCTGGCGTGTCGAGGAGGCGCGTCCCTGCGCCGCCGCGGCGCGCAGGGCACGGGGATCGACGAAGTCCGTCTCGCCCTCGAAATCATCCTGTCCGGCGTCGAGGGTAGCGGCGCTGCGGCTGGCGGGCGAGGTCGCCTCCAGCGCGTCCGAGACATCGGCGCCGCCGAAGCCTTGGCCAAAAGCGGTCGGCGCTGCAGAGCCCGGGGTCGATGCGGCCTTAAGGGCGGCGTTGAACGGCGGCGGGCTGAAGGCGGGAATCCAGGGCGGAGACTCGCCGTCCTCGGCCAGTGACGTTCCGCCGGGGCGGCTGCCGAACGGCGTAGGCGCGTCTTCCGCGCGCGGACCCTGTATGACGGTGTCAAAGGCGGCGCTGGCCCCCAGGGCCGTAACGGCCACAATCCCGGACGCGCGAGGCGCAGGCATCGGCTCGGGCGGCGACAGGTCCGTGGACCAGGCCTGCTGTTCGGCATAGATCGGATCGTCGAAGATGGTGTCCGGGAACGGCGGGCCGGGAAGCTGGAATCCGAGGGGGGGGGGGGCGGTGTCAGCAAAGGCTGCGGCGCGCCAGTCTGAATCCGGCACAACGGTCGCGGGCTTGGCGGATGGCGCTTCGGCTCGGCGTTCGATGTTGTCGCGTGCTTCGGCGATCAGGGCTGCCGTGCGCTCTTCCGACATCCGCATCCGCTCGGCCAGTTCACCGGACGCACGGTCATAGCCCTGTTCGATGCGGGTGGAGGTGTCGGCGAGGCGGCGACCGATGTCATCCAGCGCCTGCTGCGAACGCCGTTCGGACTGGGCAATGCGTTCGCTCAGACGGTCAGAGATTCGGGTGATCTCGCCACCCAGCTTCTCCAGTGCCAGGGCGTGGCGGTCGTCGTTCGCGGTCAGCCGGTGCTCGACGCCCTGGGCCAGGCGGCCCATGTCGGCTTCGACCTTGCGACTCAGTTGCTCGAACCGGGCTGGAGCCTCGACCTCTATGGACTGGACCCGACCGTTCAGGTTCTGAGCGATGCGCAGGACCTCCCGACCCATGGACTCCACGGCCTTGGCCGACCGCTCCTCGGATGCCTTGACCTGGTCGCCGATGGACAGGACGGCGCGTTCGATGCGGTCCATCCGGCCTTCGGTCTCGGCGGTGTCGAGCCGCCGCATCATCTCGGCGCGGTTGCCCTCGACCTGCCGGCTCAGGGTCTCGGCCAGCTTTTCAAAGCGGGCAGCCTCGCGCACGCCTTCGGGCTCGGTGCGCAGCTCGGCGGCTCGCAGGCGCTGATCCAGTCCCGCAAAGGAGGTTTGCAGATTGCGCAGCGCCTCGGCGGTACGGCCCTGGGCCTGATCCAGTCGCTGACCGACCTGGGCCAGCAGGTCGGTGCCAACACCGGGACCGGCGACCTTCTCGACCGCGTCCATCCGCTGGCGCAGTTCGTTGACGCCCGAGCGCTGGCGCTCCTCGATGTCGTACAGGCGACCGGCCAGCGCGCCCATGGTGGTCTCGACCTTGCCGAAGGTCTCGGAAGTCTGGGGGCCGGTTTCCTGTTCGAACCGACGCAGACGCTTATGGCCTTCGCGCAGCTCTTCGGCGATGTCGTCGATGCGTCGGCCCCAGGCCTTGCCGGTCTGATCCTGGCCTTCAAGCCGGCGGACCAGACCCGAGACGGCCTGGTCGACCCCCTGGACGGCAACGGTCGAGCGCTGTTCGGCCGCCTCCAGCCGGGCGGCGATGGCATCGATCGAGGCTCCGAGGCGCTGGAGCTGGTCGTCACCCGCGCCATAAGCGTCGTCAACGCGGCGACTGCGTCCGCGACGGTCGATGCTGTCGGCGGCGTGGGCGCGGCGCGACAGGGGCGTGAAGCCACCCTCGTCGTCGTCTTCCATGATGATTGTGTTCAGCCACTCGCCCAGCGTCATGCCTGAACGACGGGCGAGGTCCTTGGCGATCTCGCGCGCCTTGGGCTCGATGCCCTTCACGCTCCAAGGAGCCGCGGCTGCGCTCACTGATTCGTCTCCCGACCTACTTGCCGAACGCTAGACGCCAAGATGATGGGTGTAAACGCGTGGTTAACCCCAAGATGTAGGGGCCAGCCATCTTCCTGTGGAAAGCCCCTACCGTAGGGTAGTCTCGGGCCGAAGACCTTAACAGCGGGTAAAGATTAACGGTCCGGTAACGGCTCCGGACTTGCATCGCGGCGCGCGCCGAGCCACCTCGCCCCGATGAGCCTGCCCCTGACTCTCGGACTGATCGTCGTCGCCGTGGCCCTGACGGTGTTCGCGGGCTGGCGCGGTTCCCGGCCGTGGGATCCCCGGCGCGGGGTGCGCATGGTCCCTTGGCGGTTCGTCATGCTGCTGGCCGCGGCGTCGGTGTCCATTCTGGTGATCCATCTGGCGGCCCTCATGGGCATGCCGCAGCGGACCTATTAGCGGAACCCCGCGACGGCCCGGCCATTCCTGATCTGACCCCCCGCAATAAGGAGCGACCCCGATGGGCGACAAGACCCTCACCGCCGCCGAGGCTGAAACCGAATTCTGGAAACACCTGAAATCGTCCAACACCGGCATGCTGGGCCTCGACCAGCCCGGCTATCACAGCCAGCCGATGACCGCCTTTCGCGAGGAAGAGACCGGGACGATCTGGTTCTTCACTCGCGACGACACGGATCTGGCGAAGGACGCCGCCCTGCCCGACCAGTCGGCCATGTTCACCTATGGCTCGAAGGACCAGGAAATCTGGGCCTGCATCCATGGGACCTTGTCGGTCAGCCCGCGCAATCCGGCGCTGATCGACAAATACTGGAACCCGATCCTCGCCGCCTGGTATCCCGAGGGCAAGGACGACCCGCACCTGACCCTGCTGCGCTTTGACGCCGACGACGGCCGCATCTGGGTGTCGAAACAGGGGCCCGTGCGGTTCTTCTACGAGGTCACCAAGGCCAATCTGACCAAGACCTTACCGGACGCGGGCGGGGTGATGGACGTCAATCTGCAGTAGGCGTCGTCTGACACCAGACGGGATGAGGGCGGTCGATGGGCCGCCCCTTTTCGCTGGCCTCAGCCCGCGAAACACCAGGCCAGCACCGCCTTCTGGGCGTGGATGCGGTTCTCGGCCTCGTCCCAGACCAGCGAGCGCGAGCCATCGATGACGGCATCCGTCACCTCTTCGCCGCGGTGGGCGGGCAGGCAGTGCAGGAACACAGCGTCGCCGGCGGCGGCCTCCATCAGGGCGGCATCGACGCCATAGCCTTCGAAGGCTTCCAGACGGGCCTCATAGTCGCCGTCGCCCATCGACACCCAGGTGTCGGTGACGACCACGTCCGCGCCGGCCACGGCCTCGCGCGGATCGCTGGTCAGTGTGACGTGACTGCCGCCCTTGGCCAGGTCGTGCAGGTCGGGATGATAGTCGGCAGGGCACGCCACATTCAGGTGAAAGCCCAGCTTCGGGGCGGCGTGCATAAAGCTGTGGCAGACGTTGTTGCCGTCCCCGACCCAGGCGATGGTCTTGCCGGCGATCGGCCCGCGATGCTCCTCGATGGTCATGATATCGGCCAGTATCTGGCAGGGATGCGAGCGGTCGGTCAGGCCGTTGATCACTGGCACTGTGGCGACGCGGGCAAAGCGTTCGACGTCCTCATGATTGTTGGCGCGGATCATCACCGCATCGACCATGCGCGACAGGACCCGGGCGGTGTCCTCGACCGGTTCGCCACGGCCCAGCTGCATGTCGCCGGCATTGGCAATGATCGAGGCCCCACCTAGCTGGCGGATGGCGGCGTCGAAGCTGAACCGGGTGCGGGTCGAGTTTTTCTCGAAGATCATCGCCAGCACGCGATCCTTCGCCGGAGCGTCGGCATCGGCGCGGCCCTTCGGCCAGCCCGCCCTTGCGCGTTTGCGGGCGTGGGCGTCGTCAAGGATGGCGCGCAGTTCGTCGGCTTCGAGTTTATGGATGTCGAGGAAGTGGCGGGTCATGCTGAGCGTTTCTGGGCTGGTGTTGGGTGGCCGGCAGTGGGTTCATCACAACGGCCACAACGAAATTTCGCGACGAACACAATGGGACTGTAGCCAGTCCCGCAGGCTTGGCTACAAGACCAGTCGGCGGAAGCCGTCCTTCAATAGCAGGACGTTGAAGTTGATCAGGTAGCCGAGCCGAACCTGCGAAAATCGGAGATAGGTCAGCACCTGGGCGGTATGGATCGACGCCAGAGCGTCGATCGACTTCAGCTCTACAACCACCTTGCGTTCAACAAGCAAATCGAGCCGGAAACCGACGTCGAACTTTACTCCCTTGTACTGGACGGGAATGCCGACCTGACGCTCCACCGAAAGACCCGCCTGGACCAGTTCTGCTGCAAGGCAATGTTCATAGACGGACTCCAACAGGCCGGGCCCAAGTTCACGATGAACCGCGAAAGCGGCGTCCATGACGGCGCGACCGATCTGGTTCACCTCAGATGAAACCGGCGCGATCCCGTCGTGTTCGTCGTGCATCCGTCGTGTCCGTTGTGATGAACCCCGTCAGGCCGAGGCCATCTTGCTGCGCGCGAACTCGCAGGTGCGCTCGAAGCGGGCGATGGTTTCGCGGGCCTCTTCCAGCGTCAGGTTCAGCGGCGGCAGGATACGGCAGCAGTTGTCGCCACCGCCGGCGATCAGCAGGTGCTGTTCGTCGCGCGCCCAGCCCATGAATTCGCGATTGTTGGGGACCAGTTTGACCCCCAGCAGCAGGCCCTTGCCGCGCACATCCACGATCACATCGGGGAAACGCTCCTTCAGCCCGTGCAACTGTTGTTTCAGATAGCAGGCGATCTCGTTTACGTGGGCCAGGGATTCGGGCTTCGAAATTTCGGCGAAGGCGGCACTGCCGACGGCCATGGCCAGCGGATTGCCTCCGAAGGTCGAGCCGTGGGCCCCGACTGTCATCCCTTTGGCCGCCTCGGTCGTGGCGAGGCAGGCCCCGACCGGAAAACCGCCGCCCAGCGCCTTGGCCACGGCCATGATGTCGGGGGCCATGTCGCCCCATTCATGGGCCCACAACTTGCCGGTCCGGCCCATGCCGCACTGGACCTCATCGAAGATGATCAGGACGCCATATTCGTCGCACATCTCGCGCAGGCCGCGCAGGCAGACCTCGGGAATGGCGCGACAGCCGCCCTCGCCCTGGACCGGTTCGACGATGATGGCGGCGGTGTTCGGATTGGCGATCGCGGCCTTGATGGCCTCATGGTCGCCGAAGACCAGCTGGTGGAACCCTTCCATCGGCGGGCCGAAACCGTCGGTGTAGCTGGGGTTGGCGGCGGCGTTGATGGCCCCATAGGTGCGGCCGTGGAACGAGCCGTCGAAGCCGTAGATGTCGATCCGTTCGGGCTGGCCGTTGGCCGAATGGTATTTCCGGGCCGTCTTCAGCGCGCATTCGACGGCTTCCGTGCCCGAGTTGGTGAAGAAGACCACATCGGCGAACGATTTTTCGCACAGGACGTCGGCAAGGGCTTCCTGGCCCGGAATCTTGAAGATGTTGGAGACGTGCCAGAGCTTTTCGGCCTGATCCTTGACCGCCTGGACCAGGATCGGATTGGCGTGGCCGAGGGCATTGGTCGAAATGCCCATGACGCAGTCGAGGTATTCGGTCCCGTCCGTGGCCCACAGACGCGCGCCCTGCCCGCGCTCCACCTCCAGCGGCGCGCGGTTATAGACACCCATCAGATGTTCAGTGGACACGGGGCAGGCCTCCAATAGCGAGACGGCCCCGGCGCCGGAGAGCGTCGGGACCGCTGGAACAAGGGTAAGTTCTTGTCGGACGGAGGCGGGGGTTAGTCAACACCGCGACCGAGGCGACCTGAGACCTGGGCCTCTGCGATCAGCTGTCGAAGGGCTTTTGTCTGATCGGGATCAATCAGCCGCAGCGGCAAGACCGGGTTGTATGAAGGCGAGAACAGAAACACGAGCCGGTCGCGGTCTTCGCGAACCGCCTTGACCGCCCGCCAGTCCAGACGGTTCGATTGAAGCCCGTTGTCAAATACGAAGCCTTGGGCATCGATGGTCCAACGCCAATTGAGTCCTCCGGCCGGGGCCTTGAGGGCTTCGTGCGCGCAGGCCCACTGAACGAGCTTTGTCGTCAGCAGCCAAAGGATGCCCGTCCCAATGAGGGTCACGCTGATCAAGAACGGCGGCAGATAATCGCCGGCGAACAGATTGACCGTCACGCCAAGGACGATGATGCCGAGCATCGGCACAGTGGTCGGTAGGAAACAAACCCAGTGGATCAGCCCCCATCCGCGCTTGATGGACCGCATTTCACGGGAATTTGGTGCGACCCGTTCAATCTCGATCACTGGGCCAACTGACGATCCAGCCGCTCGATCAGGGCCGCATAGGTCGCACCCGCAAGGGCGACGGTCGCCGGATCGAGGCGCTCTATCGTGTCGTCGTTCGAATGGATCAGACGGAAGATCTGGGGGACGAAGCCCTCGGCCAGACCGTTCGAATCGCCGCCGTTGAAGGCCAGCCACATCTGGTGGGCCCCGATCTGATCCTGAAAGCCCAGCGACACCGCCGGCGCTCCGGCGGCCGAGAAGGCGCGGTCGTCGGACGGCGGATAGACCGGAAAGCCGACGCACGGCAGGGCCCGCTCAGCGCATACCTCGCGCACGGCGCGGGTGACGAAGGCCGACTGGTCGCCATTGTTCTGACCGTACATCAGGGTGTCGCCATAGCCGCCGACATCGGCGTTCACCACGGCGGCGACGTTTGTCAGGCCGTGGGCCTCGATCCATTTGCTCGCACCGATCAGGCCCAGCTCCTCCTGGTCGAACAGGATGATGCGGATACGATGGTTCAGGGGCCGACCGCGCAGGATCCTGGCCGTCTCGATGACCCCGACCACCGAGGCGGCGTTGTCGACCACGCCGTGGGATATCGTCCCGTCGCGCAGTTTCACCGCGTCATAATGGGCGGTCAGCAGGATTTCGCGCGGGCCCTCACCGAGGGTGACGACCACATTGCGCCCTTCCATCTCGCCGGTCTGCCGATTGCCGCCGACGAAGGTCTCGATCACCGGATCAAAGCCGGCGGCGCGCAGCTGGGCGACCACGACATCGGTCCGTGCGGCATTGCTCGGCTGGACGAAGGCCGCGACCTGGGCGCGCAGATCGACCTCCTGCGCCAGGACCGGCGAAGACACGGTGAACAGGGCCGCAGCGGCGGCGAGCGAACGGAACAGCATGGAAACCCCCTGAAACGAGGCCGTATGGCTAGCGCGGCGCGGGCGGGGCGCACCTTAAATTGCTGTCAGGTCAGGTCTTGAGTCGCCAGCCCGAGCGGAACACGGCCCAGCAGGTCCAGGCCATGACCACCGCCAACACCCCGCTCAGCACCGCCCCGATCAGCAGACTGCCCTCGGCGTTCTGCGTGCCGATAAAGCCTGCCCGGAAGCCGTCGATCAGATAGAAGAAGGG
>Ga0105055_10004598_pt1 | contig 20037 bp, 21 predicted proteins | sample BON03_FD_78090 | JGI IMG/M metagenome (GOLD analysis project Ga0105055, IMG submission 78090) | Freshwater microbial communities from Lake Bonney liftoff mats and glacier meltwater in Antarctica - BON-03 | ecosystem: Environmental > Aquatic > Freshwater > Ice > Glacier meltwater | place: Lake...
ATGGCTCTCCGTCTTCGCCGCGAGGGAGCGGTATGGTGCCCCATTCCTCACCGACGAGCGTCCGTGCCCAGACTGCCAGACTACGGCCATGCATATCAAGCGATCCGGTTTGCACCGCAGATTCCAACCCCAGTGACTGAAAAATCGCCATTGTCCGCGCAGTGAGGGACATCGCCCTGGGGTGATCCGACACTCCGGCATGTCGCTCGAGCAACACACATTCAACGCCCCTGCGGACAAGCAACAGGGCTGTAAGCAGGCCCACAGGCCCACCTCCGACGATCGCTACAGGATAAACGTGTCTATCCATTGCACAGAAGAAATTTGAGACGAACGTCCAGGCTGCCGTTAGCGCGAGTGAGACAATTGGTCATCAGGGATAGTAAATATTCGCTCGTTGTTACCCACCCTAGCAAGCAGATATAATGCACGGAACAATATATTGACGTTTCCGAACGAGCGGCGCCGACGTAAACTGCATTCATGGGATCTGTAATCATTATCGGCGCGGGAATCGCAGGATTAGCTTGCGCTCGAAAGCTGCACGGCGCGGGCGTTAGGGTGCGGGTATTTGAAAAATCACGTAGCGTCGCTGGGCGATGCGCTTCACGCCGATTTGAGGAGGCAATCATTGATACCGGACTACAGTATTTCACCGCCACCACTGATCGATTCCTAGCCGAAGTCCAAGCGCTGGTTGGGCCCGCCCTGCAAACGTTGAAATTGCCGGCCTTGAATGAAGCGATGCAGCCGTTAGGAAAACCTACGAAATTCTATCACGCGGATGGCAATAACCGACTGGGCAACGCCCTTGCCGAAGGACTGCACATTGAACGAGAGCATCCGGTCACCCAGATCGATACCAATGCAGGGAAATGGATCGTGGACGGCGAGGAGTGCGACGCGGTGGTGTCATCGGCACCTTGGCCGCAGACGGCTGGGCTGCTCGGGCAATCCGACGATGCGGGATATTACGCTTGTCTTACCGCCGCATTTGCCTACTCCGGCGCTCCGACCGGTCTCACGGCCTCAATCTACGGAATTGGCGGGCGCGGCGCGCTGGCATGGTCCGCATGCGAAAATGCAAAGACCGGTCGGGTGCCATCCGGAGCCACGGTCATGATCGCGCAGGCAGGACCGGAATTTAGCGAGGAGCACTTTGAAATGAATCGTGAACTCTGGGGTACAAGCCTGCGGGCGATGGTCGAAGCGCGCTGGGAGATCGATTCCGGGCGATTCGTTTCACAATTCACCCACCGCTGGAAATATGCCCGGCGGGCGATTGCCATTCCGGCCGCAGAGAAACTTCCAGCAGGTTTTTTTGTCACTGGCGACTCCCTCGCCGCGTCTCGCCTGGAGGATGTGTGGTACTCCGGGGAGAAGAGCGCTGATGCGGTGCTCGCGTGGATTTAGCCCGTCCAAGGAACCCCCCACTGGAGTCCCGGCGGCAGCGGATGCCAGCTCGCGCTCCAATCAAACACCTCAAGCCCGGGAAAACGGAGCTTGTAGTCGTAGGGTGATGAAACCGTGTAGGCATACCCGAGATAGTACCACTGGCGTCCGGATGTCGCGGTCCATAGGATTTCCTGAAGCATAGTAAATGTCCCCAGTCCCCGCGATCTAAACGCCGGATCAAACATGCCATAGATCGCTGAGGTCGCGTTCGCACCGACACCCAGAAAGCTCACTGCGGCCAAGGTATCATCGAACCGGACTTCTACGGCGAGCGTCGGGCACGGAACGGTCGCCGGCGTTTCCGCCAGGAAGTCATGGAGCGATTCCGGCACGCAATCCCGAAATCGCTGGCGGTGGTTGAGGAACATTGCATCGTACGCTGTTCCATGTTCCGCGGCTACAATGGAGGTCGATGCGTCGACGTTTTTCCTCATCACCCGACGCATCCCCGAAGTCGCGCAAAATCTGCGTGCATCAAGCCTCAGTGCCATCACACCGCATAGCATGCCCGCGTGAATGGCATGGCTCATACGAAAAAATTTCGATCCAAAATACCTCCATCCGCTCGAAAGGAGTTGATCGACCTCCTCCGGTGCTACCTGCTGCAAGTTTCTATTTTCAAAAACCGGCCGCGAATAAACCGCATCCGGATCAAATTGGCGCTGGTTCATTCCCTCTGCGAGGTTCCGCGTCACTGATACATCCCAGCGATGACGTCGATGTATTTGTCAGTAACAATGTGCCGGCGGACCTTGAACGTTGCTGTCATCTCGTCCCCAATCTCAAACGGCTTGGGCAGGAACCTCCATGCCACGATGCGCTCGAAGGTCTTAAAGCCGGCTTCTGCCGAGACCAACCGCCGGATTTCGCCGTCGACCATAGACCGGGCCACCGAGTGATCCTGCAACTCCAGCGCCGATTCCACATCCATTCCGGCAGTTCGAAACGCATCAACTGCGGGCACAATCAGGACACCGATAAACTTCTGATCCTGCCCGACAACCATGCATTGATCAATGAGCGTGGACTGCGTCAATCGTCCCTCAATCGGGAGCGGCTCGATATTTTCTCCGCTGAGGAGGACAATGGTGTCCTTGGATCGGCCAAGGATCTTGAGGCAATCGTTAAACGTCATCATGCCGATATCGCCGGTGTTCAGCCATCCGTCTTTCAATACACGCGCCGTGCCCTCGGGGTCTTTGTAATACCCTCGCATCACCTGAGGGCCTCGCACGTGGATCTCGCCGCGTCGGCCCCGGCCGTGGGATTTGGCGCCGCGATCCGGGTAGAGGATGCGCCCGGACTCAAGTTCCACGATGCGGACATCGGTCTCCGGATACATCGGACCCACCGTGCCAATGACGAGATTTTTCCATGTTCGGACCGCAAGGACAGGCGCGGTCTCGGTGAGGCCGTAGCCTTCGAGCACCGGAATTCCAATGAAGTTGAAAAATTCATCCACATGCGGCTGTAGCGCACCGCCGCCGCTTATGGTTCCTAGGAATTCTCCGCCTACGACGCCACGCAGTTTTTTCAGAACGATGGGATCCAGGATGCGCAAAGGAATGCTGAACAGGGCAAGGTTTATAAGATGACGCATCCCGAGGCGCAGGTTCTCGACCCGTCCCCGGCCGACAACATCCAGCTCCTGACCAGCAAGGAACCGCTGGGCCCGATTCACCCGGCGCGCGGCATCGTATGCGAGATCAAACAAGCGCCGTCGCACAGGCGATGCCGTCGCCACGCTTGCGTAGATTTTCATGTAGATGTTCTCCCAAAGGCGCGGCGCGGACGCCATCAGCGTCGGCTTTACCGTCTTGAGATCCTCGCTGATAGTTCGAATCGTCGTGTAGTAGGTGCACATGCCCCAACTGATAGCGATCATCTCGAACACCCGTTCGTAGCTGTGCCAAATTGGAAGGATCGATAGATTTCTGCCGCCGGGATCCAGCGGAAAAGGCAGATTGCCGACCTGCGCCGCCATATTGGCGTGGGTGAGCTGAACGCCCTTGGGGGTGCCCGTCGTGCCGGACGTGTAAATCAAGGTAAATAGATCCTCCGGCTGCACGCCCGCGATGCGATCTTCAGCGCGGCGATCTCCTCCCTCGCGCAACGCACGTCCCTGCATGATCAAATCGTCGAGAACCAAGGCGTCATCACCCCCCGGTGGCTGGCCATCCATGAGGATGATATGCTGAATTTCCGCCAAGTGGCACCGCCGCACCTTGGAGAGCATGATGGGATTCTCGACAAAAACCACGCGGACATCCGCGTGGGGGAGGATGTATCTGATGTCGGCGTCGGTGACGTCCGCGCCGCGTGGCACGTCCGCCGCACCTGCGAGGATGACGCCGTAATCGCAGATGATCCACTCCAGACGGTTATCGGAAAGGATGCCCACGTGGTCGCGCGATTCCACACCCAGGTCGATGAGTGCCGTGGCTAGGGCGAGGCCCTGATCAAAAAGACCTGCGTAGGAGAGAGGGGCAAAACCGCCGTCTGCGGTGCGTTTTGCGAATGCCGGTTGATCGGAATACTTTTCAGCCGCCTCGCGATACAGGACAGCTAGGTTCTCCGGGCGGATGCGTGAATCGGGGGAGGTCACGATCTAAAAAGAGGTTCGTTAAGGTCCGCTACGTTTGCCGGGGACGTCCAGCCTCACGATAGGTGATGCGGGCCTTGCTCAGATCGTAGGGTGATAGCTCAATCGTGACGGTGTCACCAGGAACAATACGAATGAAATGCTTGCGCATCTTTCCAGAGATGTGCGCGAGAACGAGATGCCCGTTCGGTAATTTTACCCGAAACATCGTTCCGGGAAGGACGTCCGTTACGACGCCCTGACTTGTTATTGCTTCCTCTTTGGCCATGTGCGAGCGATGATAAATATCTGATTATTTATCGAAAGCAACTCAGAACACGATAAAGTTCAATTCTGGGGCATGGGTAAATTTCAATCGGCCCTCTTATGCTTACCAGTTTGCCGAAGTCTGAGCGAAGTGTTTAGCTTTTGCGGATGATTCTAAAACTTCCGCCCGATCAACATGCAGCCGCAGAGCGATATCGCGCGTGGCGATCCGTGCATCGATACTCTCGCTGTAAGATTGCATGGGATCCGGCGTATATGGAAATCCGGGATCGCATTGTCACAGCACCACCGATGCCGGTCCTGGATGTCGGCTGCGGCATGGGGCTGTTCGCAGCGTATTTGCGGGAGAGTGGCGTTCGTGTTCCGATCACGGGTGCTGACCCGGCAGAGGATAAAATCGGAATTGCTCGGCAGGTCGTGCCGGACGCGACGTTCCTCGTCGGCAGTGTGGATGCGCCGGATGCGTTCCTCGGTCATGTCGTCGTGCTGGATGTACTGCATTATTTTGATGCTGCCGGACGCGAAAAATTCCTCTCAGACGTGATCGCGTGCGTGGCTCCGGGCGGAAGCGCGTGGATCCGCACCACATTGCGTGACGGGAGCTTGCGCTACTGGGTAACACAACTGGAAGAATTATTTGTCCGCACAAGCCGATGGATTGTGGGAGGAAAATGGAACTTCCCGACCGAGGAACAAATTGTTGCGCCGTTTAAAGCAACCGGATGGGCGTGCCGGTCGGAGCCGATGTGGGGGCGCACTCCATTTAATAGCTATTTATTTGAATTCAAACGCCCAGCCGAGCCTCAATAACATCAGCCAAAACAGCTACTCCGCGAGCGAGGTCCTCCGGCGACACATGGGCATCCGGGCGATGGCTCCAGCCATTTCGGCACGGCACAAATATCATGGCCGTCGGACACACGCGGGCCATGAAAAGGCTGTCGTGATAGGCGCGGCTGATCATCCGGCGGGAAGGAAATCCGCGGGCTTTCGCTGCGAACTCATCAGGCATAAGCACCGCGCCAGCATGGCCGCCCTCGCCGGTGATGGTGATTCGAAAGGCAGCCGGGGCGGCAATTTTTTCCACCGCACCGGTATCAATCCCATCGCGCTCCAGCACGGGTCCCTGTTCGATGTGGAGTTCGACGAATCCTGCATACGCACCTCGGTGTAGGCTGACCTCGCTCAGAGGACCCTAAAACCCGGCCTGCGTCCGCAGAATTTCCAACGTATTTTTGTCCGCATTCTCAAGCGCCGCCGCAGCGGCTGGCTCCAGCGCCCCACCAAGCAAGCGGCTTCCCAACCAGCCGGGGCCAAACCGGGTGGGTTCTTCTGCGGTGAAAAGGATGATGTCCAGTGATCGCTCCGGCTGAAATCCCTTCGCACGCAACGTGCGCGCCGCCTCGACCGCTCCAAGCTCACAAAGCTTATCCTTGGCGTGCTTTGCGCCCTTTGCGCGAGCTCTTATCAATCATCCCATCGGGTGGCGGTTGATATCTTTGTAGTATAAATAGGTTGCAGGGGTCTTGCCGATGGCGGCAAACCACTGCGGGCAATACGGAGCCATCCAGATGGCATCGCCCGCAGACACCGGATGCCAATCATTATCCAACCGATAAATCCCCTCGCCCTCGAGCAGGATGAGTCCGTGCTCCATGACATGCGTTTCCACAAAGGGAAGCCGGGCTCCCGGTTGGAAGGTGAAAAGGTTCACCGCCATGTCGAATGACAACGACTCGGGTAGCAGAGTTTTTAACACCGCGTCAGGATCGCCTAAAAATGCCTGTCCTTGAATCTCGTCGGAGTTCCCAAATACCGGCGATGGCTCTCCCGCGAGTTCATCTTCATCAAAATATTTCTGGAAAATCGTGAGACGGGTTCCCGGCTCAGGTCGGTCCACCTCCCAGGCGATTCCTGCCGGGAGGAAGGCAAATCCCCCGACTTCCAGAGATTCGGCATGATCTTCAATTTCGACCAAGCAGTCCCCTTCCATGACATAAATAAATGTCTCCACGTCTTCAGATTCAAAGGTAATCCCACCTTCTTCTCCGAATGTCACCATGAGCTGAGTCAGGTTTGCCCCCATCGCGGGTGAGATCAGCGTGTTGACCAGCGCGCCTTCAAACCCTGAGATCGTGCTGGGTACGTGGCCGTCAGGCGCGATCAACGCGTACCGTTCCGTCACGCGGGTGCGTGTCATGCCGTTGGATAAAATAATCATATGCTCCGAAGCAGCCGAAGGGGTCAGTCCCATAAGTTATAATTTTCGAGTTCACGAATCAGATTTCTCACGCGGCTAGGGTGTCCCATTCCGAGGCGGCTTGCAATCCAGATGTTGCTGGCAGTGGTCGTGGAGCGCATCCGCTGGGCTACCCTCGCTTTCCATTTTGCGGCTTTCGGGCCCGTGGATTCTTCTCCTTCTTGCTTTCCTTCTTTTTTAAGGCACTCAGAGAGAACTTTTTCCCATTTTGCTTTCCGGATATCTTCAAAATCCATGCCGCCCACATCCCCTGACTTTTCTAGTTCGGTAAAAAGAGTTTTCAAATCCTCACGATACTCCTTGGAGGCAACTGCCCATCCCCGACAATACTTTGAGGTTAAGGCGTCATGTTGCTTTAGGTCATTTTCTTCGCAGACCGCAAGGTGGGTCGCGTAGTGATCCATTCCGCTCACACTGTCTGGAAACTCCAGTGCTGACAGAAATTGCGCCCTCACGAGCGGCACGTCCACTTTCTCCTTGAAGAATCTTGGATAACTTGACCACGGATACTCCCGTAAATCCTCCAAAGTCACCATCCCGGCTCTGACCGGGTTGAGGTGAATGTAATTGACCAAACCAAGCATCGGGCGCCCCTCCTCAATCAATAGACTCTTGTAGCGGCTTTGAAAAACATGACCGCGCTCTTTGCGATACGCATTGAAGCGGTTCCCGAAGGTGCCTTGAAGCCATCGCATTCCCTCCACGAGGTTGGCTTCCGGGGTTTCCAGAGCCAGATGGTAATGGTTGCTCATGATCACGTAAGCGTGCAGACGCCATTGACACTTTTCACACGCCTCAAAAAGTGCTTTTTCAAAGGCCTCAGCCGCTCGACCTTCAAAAACGTCCTTGCGGTAGTTTCCCCGACTGATGACGTGATACCTCGCTCCCGCAAATTCCAACCTCGGTTTTCTTGCCATCGCAACAGTTCATCATGGGAGTGGATGCCTGTCAAATTATAACTTCTGGGACTGACCCCTTCGGTTCAAGCTCTATTCCTCGCGGCCGCGAGCGCGTGTGAGCCACAGCGCCAGACAAAACAAGACAAGCAATAATGTCCCCAGCGCCGCTCCAAACGGCATGTTCCGCGCCGACGTAAATTGCTTCTGGATGACTTCTCCGATGGTGGGATTTGATCCTCCGCCCATGAGGGTTGTGATCGCAAACATCGCGATCGACGGCACGAAAACAAGTAGGGCTCCGGCAACAATGCCCGGCCGCGTTAACGGGATGATGACTTTGGAAAACGCCCGCACCGGGCCAGCACCAAGGTCATAAGCGGCCTCAATCATAGCCCCATCCAACCGCTCGACACTCGTGTAGATTGGCAAAATCATGAAGGGCAGGTAGGCATACACGAGCCCCAACACCACTGCAAAGGGCGTATACATCATGCCCAGCGGTTCTGGAATGATCGCTGCCGAGAGTAAGAAACTATTAAGCAGCCCGTCGCGACTCAAGATAGTGATCCACGCGTAGGTCCGGATCAAAAAACTGGTCCAAAATGGAATCATCACTAACGTGATGAGCAGCGTCCGGAAGCGGTCCGGGGAACGTCCAATAAAATACGCGACCGGATAGCCTACGACCATGCAGATAACGGTCGTCAGAAAAGCATACCAGATCGAAATGAGGAGAATTTTCAGCCACTTCCAATCAAAGGCACGGACGTAATTTTCCCACGTAAAATTGTAAACAAGCCGCCCGAGCCCATCACGCTCGACAAAGCTCGTCATGATGAGCATCAACGTCGGGAGGACGACAAACAAAACCAACCAGAGCAGCAGCGGCGCCATAAATAACCACGCGCCCCAGCCGGGCTTCCTTTCGAAAGCCGCGTTGAGTGCGGGGGCTGCTGCGGCGCTCGCTGCCATTCGGGTCAGATTTAGAGGTTCAGGAGTTGGTTGTTATTCGATCTTGATCGTCGTGATCATGTCGTCCACTACGGACGATTGTTCTCCAATGTCCTTGAATGTTTGGAGCTCGGCGATTACTTCATCCGGCGGGAAGCTGGCCACGTTGGCGAGCTGCTCGGGAGTGAGGAGCGCGCGTGCTGCGGCGTTCGGGTTTAGATACGGAAAATCCTCGGAGATCATCGCGCTGATTTCCGGTTCGAGGATGAAGTTGATGAACATCTCCGCATTTTTTGGATGCGCTGCAGTTTTCGGGATCACGAGACTATCTACAAAAAGGTGCGTTCCCTCGCTCGGCAGCACCCATTTGAATTTCTCGGGGGCCTGATCAAGTAATAGAGCGCCTTCACCGCTCCATACCACGCCGAGACTCACGTCGCCATTAATCATCGCAGTCTTCGGGCTGTCAGAGTCATAGACTTTGACCAATGGAAGCCAGGATTGCAGGGTCGGACGGATTTTTTCGATATTCTCGTCGGTGATATCATTCATCGGAAGTCCATTTGCGGCCATGGCCCAGCTCACGATCTCGCGGGCATCGTCGAGGACCACGATCTGTCCTTTATATTTCTCTTGAAACACGTCGGCGAAGCCGGTGATGGGATCGGTCACCTGCTCGACGTTGACGACAATGCCGACAGTACCCGCCATCCATGGCACGGAGAACTTATTACCTGGATCAAAATCCAAGGCTCGGAAATCTGGCGCGAGGTTCTTGATGTTTGGGATCAGGCTGAGGTCGAGTGGGCGAAGCATGTCCTCCTTTATCATCGCTTCCACGATGTATTCACTCGGCTGGAGAAGGTCATACTGTCCTCCACCGGAGAGCAGCTTTTGGAGCATTTCTTCGTTGGAAGCGTAGTTTTGCACGTTGACTTTAATTCCGGTCCTTTCCGTGAAGGCATCAATCACTGGCTGCGGGACATACTCTGACCAGCAGAACAAGTTCAATTGCTTGGGTTCGTCATTGACGGCACCGGCTGCTGACGGACTGGCGTCAGGCGTGGATGTCGCTGGAGCCGTTTCGGCTGGAGCGGTTTCGGTCGGAGTCGAGGTGGCTTCCGCGGGTGCTTCTGTGGTGGTGGGAGCGTCTGCGGGTTTACCGCATCCCGCGAGGAACAACGTCCCTGCGGCAAGTGCGGCGGCTGTGGTGAGTAGGTGGGTTTTTATTTTCATGGTATCAGGTGCGTTTTTTGGTGAGCTGACTGAATAGAACCAATGTAATGGTCGCCAGCACGAAAAGGGCGCTCAAGGCGTTGAGTTGAGGGTCCAGACCTTTGCGGGCCATTCCGTAAACTTTGAGCGGCAACGTCTGCGAATCCGGACCCGTAGTAAACAAGCTGACGATGTATTCGTCAAAGGAGAGCGTGAACGACATCAGCGCTCCGGCAACAATCGCGGGCATAAGATACGGCACGATCACTTTCCAGAATGCCTGGATTGGCGTGGCTCCCAGGTCCATCGCCGCCTCCTCCAAAAAGGGATCAATGCCTTCCAATCGCGCTTGCACACCGACCAGCACGAACGGAAAGCAGAACGTCGTGTGGGCGATGATCATCGTGGTGTATCCTAGTTGGAGATGCATGTTGACGAAGAGAATCAGCAAGCTCACGCCCATGAGGATCTCCGGCATCACCATCGGGACGAAAATCAAGAGGTTGAGCGCATTTCGCATCGGAAAACGGTAACGATACATCATCCATGCGCCGATGGTCCCAAGCACCGTTGACAGTATCGTTGCGCCAGTTGCAACGATGAGGCTGTTTTTGAACGCCTTTACGAGAATCGCGTTGTTAAACAACTTTTCATACCACTGGGTTGTAAAGCCCACCCATTGGAGATTCAGCCGCGATTCGTTGAAGGAAAAAATGATCAGGATGAGAATCGGAATGTATAAGAAGGCAAAGACGAAAATCGTCCAGCCACCAAAAACGATCCTCTGGAGCTGCGGACCAGATGGCATGCGCCAGCGTGCCAACGCCGTCCCCAAGCCCGAAGTTGCCGATGCTCCCATAGGCAAAGACTTACATCATTATATGTCGTCGCGTCGAGAAGAAGGTCCCATGTCTCGGAGAAAATTCCCCTCGCTCCGACTCCGCCTCACGGCTGCACACCGATGATGCTGCGCGCGGTGCTGCCCACGACTTCAAACATTCCCCCTGCTACCACCGCGCCGTTGGGCAGGACTGCCAGCGAGCGTACGGTGCCGCTCACCCCGCTGACAGCGGTCTGAGATCCCGAAACAGTTCCATCCGGATTGAGCTTGGCCACATTGTGCCGCTGGGCGGTGCCCACTTCCGAAAATAGGCCGCCTATAACGAGGTGACCATCCGGCTGTATCGCAATGGCAAAGACCCGTCCATTGGGACCGTTGGGAGGTTCTGCGCCGCCAAAAGCCTGATCGAGGGAACCATCCGGGTTGTAACGCACGAAGTTCTGCCGCGGCTTTTCCTGCGCCTCAGAGAAATAACCTCCAACAAGTAATCCGCCCTTTGCATCCACGGCCAAGGCGAAAACGGTGCCGTTCACGCCATCGGTGATTTTTCCGAACATGGCGGTGTCCAGTGTGCCGTCGGGCAGGATGCGCGCAAGATTTGAGCGCGGCTGGGTGTCGACCGTATTGAACTCCCCGCCAAGGACGACACTGCCATCTGCCAGTGCGACTGCGGCATATATCGTTCCGTTGACGCCCTCGCCTGCGTCATACACTGAGCGGGTGGGCGCGGCGTTTGGCGTCGCACCGCTATCGTCCGGACCCCACGCCTTATTGGCGAGTTCCTCCGCACTGGGCGGGTTGGAGCTATCCGCCGCATGGCTGGAAAGAACACCCGGCACGAAATTCAACAACAGACATATCGCGAAGGAGGGCATAAGCTTCATCGATGCCAGAAAACAACCGGCGCAAAAGAAAATCAAGCGCGATGTAGGATACCTCCGTTGATCGATCGGAATTTGATGATACTTTCGCCAATCTGATTTACTTCTTGATCCGTATTACGGTTTTGGATGCTATTTCACATTCCATGAGCGCCAGCGTTACACAATCTTCCCCCGGGCATACGGAATCTCACGATTCCCCCCACCGGCCCAATTGGTTTTTCCATTATATTTGGAGCTACGATCACAAGATGATCGGCCTTCAATACTTGTGGACGGCTTTGTTTTTCCTATTGATCGGCGGCGGCCTGGCTCTGGGCGTGCGGTGGCAGCTCGGCTTTCCGGGAACGCCAATTCCTGTGATTGGTCAGCTCCTGCCGGAAACGCTCGCGATTGATGGAGCGATCATCCCAGGTGGCTACAATATGCTCGTGACGATGCATGCGACGGTGATGGTCTTTCTCGTGGTCATGCCGCTGCTCATCGGTGCGTTTGGAAACTACCTGATTCCGCTTAAAATCGGCGCGGGCGATATGGCATTCCCTCTCCTCAATGAGCTTAGCTACTGGCTGTATGTACTGTCGGGGTTGATTCTAATGGCGGCATTTTTTGTGCCCGGTGGTGCGCCTGCCAGCGGTTGGACGGCATACGCCCCGCTGAGTGCTGTGGAAGCCTACAACCACACGAAGATGGGTCAGAGCCTCTGGTGCGTGGGTATTTTCGTCAATGGATTATCGTCGATCGCTGGTGCGACAAACTACATCACGACGATTGTAAATATGCGGGCTCCCGGGATGAAAATGTTCCGGCTGCCTTTGTCGGTCTGGTCGTTGTTCATTACTGCGATTTTGTTGATTATTGCTGTGCCCGTGCTCTCAGCAGCAGGTGCGATGTTATTTTTTGATCTGAACTTCAACACCAGTTTCTTCGTTCCGATCCGGGATGGGATCGTCACTGGCGGGCAACCGCTCCTGTGGCAGCATCTCTTTTGGTTTTTTGGCCATCCAGAAGTTTACATCATGATCCTGCCTGCGATGGGTCTGGTCTCGGAGATCATGCCGGTATTTGCACGGAAGCCAATTTTTGGGTACAAAGCGATGGTGTATGCCATGATCGCCATCGGCGGACTGGGCTTCGTCGTCTGGGGTCACCATATGTTTGTGAGTGGCATGAACCTGACGGCAAGTGCGGTATTCTCGATCTCGACGATGATCATTGCCGTGCCGTCCGCGATCAAGACATTCAACTGGCTGGGTACGGTGTGGAAGGGTTCTATTGAGTTCACCACACCGATGTGTTTTGCGCTGTCGTTTGTTTCCATGTTTGTGATCGGCGGGCTGAGCGGGATTTTCATGGCATCCACGCCGGTTGATCTTTTTGTTCACCACACGTATTTCATCGTTGCGCACATCCACTACGTGCTCTTCGGAGGCAGTATTTTTGCCGTCTTCGCAGCGATCTATTTTTGGTTTCCCAAGATGTTCGGGAAGATGCTCAACGAGCCACTCGGGATGATCCATTTCGGGTTGACGTTCATTTTCTTCAACCTCACGTTTTTCCCGATGCATAATCTTGGATTGGGTGGAATGATGCGCCGCATTGCTGACCCGACCGTGTATGAACACCTGCGGCAGTTGCAGCCGTTGAACCAAATCGCAACACTCGGAGCCTTTGGACTCGGGCTTTCGATGATCCCGTTTTTCTGGAATGTCATCATCAGCCTACGGAGCGGAAAACAGGCACCCGATAACCCATGGAATGCCACAACGCTGGAGTGGACGACATCGTCGCCACCTCCACATGGGAATTTCGCCGTGACTCCCGTGGTTTACAATGGACCCTACGAATACAGCGTCCCCGGGATGGAAAAAGATTTCCTGCTGCAGTCAGAGAAGGCACCTGAATCCGCGGCTCTGGAGGCGCACTAATAGGCCCTAGTGCCAGAGAGAGTTTCCATGGAGACAAATCAAAGCAAAGAATCGGGAGTGCCTCTCAAAAGGCGGGCGCTGCACGCGTTCGCAATCCTGACAGGACTTGTGACTTTTGTGCTGCTGACGAGCGGAGGCCTCGTGACGTCGAAGGGGGTTGGAATGGCGGTGCCGGACTGGCCAAGTACTTTTGGTTACAATATGTTTCTCTTCCCGATTTCGGGCTGGGTGGGCGGCGTATTTTACGAGCACACGCATCGGCTCCTCGGCAGCCTGGTCGGATTGATGACGCTTATTTTAGCCGGATGGATTTTTACCGTTGACCCTCGGCGCTGGATGCGGGTTCTCAGCATAGTTGCCGTTTTTGGCGTGATCCTGCAAGGGATTCTCGGCGGTCTCCGCGTGACCCTGATCACGAACGAAATCGGCATATTTCATGGCACGCTCGGTCAGACGTTTCTTCTGACGATTGCTGTGATCGTCGTCGCGACGAGCTCAAAATTCATACTTGCTGGCGATTCCAAACGTTTCCGTGCGGGTGCCCTCAAGGCGCTTGCAGTCGGGCTGGTTGCCACGATCTTTATTCAATTGGGGATCGCCGCAACGATGCGCCATGCGCACTTAGGGCTGTCCATTCCGGACTTTCCGCTGGCTTACGGCCAGGTGATTCCAACCACCGATGCCGCGACTATCGTGTCGATCAATGCCTCCCGCGTCGATCAGGGAAAGATGCCGACGACGGCAACCCAGATCTGGCTCCAAATGAAACACCGCATCATCGCAGTTTTGATTCTGGGCCTCTCGTTGGCATTGGCAATCGCTGCCTGGCGGCGGCTTGAATGCCCGCGGGACGTGAAGATCATGGCCGTCGTGATCCTCGTGCTGGTCCTTTGTCAGATTGGCCTGGGCGCTTGGACCATCTGGTCCGACAAAGCCGCCGACGTGGCCACCGCGCACCAGGCATTAGGTGCAATTATTTTGATGACGTGCGGGCTAACAACATTCCGGATTTTCCGATTGGATTATTTCGCACGCCAGCATGAGTTGGAATTCCCGACCCGCATTGCGTGGCAGGGCAACGCCGTGGAGGCCCGATGAGCCATCCTGCGGTCGATGAATCCATGCCAGATCAGGCGTCGCCCGCAGCCCCGTCAGCTCCGGCTGATAGCTGGGTTTCGGATCTTTCTGCACTAATCAAGCTCCGGTTATCGTTCCTTGTGGTCTGCACGACGCTCGTCGGGTATCTGCTCGGGCGGGGATTTGAGCCGATTGCATGGGGGCTGATGGCGATCACGCTTACCGGCACCGCTCTCAGCGCGTGCGGTGCGTCAGCGTTAAATCAATGGCTGGAGCGGGAATGGGACAGCAAGATGCTTCGCACACAGAACCGTCCGCTCCCGGCGGGCCGCATGCACAGCGAGGACGCTTTGCTTTTTGGGCTTTTGTTTTCCGTGTTGGGAGTGGTCGCATTGGCCGTATTTGTAAATGCCACTTCCGCGTGGCTCACGCTGGCCACTGTACTAATTTACGTAGGTGTCTACACCCCGCTCAAACGCATCACCGAACTGAATACCCTCGTCGGGGCAATCCCCGGCGCACTCCCTCCTCTCATCGGGTGGACCGCCGCCACAGGAGATTTGGGCCTCGGCGGATGGTTGCTTTTTGCGATTCTGTTTTTCTGGCAGATGCCGCACTTTCTCGCGATTGCATGGATGTACCGCAAGGAATACAAAGACGCCGGGTTTGTCATGCTCACGGGGCGCGATCCCTCGGGCGCAGTCACAGGTCGGCAGGCAGTCACCTATGCCTTTTGCCTTCTCGTCATCAGCATGCTTCCGACTATGATTGGCCTGACCGGGCCCTGGTATTTTGCAGGAGCTTTTGTGCTGGGTGGCGCATTTCTGGCTGCGGCCATTGGGTTCGCCATCGATCGCTCCGACCAGCGGGCGCGTCAGCTTTTCTTCGCATCCATTATTTACCTTCCGCTCCTCTTGATTCTTCTGGTCTCGACCCCTGCCTCCCGATAGCTGATGGATAAACGTAGAAAGCAAAACCTATTGGTTGTGGCAATGATCGTCATTGTTGCTACCACGATTTTTACCGCTGTGATGTTATGGAAATGGAATCTTACCTTCCTCACCGCCCAGTAAGCACATTGCATTTCATTAAACCGCACCATTTATGAGTTCTGCCGCAATCACTCACGAACCCTCTGCGCACAGCGATACAGTCCACGCCACGGCAAAGTTTGGAATGATTATCTTTTTGATATCGGAAGCGATGTTGTTTGCCGGTCTCATCGGCGGCTACATCGTTTTGCGAATGTCCACCGTGAGTGACTGGCCACCTGTCGGAGCACCCGATATTGGCGTCAATTTTGCGAATCTCACACTCCTTAACGTCGTGATGATCGTCAACACGATGATCCTGATAGCCAGCAGCTTCATGCTCCACGCATCCGAAGTCGCGATCATTAAAAAAGGGAAGACCGGCCTCGGGTGGCTGCTCCTAACCCTCGTGCTCGGAACCATCTTCCTGAGCGTGCAGGCATGGGAATGGGCGCATTTGCACCATGAGGGGTTGTGGTTCGACACCTTTGGAGTTTATGGCGCGACCTTCTTTGTCATTACCGGGTTTCACGGCCTCCACGTCTTCGTCGGGTTGCTTCTGATCCTGTGGTGCTTTTTGCGACAACTTTTCACCCGTTGCTTTTCGGCACAAAGCCATGCCTCCTTGGCGAACGTCAGCCTATACTGGCATTTTGTGGATGTCGTCTGGGTGGTGGTGTATGTTGCACTTTACATAATCTAATGCCGGAATCTGCTCGTCGTATCCCCCGATTGGGTTGGGCCATCGCGTTTATCGCGGTGACCACACTCATGGCTATGGCGTGGGTAAACCTGAAAGGAACCCGCCCGACGCAGATGGCCGATTTGCCTGTATTCGCGCAGGTGCCAGATTTCACATTCACTTCCCAGACGGGTGCTTCTGTCTCGCGAGAGGACCTGCTTGGTGACGTCTGGGTTGCGAACTTCATTTTCACCCGCTGCCCCAACCCATGCCCGATTATGACAGATCGAATGATGGAACTGCAAAAGGCCATCCAGCGGAAAGGCGGCGATGTGCAGCTAGTCACGGTGACTGTAGATCCGTCGCATGATACTCCAGAGGTGCTTGCGGCGTATGCGGCGAAATTTGATGCCGACCCTGCCATCTGGAGTTTCCTCACCGGGGACCCGGAAAAGATCGAGGAATTTGTCATCAAGGGGATGCTTCAGCCACTCGCCACCGACCCCACCGGAGTGCCTTCGCATTCGCAGCGTTTTCTTGTGGTGGACGCTGCTGGCGGGTTACGCTCGTTTCATGATCTGGACGACCCGGAGTTGATGCCAAAACTTCTGATGGACATCGGCAAGCTTCTGCGTGAGTTTAAATCCAAGCCAAAAGTGGAAAACCCGTCATGAAACAAGATTTCTCATCTTTGCAATCCTCCATCCGCACGAGTTCTGCGGCAATGGCTTGGTGTGCGGGGGTAATACTCGCGATGGCGGCGGCGGTGAATTCTGCTTTTGCCTGCGTGGGTTGCCGGGTCACCAGTGAAGAAATGGCCCGCATTGAGCCTTCCACCGTCACCGCCGGAGTTGCATTCTCGTGGAGCGTTTTATTTATGCTGTTTGTCGTCGGGGGCATCTTGACTTTTCTTGTGACGTATATCTCGCGCGTCGTGGCGCAGCTCGATCAGAGAAATAATTTGCCCCCTCAGTGAGCGTTGCGGATCTTCCGGCAGTCAATGCCAGCCTCAACAGCCTGAGTACTATATTTATCGCCACCGGATGGTGGATGATAACTCACGAGCGGAAGCGCGCGCACATCGCGTGCATGATATCCGCGCTTGTTACTTCCACGGTGTTTCTCGGGTTTTATTTGGTGTATCATTATTATGTCGGAAGTGTGCCATTCACGGCGCAGGGATGGCCCCGATGGGTTTATTTCCCCATTCTGATTTCCCACGTCATCCTTGCTATGGTGATTCTTCCGATGGTCGTACTCACGGTGATCCCCGCGCTGCGCGGACGTTTTGACAAACACCGTCGGATTGGCAGATGGACGATGCCCGTGTGGCTTTATGTATCAGTAACTGGAGTCTTGGTTTACTTGATGCTCTACGTCTGGTTTCCCTCCACCGCAGCCCCGCGCTGACACCGATGCCCATGCAAAGTGGATTGGAGAAGCCTGGAGTTCTAGATGCGTTTGCTTATGATCAGCGTTCAGATCGTTTAGTCCTGGCCATGTTTGAGCCCCGTCCGTGGACGAGCGGAGATGCGCAGGCATTTCAACTGCAGGAAAAACTCAACGCTTACGCATCATTTGTTCTCGACGGGGAGATGCGGGAGGCTTTTCCCGAATTCGCGAAAAAGCGAGTCTGCATTCAACTCCGCACCATGCACGAACCGGACGATCGCACGATGGATTTTATTAAGATGGTTCGCGAACAATTAGCGTTCCAGGAAATCGATCTGGAAACAGTCCTGGTATCTGAAACAGACGATCCCGCCGAAGAGGGAAACTGCGGCTCCGGCTGTGGTTGCCACTAGTTCGTATTCCCGGAATCAGTTTCATCGCCGCGGACGAAAAAGACCTATCTTCCCGCCCGAACTTGTTATAGATCGAGTGGAAATGACTGACCAGCGATCCCGCCCCTCGCCTTCCGCTCACGGAGGTGTCCTCCTCGCGCTAGGCATTGTTTTCGGCGATATTGGGACGAGCCCGTTGTATGCCTTTGAGACCGCAGTCGTTGCCGCAGGTGGACAACCACAGGACGCCATCGGCGTCGCATCACTCATTGTCTGGACACTCATGGTGGTCGTGACGGTCAAATACGGCATCTTGGTGATGCGCGCCAGCTATGAGGGCGAGGGTGGTGTGTTTGCGATGACGGCGTTGCTCCGAACAACGGGATTTCCGACATCGCATCCGGGACTGTGGGTCTCGGGTCTCTTGGTTTTCGGCGCAGCCCTGCTCTTTGGTGACGGGGCGATCACGCCGGCGATATCAGTGCTTAGTGCGGTTGAGGGGATCGAGGCGATTCATCCGGATCTTAGCAAATTTGCCCTTCCTGCGGCTGTCGTTATACTATCCGGATTGTTTTTGGTTCAACGCTTTGGCACGGGGAATCTCGGTTGGATATTTGGACCGGTCATGGCGGTTTGGTTTTCCGCACTTGCGGCTATCGGTTTATTTCAAATTATCGCAGCGCCCGAAGTTCTCGCTGCCATCAATCCGATCCGTGGACTAGAGCTTCTCTTGCGCGATAGTGCGAGGTCGGCTGCCATTGTGGGGTCGGTGGTGCTCGCGGTGACCGGAGCGGAAGCGCTTTACGCAGACATGGGCCACTTCGGGCGTCCGGCCATCCTCCATGCGTGGAGAATGGTGGTCTTTCCCGCATTGATCCTCAATTACCTTGGACAGGCCGCCCACATCCTCCGCGTCCCGACGGCCGCCACGGATCCTAATCTTTTCTTTTTGCTAGTTCCCTCCGGCGGGCTTCGCGAAGCGATGGTCATTTTGGCCACTGCCGCCACGGTGATTGCCTCGCAAGCATTAATCAGCGGAGTATTTTCGCTTACCAACCAGGCCATCGATCTCGGATACCTCCCGCGATTGTTCGTCAAACACACCAACGCGTCCACCCGGGGACAGATTTATATCCCCTTGGTAAATTATGTGCTCGGCGGGGTCTGCCTCATGCTCGTGCTGGGATTCCGCAGCAGTTCGGCGCTCGCAAACGCTTACGGGATCGCGGTCACGGGTGCTATGATTGTGACGTCCATTGGGTTTGTGGCTGTAGTGCTCTGCGTGTGGAAACGTCCGGCGTGGCAGGCGGCCTGCCTGCTCGCGCTGCTATTGGCCATCGATCTTCCGCTATTTCTTTCGTGTTTGAGCAAACTACTCGAGGGGGGTGTTGTTCCGGTGGCGTTAGCCGTCGCTGTCACGACAATCATGGTCACGTGGCGCAAAGGGCGAAATTTAGTTCATCAATCGATGGCGTTTGGAGCAGTTTCCGTGGGGGAACTGGGTCGCCGCTTAACTCGTGGCGACTACCAACGCAGTCCCTGCACGCAGGTATTTTTGGTTCGCAGACCCATCCCTGATCATGCCGTGGCATCGATTCTAGAGCAATACCGGCGGGTCAAAGTTGTAGGTCAAAAGTTAGTTATCCTGCTTCTCAACCCCGCATGGGATGACCCTCTCAATCCGATCCAATCGGTGGAAATCCAAAGTTTCGGGTCGGAGTTCTGGGTGATTTCGGCCTCCCACGGATTCATGATCGAACCCGATGCCCCGCGCATCCTTAGGCAGGCGGCGCTTGAGAGCGGGGGAGCGTTCGAATTTTCGATGGATGATACTTTTTTCGTAACCTCTCACGAAGTCATCGTCGCCGCGTCGAAGCGCCTAATGCCACCATGGCAAAGGCGCCTTTTGGCCTTCATGAGCCGAAACGTCATGCCCGGACCCGACTATCTCAATATCCCGGCAGACCGCCTTCTTGTTTACAATTGGATGTTGCGAGTTTAGGAGACACTACAAGTTTCCAGCCGTGCCTGGCCCATCGATGCGGTCGGTTGCACCCGCCGAGATGTTCCGGGTGTAGGATCGTTCCCAAGCGGCCAAGCTAGCGCCACGAGCTTCTTGCCAAGGCATCGTTGGCTTTTGCTGATCATAATCTGCCCGGATTTG
>Ga0105055_10004600_pt1 | contig 20035 bp, 18 predicted proteins | sample BON03_FD_78090 | JGI IMG/M metagenome (GOLD analysis project Ga0105055, IMG submission 78090) | Freshwater microbial communities from Lake Bonney liftoff mats and glacier meltwater in Antarctica - BON-03 | ecosystem: Environmental > Aquatic > Freshwater > Ice > Glacier meltwater | place: Lake...
ACAATGCCGCCTGATCGAGCTTGGCTTCCGCCAGGGTGGCCCAGCAGGCTTCGGCCTGCGCCGGGTGCTGGTGGACGAGCGCGGAAACATCAAGGCCGAGCTGAAACGCGGCGAGCACAAATCGCTGCAGACCGACCGTGTCATCCTCATGCCCGGCCCCGATGAGGAAGTGACCTGGGTGAACAAGATGTATCGCTGGCTGATCGAGGAGGACCTGTCCTTCCGCGAGATCGCCGACCGCTTGAATGAGCAAGGCGTAGCCACCGATCTGGACCGGCCCTGGACGTCGAGTACGGTGCGCACCGTCGCGACCAACGAGAAATACATCGGCAACAACGTCTACAACCGCAGTTCCTTCAAGCTGAAGAAACTGCATGTCGACAACCCACCCGACATGTGGATCCGCAAGGAAGGCGCCTTCGACGGCATCGTGCCGCTGGAGTTTTTCCTGACAGCGCAGGAAATCATCACGGCGCGCTCGGCCCGGCTGTCGGATGAAGAGCTGCTCGAGCACCTCCAGCGTCTCTATGCCGATGCGGGCGAGTTGTCGGGCGTGCTGATCGATCAGGCGGCCGACATGCCGGGGGCCTCTGCTTACCGCACGCGTTTCGGATCACTGACACGCGCCTATGAGATGATTGGCTATCGATCAGACCGGGATCAGGAGCGGATTGCGCTGAACAAGCGCCTGCGAAAGATGCACCCGGAGATCATAGCGCGCACAGAAGCCGCCATCGCCGCCGTCGGTGGACAAGTCGCACGCCACCCCAAGACCGATCTGCTCAACATCAACGACGAGTTGCGCGTCAGTCTTGTGCTGGCACGATGCCAGCCCCTGAATGACGGTCGGCATCGTTGGCGCATCCGGTTCGACCCCTCCCGCTACAAGGCGGATGTGACGCTGGCGATCCGCCTGGATCACGCGAATGAGGCCGAGCTCGACTACTTTCTGCTGCCCTGGCTCGACCTGCCCAGTCAGGAAATCCGCATGTGCAACCATAACAGCATCGCATTCGAGGCCTTCCGGTTCGATGATCTGGACTTTTTCTACGGCATGGCCGAGCGGGTTGGCATCTGGAGAAAGCCGAAATGATCCATCACCCCCATCCCAACCCCACAAGGAGTACAAACAATGAACGATACACAATGCGCGCAGGAGGCTCGCCCATGATGACTGACATACCCGACAGCGTCACGATGGTGCCAATCGAACGTGTCGAGGTGCTGAACTCGCGCGACCGCAACATGAAAGTGTTTGAGGAGATCGTGGAAAACATCCGCACCATCGGCCTCAAGAAGCCGATCACGGTGACTGAGCGGGACGGCGCGGACGGCAAACCCGCTTTCCTGCTAGTTTGCGGCGAAGGGCGGCTGAATGCCTTTCGCCTCTTGGGTGAGACCCACATCCCGGCGCTGGTCGTGAATGTCAGCGATGAAGACGCCTTGATCATGAGCCTCGCGGAAAACATCGCCCGGCGCGGCCACCGTCCGCTGGAGATCCTCGCCGACATCGAATTGCTGCTGGCGCGAGAATACACAGTTGACGACATCATCCGGAACACCGGCCTGTCGCAGAAATACGTTCGCGACATCATCTTCTTGCTGGAAAAGGGCGAGGAGAGGCTGATCGAAGCGGTTCAGCACGGGACGATCCCTCTGACCACCGCGCTTGAGATCGCCCGCGCCAAGAACGACGATGATGATCTTGGCGACATGCTCGAGGAGGCCTACAAGACAGGCCAACTCAAGGGTCACCAGATCACGGATGCCAAGCGGCTGATTGAAAAACGTCGCGAGAAGGGCCCGAAATCGGCCACGCGCCCGAAGCTGCCCAATTCCACCCATTCACTGGTCAAGACCTATCAGAAGGAGGTCGCCCGCCAGCACACGATGGTGCTCAAAGCTGAGCATGCGCAGCAGAAACTGCTGCTGGTGGTCCAGGGCCTGAAATCCCTCTTCGCCGATGAGAACTTCGTCACCCTGTTGCGCGCGGAAGGACTGGATACACTACCCAAGTATCTCGCCGACCGCGTCGAAATTGTCTGAGAAAGGACGCGCTGATGACCCTGCAAAATAGTGTAAAGCCGATCTACCCCGGTGCTTATCCGCCACCCAGTGCCGAGGAGGATGGCGATCTGACCTATCCCAAGGGCCCGCTCAACTTGATCCTCGGCTTTGATCTCGAAACCTATCAGATCCCCCTCGAAGAACTGATGCCCAGCAAGAAAGTGCCCGACGGCGTTATGACCACGCGCAAGTTCAAGCAAATCGTGTCCTCGATCCGCGAGATCGGGCTGATCGAACCGCTGTCGGTGATCAAACCGGATGCCGACGCGCCGGGATTTCTGCTGCTTGATGGCAATCTGCGAGTATTGGCGCTCAAAGAGTTGGGTCAGGAAACAGCCCCGTGCCTGATCGCCAAGGATTTCGAGACCTACACCTACAATCACCGGATCAACCGGCTGTCGACCGTGCAGGAGCATTACATGCTGCGCCGCGCAATCGACAAAGGCGTCGCCAAGGACCGGCTGGCGCGCGCGTTCAACGTGAACCTTTCAACCATCAACAGCCGGATCAACCTGCTGCATGGGATTTGTCCCAAGGCCGTCGAGTTACTGCAAGACCATCAGTTCGCGCCCGATGTCACACGCCATCTGCGCAAGATGAAGGCCGCGCGCCAGATCGAGGCCGTCGAGCTGATGATTGCAGCCAACAGCATCACCGCGGCCCACGCCGATGCGCTGCTGAAAGCCACCCCGTCCGAGCAGCGCAGTGACACCCCAGCCCCGAAACCGGATCAGCCCAAGGGTGATCCGCTTGAGCAGATCGTACGCCTTGAGCGCGAAATGAGCCAGGTCCAGACCAAGTACAAGGATGCCGAGCAGAACTACGGCTCCGAGTTGCTGAACCTTGTCGTCGCCAAGGGCTATCTGACAAAGCTGATCGGAAACGCAGCGGTAAAATCCTACATTGGTCGGCATGCCCCGGAGATCTTCGAACAGTTCGAGTTGGTGGTGAACACGCTCAGCATGGAGGAGGCCCTGCGACAAGAAGAGGCGTCAACGGGTGAGAGCACACCGCTCGATGCCATGGCAGTCCCTGAGGATCAGCCTGATCCGGATCACGCTCAGGACGGCTGAGGGCGCCTGCGCACCCAGATAGCCTCGCACCGGACCGGTGCCCGCCCGTGATGTCGGGCTGCGCAGTCTTATCATCTCTTGCGCCTTCGATGCCGCTCATTTACGAACGGTGCAAGTCAGGCGACAACTGTTGTCTGCCCTCTGGGCTGAACGCGGACCTTGCGACGTCGTGATGCGCGCACCCCCCCACAAGTTGCGGCTATGCAGTCTGGTTGTCATAAATGAATCACATCATCTGATCAGTTTCAGCTTTTCGCGGATGCAGCATTATGCTACCGCTCAAACCTGAACGATTAGGCTTGATTTAAAGCTTTCTCTTCGAAACAGAGCAAACCCGGGAAGAGCCAAAGGCACTTCTTGTGCGGCAGCCTGCGAAAAGGACTTCATCTAATGGCCGGACAGCGCAGGAAAGCGCAAGAGGACGTGCGTTTCCGCGTCCTGCGCCTCCTTCAGGAAAACCCCGAAATGTCCCAGCGCGATATCGCAGCTGCGGTTGGAATAAGTGTTGGCGGAGTGCATTACTGCCTGAACGCTCTGATGGAAAAAGGCCTGGTCAAGTTGGGGAACTTCTCGGCCGCGCGGGACAAAAGGCGTTACGCATATGTTCTGACGCCAAAAGGCCTGTCCGAGAAAATGGCGCTCACATCGCGGTTTCTCAAGCGGAAAATGGAAGAATACGAGGCACTCAAAGAAGAAATTGATGCGCTGCAGAACGAAATGGAGCTGGGCGCAGACACGGCGCCTCGTCCGAGTAAGTAACCTGAAAACGAAATGAGCTTTCATTGAAACGCATTCTCATCACCGGCACGGCTGGTTTTATTGGTTTTCACCTCACTAAGCTGCTGCTCGCCGAAGGCTTCACCGTCCACGGCTATGACGGCATAACCGATTACTACGATGTGGCGCTGAAACGGCGGCGGCATCAGATGCTGCTGCAATCGGCCAATTTCGCCGCTACCGAGGGGATGCTGGAGGATCAGGCACTGCTCGACTCCGTCGCGGACACATTCGCCCCCGATGTCATCGTCCACCTCGCCGCACAGGCCGGGGTACGCTACTCGCTCGAGAATCCGCGCGCCTATCTCGATGCAAATGTCATCGGCACTTTCAACGTGATGGAAGCGGCGCGCAGGCTCGCCGTGCGGCACCTGCTCATGGCCTCGACCTCATCGGTCTACGGCGCCAATACCGAGATGCCCTTCATCGAGACCGAAAAGGCCGACACCCAGCTCACCATCTATGCCGCCACCAAAAAGGCGACCGAGAGCATGGGCCACGCCTATGCGCATCTGTGGAACCTGCCGACCACAATGTTTCGGTTCTTTACCGTCTACGGGCCCTGGGGGCGGCCTGACCTCGCACTCTATAAATTCGTGGACGCGATGCTCGATGGCCGGCCGATCGACATCTACAATCACGGCGACATGTACCGGGATTTCACCTATGTCGACGATCTGGTGCGCGCGATCCGGCTGCTGATCGACGCAGTACCGGTGCGGCCAGCCGACGGCGTGGTGCCCGAGGGCGACAGCCTGTCGCCGGTGGCGCCCTACCGGGTGGTGAACATCGGCAACTCCGACAAGGTCCGGCTGCTGGATTTCATCGAGGCCATCGAAGAGAGCCTCGGGATCAAGGCCAAGAGGAACTACATGGACATGCAGATGGGCGACGTGCCCGCGACCTGGGCCAACGCGGACCTGCTGCAGACGCTGACGGGATACCGACCGCAGACCGACTTCCGGATCGGGATCGGACGGTTCGTGGAATGGTATCGGGAGTATGCGGGCAAGTGATGAAGGCTGCCAACAGACTTGAAAAACAGTTCAGGGAAACGAGATGCAAGAAATGGTTCGAACTTACTCTTTTCACGCAGTTGAGCATTGTAATATGTGCGGGTCACCGGCGGCGAACGCGCGCCCTATGGGCATACGCCTCGACAAGAGTCAGGGTCGCCATCCTCGAAGAAAAACCGGCATCGCGGTTTCAGTGTGCCATTGTCAGGTATGTGGTCTAAACTTTCCACAACCAATGCCAGTTCCTAATTCCTTGAGCGATCATTATGGTGTCCCACCAGATAGCTATTGGAAACCTGAGTATTTCAAGATTGACCCTAACTACTTTAAGCGCCAGATCGAAGATGCAAAGCGATTGCTGAATTTTCAACAAGATATGAAGCCCTCGATGTCGGGGCTGGGGTTGGTAAGGCTTTGGTTTCAATGAAGGCAGCTGGTTTTGACGTGTCAGGAATAGAGCCGTCTGAGCCTTTTCACAAGAAGGCACTAGAGTTTACAGGCCTCTCTTCCGAGCAGCTCCAGAATTCTTCCATTGAGGGCGCAAATTTCTCGCCAGACCACTTTGATTTCATTTCATTTGGTGCTGTTCTAGAGCACCTTTATGACCCATCGGCAGCGATCAAGAAAGCCCTGTACTGGCTTAAACCAAATGGAGTGATTCAAATTGAAGTTCCGTCTTCAAAGCATTTAATAGCAAAGATTTTAAACCTATATTTCAGGGCAATCGGCACGAACTATGTGACAAATATCAGCCCGATGCATTCGCCGTTTCATATCTATGAGTTCACGTTGGACAGTTTCATCAAGGATGGCATGAGAGCGGGATATAAGGTTGATTATCATTATATAGATGTCGCAACAGTGAGCCATATACCAAAGTTCTTGAAGCCTGTTTTTTCAAAATGGATGGGCGCGCGAGGAACAGGTATGCAGTTGACGGTGTGGCTTCGGAAAGTGCCTAAGGATTAACGGCATTCGGGGCCCCTAAGAAAATTGCAACGTTGGCAGCACCCATGCTTCTGATGTATCACATCACCACTACAAAACTTATATCCAGCTTGAAATGACCTTTGTCATCGGCAGCGAAAGACAAATGCGGCAGTTCTTTGGATATTTTTTGGGCAAATTTAATGCATAAGGTTTTCGGAACGATCAACAAAAAGCTTCTTCTTCTCCTTGCGGCACTGATGGCGGCCACTGTCCTTTATTATGGACTATTGTTCCAAGGCCAACTTCCCGACCACCCCATCTTGCAACGCAAAAACGATCTGTTTCTGCATCTGTGCGCCTTTCTGGCGCTGACGCTTCCGGTGCGGGTGTTGTGGCAGCACTGGCATTCCGTCGCCGCCCTTGCCCTTTGTGCCGCAGCCATCGAGGCCATCCAGATATTCGAGCCACGCCGAACAGCCGACCTTAAGGATCTGGCTGCCAGCCTTTTGGGGGTCTTGGCTGGCACCATAATCATTGCGCTTTTGCAGCGCGCCCTGCACAGAAATTCAAAGGCAAACCATGAATGACGCTGCCATCAAGCACGCCCCTATCGCCATCATCGGCCTTGGCTATGTCGGCCTGCCGCTTGCGGTAGAGTTTGGCAAGCATCGGCCGGTGGTCGGCTTTGACATCAAGCCTGAACGGATTGCAGAACTGCGCGCGGGCCATGACAGGACGCGGGAGGTTTCGGCCATTGAACTCTCGGATTCAAGTCATCTGACGTTGACGTCGGACCCGACTGATCTGCGGACTGCGACCATCTTTATCGTCACGGTCCCCACGCCCATCGACGCGCATAAACGGCCCGACCTGACCCCGCTCTTCAAGGCGTCGGAGACGGTGGGACGTGTGCTCAAGCCCGGCGATATCGTGATTTACGAATCTACCGTCTATCCCGGTGCGACCGAGGAGGATTGCGTGCCGGTCCTCGAACGGGTTTCGGGGCTGACCTACAACGTGGATTTCTTTTGCGGCTACAGCCCCGAGCGGATCAATCCGGGCGACAAGGCACACCGGCTGACCACGATCACCAAGGTCACATCAGGCTCTACCCCCGAAACGGCGGACAAGGTCGATGCGCTTTATGCCCAGATCATCACGGCCGGCACCTACCGGGCGGAAAGCATCCGCGTGGCGGAGGCCGCCAAGGTGATCGAGAATACGCAACGCGACCTCAATATCGCTCTGATCAACGAACTGGCCATCATCTTCAACAAGATGGGGATCGATACCGAAGCGGTGTTGAAGGCGGCAGGCTCCAAATGGAACTTTCTGCCGTTTCGGCCTGGGCTAGTGGGCGGGCACTGTATCGGTGTCGACCCCTATTACCTGACCCACAAGGCCGAGGCGCTTGGCTATCACCCGCAGGTGATTCTGGCGGGGCGGCGGATCAACGACGGGATGGGCGCCTATGTTGCCGGGCAATTGGTCAAGGCGATGCTGAAAAAGCGTATCCAGATCGACGGCGCGCGGGTGCTGGTGATGGGGCTGACCTTCAAGGAAAACTGCCCCGACCTGCGCAACACCCGAGTGGTGGATGTGATCGCCGAGTTGAAGGATTATGGCATCACCGTCGATGTGCATGACCCATGGGTCGATGCGGATGAGGCGCGTGCTGAATACGGGCTTGACCTGCTGGCGCAGCCTTTTTCAGAGACATATGACGGCATCATCCTGGCGGTCGCGCACGAGCAGTATCGCCAGATGAGCATGACCACGATCCGGGCTTTGGGGCGCCGCAGCCACATCGTTTACGATCTCAAACACGTTTTCAGCACGAGCGAGAGCGACCTGAGGCTATGACGAAGAACGAAAGCCTCGCCCGGATTGCAGGGCCAAATCTGGTGCTGCGGCTGATCCGCCCGGATGATGCGGATTATGTGCATGGCTTGCGCATTGACCCCGCCTACAACGCGCATCTGTCGGAAGTGCGCGGCACTGTGGATGATCAGCGCCGCTGGATCGAGACTTACAAAGCGCGCGAAGGGGCAGGGGCCGAGTATTATTATATTATCGAACGCCACGACGGCACGCGCTGTGGTACAGTGCGGCTCTATGATATTGACGGTGACAGTTTTACCTGGGGCAGTTGGATTCTCGACCAAAACAAGCCCCGGAAAGCGGCGCTGGAGAGTGCCGTCCTGTCTTTCGGTGCCGGATTTGGCGGCCTTGGACGTGATCTTGCGAAGGTTGATGTCCGGCTCCGAAATAGTCACGCCGAGGCTTTCTATCGTCGTCTCTGCTTGATGGAAATGCACCGAACGGAACAGGACATTTTCTTTATCTATCCCCGCGCGCGATTTGAAGCGGATCGCGCTGGCTATTTCGCAATTCTGGAAGGGGAGGGCGGTGTATGATGGATGCTTCCGGCTTAGTAAGGCAGATCAATCTCCCCCAGATCCACGATCCGCGTGGCGACCTGACCTTTGTCGAAGGGGGCAACCATATCCCCTTTGACATTCGGAGGGTCTATTACCTCTACAATGTTCCGGTTGATTCCGAGCGCGGTGGCCATGCGCACCGGGAACTGGAACAAGTGGTTTTTGCTCTTTCCGGCAGTTTCCGCATGAAGGTCGACGATGGCCAGACCAAGTCCGAATACTGGCTGCGTGACCCACGCAAGGGGCTTTATATCAGCCGTTTGGTGTGGCGCGAGATGGACAGCTTCAGCCAGGGCGCGGTTTGTATGGTATTGGCCTCGCACAGATATGATGAAGCGGATTACTTCCGTAGTTATGACGATTTTCTGAATGCCGTTGGAGTTTCCGAGCAATGATCCCCTTCCTCGACCTTGGCGCCGCCTACCGGGAACTCAAGCCCGAAATCGACGCTGCCGTGTCGCGGGTTCTTGCGAGCGGCTGGTATATCCTCGGGCCAGAGGTCGAGGCCTTTGAGGCCGAATGGGCCGCCTATTGTGGTGCGGATCACGCGGTGGGGCTTGCCAACGGGCTCGATGCGCTGGTCCTCGCGCTGAGGGCGCTCGATGTCGGGCCGGGGGATGAGGTGATCGTGCCATCCAACACCTATATCGCTACATGGCTGGCCGTGTCGGCGGTTGGCGCCACGGTGGTCCCGGTAGAGCCGGACCCTGCCACCCATAACATTGACGTGACCCGCATCGGCGCGGCCATCACGCCGCGGACCAAGGTGCTCCTGCCCGTGCACCTTTATGGTCAATCTGCCGATCTTGACCCGATTCTGGCGCTGGCCCGTCAACACGGCATCGCGGTTGTGGAAGACGCAGCACAGGCGCACGGCGCGCGTTACAAAGGTAAACGCATCGGCGGGCATGGCGACGTTGTCTGCTGGAGCTTCTATCCCGGCAAGAACCTTGGCGCGCTTGGCGATGCCGGGGCGATCACCACCAACTGTGCCGATCTGGCCGAGCGGATCCGTGTGCTGCGCAACTATGGCAGCCGGGTGAAATATGTGAACGAAGTGCAGGGGACGAACTCGCGCCTCGATCCGATTCAGGCAGCGGTGCTGCGGGTGAAGCTGACCTATCTGGACGGTTGGACCGACCGTCGTCGCGCGATTGCCGCCGCCTATACGGCGGGCTTGCAGGAGTGCGGCCTGATATTGCCGCATGTACCGGATTGGGCGGATCCTGTCTGGCATCTTTATGTCCTGCGCAGCCCGCAACGGGACGCTTTGCAGGATCGGCTGAAGGAGGCCGGCGTCGGCACGTTGATCCATTACCCGATTCCGCCCCATATGCAGGCCGCCTATGCCGAAATGGGCCTTGCGCCGGATGCGTTGCCGCTCGCGCGCCAGCTAGCGGATGAGGTGCTCAGCCTGCCAATCGGACCGCAGTTGTCGTTTGAGGATGCTGACCAGGTCATCAATGCCGTGAGAGCGGCCACCGCGTGAGTGATTCGTCCTATCGCACGATCCTGCGGTCCTCCTCGATCATCGGGGGGGCTCAGGTGATCAACATCGCCGTGGGACTGGTCAAGATGAAGGTCCTGGCCGTGCTGCTGGGGCCGGCGGGTGTGGGACTTGCGGGCCTTTACCTGAGCCTGATCCAGACAGGTGCGACCATCGCCTCACTGGGTGTCGGCACGGTCGGCACAAGGCAGATTGCTGCGGCCAAGGCTGAAGGTGGCGATATTGCCGTGGGCCGGACCCGGCGCGCGCTGTTCTGGGGCACCTTGATCCTTGCCGGGATCGGCGCCCTGATCTTCTGGCTCGCGAGCGGCTGGATCGCCCGCATCGTTCTGGCCGACGAATCCAGGGCAGGCGATGTGGCCTGGTTGGCGGCGGGGGTCGCGCTCAGCGTCGCGGCCGGGTCGCAGGGTGCCGTGCTGGCAGGGTTGCGCCGCATTGGCGATCAGGCGCGGATTGCCGTGTTGGGCGGCGTGATCAGCGCGATACTTGGCGTGCTGGCGCTGTGGCTCTGGGGTGCGCAGGGGCTTCTGGTCATGATCCTCGTGGCCCCGGTCGTCAGTTTCGTGCTTGGCCATATCTATGTGGCCCGCCTCGGTCCTCCTGTTGGCCTGCCCACCCGCTTGCCCGAGATGACGAAAGAGTGGCAGGCCATGCTGTCGCTCGGTTTTGCCTTCATGTTGAGCGGGCTTGTCACTGTGCTTGGCCATCTGGCCGTTCGCACGCTGGTGCAGCGGGAACTCGGGTCCGACGCCTTGGGCCAGTTTCAGGCGGCCTGGGCTATCGGGATGACCTACCTTGGCTTTGTCCTGGGGGCGATGGGCGCGGATTACTACCCGCGGCTGACCGCCGCGATCAAGGATCATCCGACCGCCGTGCGGCTTGTGAACGAACAGACCGAGGTGGCGCTTTTGCTCTGCGCGCCGGTGCTGCTGGTGATGCTGGGCTTTGCGCCGTTGGTGATCCGGCTGCTCTATACGGCTGAGTTTGCGCCTGCGGTCGAGATTTTGCGCTGGCAGCTTTTGGGTGACGTGCTCAAGGTGATGAGTTGGCCGCTTGGTTTTGTCATTCTGGCCTGCGGGGCGGGCAAGACCTTTCTTTTCACCGAAACGCTGGCGATGGGCGTGTTCGTGCTGGGCGTGCTGATCGGGCTGCCGCTGATCGGGGTGACGGCGACGGGCGTTGCGTTCCTTGCGATGTATGTGGTCTATTTGCCGCTGGTGTGGTGGCTGGGGGTGCGGCGGATCGGGTTTCGCTGGAGCCGTGCTGTGGGGATGCAGGCGGCTGCGGTGATCACGGCTGCGGTGATCGTGGACGGTGCGGCGCGGTGGTCCGATCCGGCGGGCGCGGTGCTTGGTGTGGCATTGGCGGTGGCGTCGGGGCTATGGGCGCTGGTGCGGCTGTCGACGATGACGGAGGCGGGCGGACGGCTGGGTCGGATCGCTGCGGCGGGAGAGAGGCTGCAGATATGGATGAAGCGGTAGGCATGACGACGATTGACAGCGAGACCTTGCCCGAAGGCACAGCCGACCGCCCGCTCGTCACCTTTGCACTCTTTGCCTATAATCAGGAGAAATACATCCGCGAGGCTGTGGAGGGAGCGTTTTCGCAGACCTATGAGCCGCTGGAGATCATCCTGTCGGATGATTGTTCGAGCGACCGGACGTATGAGATCATGCAGGAGATGGCTGAGGGGTATCGGGGGTCTCATCGGGTGAGGTTAAGGCGGAGCGAAGTTAATCGCGGTTTGGGAATACACATTAGGTATGTAGTGGAAATAGCAAGGGGTTACTTAATTGTAGTGGCGGCAGGAGACGACGTTTCTTTACCGCATCGAACAATATCGCTGGTTGAACTGATCGAGGACGAAAATTCTTTGTTTGCAGCGTCCAATTATAATACGATGCACGATAATGGCGAGTTAACTGGCGAAAATATTCAGAACGATTACACTGGAAACTATTTGTGGTCAATAACCGATGCAGATCCGAAACATTTCGCGAATGGCGCTGCCGCAGCTTATCGACGCGACTTTCTACAAGCAGCACTTTATGCTGCACGAAAAGCGATCGAGACTGGAAATCTTTATAACGAGGACATTCTCTTCGCAGCTTTTGCTGTTGCCGTCAGCCAACTGCCATCAGAATATACTAGTGGAGCCCTAATAAACTATAGAATAAACCCACTGTCGCTGTCGAATTTTCGGGTTCAGAATGCTACAATTGGTGCAGAAATACTTTTGATTGAACGCGAAAGTTTTAGAGCAAGAAGCAGGTTAGCCTGCCTGCAAGCTGTTAACGAGATTGCAGAAAGCTATCCTGAGCTTGATAAAAAATTAAGGCGAAAGTTAATTCAATCCGATATGCGTCTATCATTGATTGAAATTGCTGCCTGCAGTCCTCGATTTCTTACCCGCCTTCCGCAATTGGCAAAAGCAAAGACGTTGAAGGAATTGCGAATTTTTCTGGCTCGGCTATTTGGGGTGCGGGCACTAGCTACTGCCAGAGTTTTGAAGAGACGGATTAAGGCTAATTTAGCATCGGAAGTTTCCCATGAAGAGGGCTGAGATTCTAACATCAGTTATCATCCCTACATATAACGGATCACGAAAAATAGCTTTGATGTTGCCCTCAATCCAATCCCAAATCAATGATTCACGAGAAATAATTATTGTCGATGATGGCAGCATTGACGGGTCGCCAGACGATATTGCCATCTTAATTGCGTGCATCCCCAATATCAAACTATTGCGGCAGCCGAACGGAGGAAGATCCGTTGCACGCAACGCAGGCACTAAACACGTAAAAGGTAAATTTATCGTATTTATTGATGATGATATCATAGTTCCTCCGCGTTTTCTTGATCGTATCGAAATGAATCTTCGTACTTCACCTGACGCTTGGATTACGGGCAGCGTCATCCAAGATGTCATCAAAGTTCCTCATTATGATTTCCTCAAATTTCGGAGTAGATTAGACTACGTTCCTAAGGATCTGTCGGCAACTTACAATGAAATTATTGAGCAGCAGTCTTTCACAACGCAGCAGTTAGGCGTAAGATTGACTATTTTTGAAAGTTTAGGAGGGTTTGATGAGAGATTGACTGACTCTGAAGATTTTGAGCTTAGTGTTCGTGTTAAGTCCGTTGGACAGGTTATCCTTCATGACTTGAAAAACACGGCGCGACATGCTGACTACACCAATTTCCATGGCTTTATCACTAGGCAAATAGAATATCGACGTTCAAAAGAAGCGCTTGCTAAACTGCACCTAAATCACTTGGAAAATCTTGCTGTCGACGTAAAAAAAGAGCGAAGTGCTTTAAATTTTCTGGTCAGGAGAGTATTTGTCTATAATAGTTTTTGGCGTTACATCTTGCACGCAAAGGTTCGGTTGATTGTTCCAGAACGAATTCGGTTCAAGATTTTTGATCTGGTATTGTCCTCTACCGTTATTTTTTTTCGTGAGAGAGGATTATTTTTTTGAAAATTTCTGTCGCAATGGCTACGTTGAATGGTTCAAAATTTATTTTCGATCAACTACAAAGCCTCGCTTTACAGAAGCATATTCCGTGGGAGCTTGTCGTTTGTGATGACGGATCAATCGACGATACAGTTGAAAGGATCCAAGAATTTGCAGAATCAGCTCCATTTCCCGTAAGGGTTTACCGCAATGAAACTAATCTTGGCTTTGCTAGAAATTTCCTTAAGGCTGCTCGCTTATGTCAGGGAGAATGGATATCCTACTGTGATCAGGACGACGTCTGGCTTCCAAACAAGCTAGAGGACGTTTGCGCCGTAGTTGAGCAAGACCCAATCATCAATCTTGTCTTGCAGAATGCATTTATTTGCAATGAAACTCTCTCACACGAAGGGCGCTTATTTCCAAACCGAATACGCCAAGGTTCGTATCTACCACAATCGCAGTATGGCTTTTGGGTTTGGCCTGGTTTTTTGCAGACCTTCAAAGCAAACCTACTGCATATTCTTGATGAAGAACTGTTGCCTAAAAGTTACTATCCGGGACATGCTAGGATGACTCACGACAAGTGGACGTGTTTGATCGCTAACGCCACGGGAAAAATTCGAGTTATTGAAAATCCGGCTGCCCTTTACCGACGTCATGAAAAAGCGGTTACTGGCTCTTACGAACGGCAGGGAATTGCGGCGAGAGTAAAGAAATCCCTTCCCGTAACCGGTGAAACGTATAGTTTTCTTGCTACCGTGGCTGCCGAAACCGCAACCTACCTGCGTGACATTGCGTTGCAGGCTAAGGAAGACACAGATGCCGATTTTACGTCAGCTTCAAACGCGTTTGACCGCATAGCATACATTCATGTCTGTCGTGCAGAACTATATGATTCACCACGACTATTTCTACGGACAAAGTCGTTTTTTGCAATTATTCGAGCCGGTGGATATCTGGGTCCACCAATGATCTCACTTGGCGGTAGGAGCGCATTGAAGGACGTATTGCGCGTGATTGGTATAATTGCACCCGGGAAATATTACAGGCCATGAAAATCTCCATCCTCCTCCCCGATCTGCGCGGTGGCGGGGCCGAGCGGGTGAGTGTTGATCTGGCGCGGGCTTTTGCGGTGCTGGGGCACGAGGTTGAATTCGTGCTGATGTCGGCGACCGGTGATTTCCTGCCCGAAGTGCAGCGGGATTTTGGCGTGGTCGATCTGGCGGTTGCCAGAACCAGAGACCTGCCGCGACCGCTTGCCCGCTATCTGCGGTCCCGCCGTCCTGCCGCGCTGATCGCCAACATGTGGCCCTTGACCTCGGCTGCGGTGATCGGACGTGCCCTGTCCCGCACAGGCTGCCCGTTGCTGGTCGTCGAACACAGCATGTTGTCCAAGCAATATCGCCCGTGGGGCGCGCTCCATAACCTAGCGATGAAGGCCAGCATGACGGCGACCTATCGCTGGGCCGACCGGGTCGCGGCAGTATCGGACGGAGCGGCCCGCGATACCGCTCGCCTTGCCGGGCTTGGTGCAAACCGGGTCACTGTCCTGCACAACCCCATTCCCAAGCGGCCAATGCCGCCGGCAGAGGCTCTTTTGCAGGCCGATGCGCTATGGAATTGCCCGAAGGGTGAGCGAATCCTGACTGTGGGCAATTTCAAGGAAGTGAAAAACCACTCCATCCTTCTGCGGGCCTTCTCGCGGTTGCCGCGTCCGGACGCCCGTCTGATGCTGCTGGGCAAGGGCGAGAACGAGCCGATGTTGCGGGCGCTGGCTGTGGAACTCTGGGTTGCGGATCGCGTGGTGTTTGCCGGGTTCCATGCGGATCCTTCGCCCTTTTATGCCACGGCGGATCTGTTCGTGCTGTCGTCGGACCATGAAGGCTTTGGCAATGTGATCGTCGAGGCGCTTTCCTTTGGCCTGCCTGTCGTCTCGACCGATTGCCCCTCTGGTCCTGCCGAAATACTGCAAGACGGGCTTTACGGCAGGCTCGTCCCGGTGGGCGATGCTGCGGCCCTTGCCGCCGCGATGGACGCGAGCCTGGCGGCCCCGGTGGACCGCGCCGCGTTGCAGGCCCGGGCTGCAGATTTCGCGCCTGAGATCGCGGCGCGCAAATACCTCGACCTGCTCGGCCTGTCATGATCCCCACCCTTTACCTCACCCGCAACGGTCTGCTGGAACCGCTGGGGCAGAGCCAGGTCTTTGCATATCTGCGCGGGTTGTCGCAGGACCATGCGATCACGCTGATCACCTATGAAAAGCCCGAGGATTGGGCGGATACGGAGGCGATGGACCGCGCGCGGGCCGCATGTGCCGGGTATGGGATCCGCTGGCTGCCGCAACGCTTTCGTCCCCGCCCAAGGGTCGTGGCCCCGGCGCTCAGCACGATGCGCATGGTATGGCTCTTGTGGCGTGAGGTGCGCCGGGGTAACGCCCGGTTGATCCACGCGCGCTCTTATATCCCGGCGGCTGCCGCGCTGGTGGTGCATCGCCTGACAGGAGTGCCCTTCGTGTTCGACATGCGCGCCCTCTGGCCGGAAGAGCTGATCACGGCGGGGCGGTTGCGACGCGGATCGTTATTGCACCGGGGGATCGTCGCGGCGGAGCGGGCCTGTCTGCGGCAGGCGGCGGGTGTCGTTTCGCTTACCCATGCTGCGGTGGATTATCTGCAAGAGGTCTACGCCAGCGAGCTTGCCGGTCAGCGCGTCACCGTGATCCCGACCTGTGCCGATCTCGACAGTTTCCGGCCCGGACCTGTGTCCAGGCCGGCCCCTGTGGTGCATGGCTGTATCGGGACGGTTCTGAGTGGCTGGTTCCGGGTGGACTGGCTGGCGGCGTGGATCGCTGCTGCAGCCAGACTGGACCCTGAGGCCCGCTTTGACATCGTGACCCGTGATGATCCTGCCCACGTGCGCAGCCTGATTGATCCCGAAGGGCATCTGGCAGCGCGCCTGACCATCGCCCCGCGGCGCCCGGGCGAAATGCCGGATGCGATACGGCGGCATGATCTGTCGGTGATGTTCTTTACCGAGGGCCTGAGCAAGCTTGGCAGTTCCCCCACCCGTATGGCCGAGGTTCTGGGGTCGGGGCTGCCGGTCGTGGCCAATGCCGGAGTCGGCGACGTTGCCCGCATCGTCACCGAGAACCGGGTCGGGATTCTGGTCGCGGGGCCAGCCGCCGGACAGATGGACGCCGCCTATGCCGCGCTCCGTGACCTCATGACCGACCCGGATCTGCCGACCCGCTGTCGTGCGACGGCGGAGACGGTCTTTTCGCTTGGCGCGGGCACGGCGGCTTACCGGACCCTCTACCGATCAATTCTTGCCGGGGCCGATCCAACATGTGCGGTCTGACCGGCATCCTTGCCCCCGCATCGCAGTCAGAACCTGACGCGGAACAGCGTGTCGGCGTTATGGCTGACAGGCTGGCCCATCGGGGGCCGGATGGACGCGGAGTCTGGGCGGAAGGGCCGATCGCCTTGGGTCACCGACGGCTCTCGATCCTTGATCTGTCGGCGGCCGGGGCGCAGCCGATGCTGTCGGACAGCGGCCGATTTGTCATCGCCTTCAACGGCGAGGTCTATAACCATCTGGATTTGCGGCGCGATCTGGCTGCTGCGGGGGCGGCACCGGGCTGGCGCGGCCATTCCGATACCGAGACCCTGCTGGCCGCCATCACCCGTTGGGGTCTGGAAGAAACCCTGCGCCGGTCGGCGGGAATGTTCGCGCTCGCCGTCTGGGACAGGTCCGAGAGGCGCCTTTCCCTTGCGCGCGACAGGATGGGGGAGAAACCGCTATACTGGGGTTGGGCCGGGCGGTCTTTGGTCTTTGGCTCTGAGATCAAGGCGTTGGCGGCGCATCCCGACTTTGCGGGCGGGATCTGCCGCGAAGCGCTGGCGCAGTACCTGCGCTTTGGCTATGTCCCCGCGCCACGCAGCATTCACCCCGGCATCTACAAGCTGGAACCGGGCACGGTCCTGACTGTCACGGAGCCGCCGCCCCCTGCGCCGCCGGTGGCACCGTTGCGGCCCGGTGACAGCCACGGCAGCATGACGATCCGACGGTGGTGGTCGCTGCCAGATACGGTCGCGGCGGGTGCTGCTGCACCGCTCGGCGACGATGTCGCCGCTGTTGACCAACTGGAGGCAACGCTCTCCGCTGCGGTTGCGCGGCAGATGATCTCTGACGTGCCGCTCGGAGCGTTTCTGTCGGGTGGGGTGGACAGCTCGACCATTGTGGCGCTGATGCAGCGGCAAAGCAGCCGTCAGGTCAGGACCTTTACCGTCGGATTTGATGACGCGGCGTTCGACGAATCGCCCTACGCCCTCGCGGTGGCGCGCCATCTTGGCACCGATCACAACGCTCTGCACGTGACCGATGCAGACGCAAGGCAGGTGATCCCCGACCTGCCGCAAATGTATGACGAGCCTTTTGCCGATTCCTCGCAGATACCCACGTTTCTAGTCTGTCGTGCCGCCCGCCAGCAGGTGACTGTCGCCCTGTCGGGGGATGCGGGGGATGAGTTGTTCGGCGGCTACAACCGCTATTTCTGGGGGCCCCGGATCTGGAACCGGCTGTCTGCGGTCCCGCTTCCCATGCGGCAGGTGTTGGGGCGGGCGATTTCTGCGGTGCCGGTGTCGGCGTGGAACGGTATCGGCGCGCAATACAATCGGCTGCGTCCGGGCAAGGCCGGGGTGGCGCGGCTTGGCGACAAGGCGCACAGGCTGGCGGCAAGGCTGAGAACCGTGCGTTCGATGGATGACCTCTACCTCAGCCTGGTCAGCGAACATGTCGACCCCGGAGCGCTGATCCAAGGGGGCGTGGCCGAGCCAGCCAGTGCGATTTACGACCCGTTACCTGCGGTCGGGGCAGAAGACCCCGTTGCCCGGATGATGTTTCAGGACATGCGCAGCTATCTGCCCGACGACATCCTCTGCAAGGTGGACCGGGCTGCCATGTGGACCAGCCTCGAGACACGGGTACCGTTCCTCGATCCCGAGGTTATCGCGCTGGCCGCGCGCATGCCGATGAAGATGAAGATCCGCGACGGTACCGGCAAATGGGCGCTGCGCGAAGTGCTGTACCGCCATGTGCCGCGCGCGTTGATCGACCGTCCCAAGGCCGGTTTTGGGATCCCGGTCGGTGCCTGGCTGCGCGGGCCACTGCGGGACTGGGCCGAAACGCTGCTGTCGGAGCAAGCACTTGCCCGCGATGGTCTGCTCAACCCGGCCCTGATCCGCGCCGACTGGGCCGATCACCTCGCGGGCCGCCGCGATCTGTCCTCGCGGCTGTGGATCGTGCTGATGTTACAGGCTTGGCGAGAGCGGAGTTCATGAACCTTCTGATCCTGACGCGCTATGATCGGCTTGGTGCATCGAGCCGGTTGCGGATAATGCAATACCTGCCGTATCTGAAGGCGGCTGGCATCACGGTGCGGATCGATCCTTTTTTTGAATCAGCCTACCTTGAGCGCCTTTATGCAAAACAATCGACGACAACGGCCGCGTTCAGGGCCTATCGCCATCGGTTGTGGCAAATGCTGCATCGGCACCGCCCCGATGCGATATGGCTGGAGAAAGAGCTGTTTCCTTGGCTGCCGTGGGCGATTGAACGCCTCTTCTTGCCGCATGGTGTGCCGGTCATCAGTGACTATGATGATGCTATCTTTCACAACTATGACCTGCATAGAATGACCCTCGTTCAGAAAATCTTCGGGCAGAAGATAGACCATCTCATGGGGACATCGGCCGTGGTTTTGGCCGGGAACGCCTACCTCGCTGATCGCGCTCTAAAATCCGGTGCGGCCGAGGTTCGTATCGTTCCGACAGTTGTCGACACTGAGGTTTATGATGCCGCGGCTCATGCGCCGCAAGATCGCAAACTGCGCATCGGCTGGATCGGAACGCCCAGCACCTGGACCCAGTATGGTGCCCCCATGATGCCGATGCTCGGCTCTCTGGCAGCAGAAATGGATGCAAAGATCGTCGCTGTAGGCGCAGGCTCAGCAGCGCATCCAGAGGCCGTGCTCGAGATTTGGCCTTGGTCGGAGGATCGCGAAGTTGTAGATGTCCGCGCATTGGACATCGGAATCATGCCGCTGGACGACACCCCTTGGTCACGTGGCAAATGTGGCTACAAACTGATCCAATACATGGCCTGTGGCCTGCCGGTTGTTGCGTCACCAGTTGGTGTCAATACCGACATAGTCGAACATGGTGTGAACGGGTTTCTGGCCTCAAACGAGACCGAATGGCGCCAGGCGCTCAGCACGCTGTTGCAGGATTCCGATTTGCGACGGCGCATGGGGGCGGCGGGACGACGCAAGGTCGAAACGCAGTATTCCTTGCAGGTCTGGGGGCCACGTGTGGCCCGGATGCTGGCAGATGTCGCAGAAGGGCCCCGCGGCTAATCATGCTCTATGTAGGGATCATGAACGGCCTCTTTCTCATCCGGTATGGATTGATCGGCAATGTCAGGCTGCGCGATCAGCTTTATTATGTGATCCTTTTTGCGCTCTTTATGTTTTCGGCCTTCCGTTATGAGGTGGGATGCGACTGGTCGGGCTATTACTGGCAGTATGTCGGTGCAGGTTATCGGGGTCTTGAAGGTGCGCTCATTGATTCAGAGCCGATCTGGTGGTTGATCCTGCATGGGCTGCATGTGCTCGGATTACCTTATCCATGGGCCAACGTCATTTCATCGGGGATCTTTTTTGGGGGCGTGCATGTCCTTGCAAGGCGGCAGCCCGACCCGCTGGCTTTTC
>Ga0105055_10004601_pt1 | contig 20033 bp, 2 predicted proteins | sample BON03_FD_78090 | JGI IMG/M metagenome (GOLD analysis project Ga0105055, IMG submission 78090) | Freshwater microbial communities from Lake Bonney liftoff mats and glacier meltwater in Antarctica - BON-03 | ecosystem: Environmental > Aquatic > Freshwater > Ice > Glacier meltwater | place: Lake...
TGGGAACATGATGGTGGTTGAAGCTGTTACGGTGACTTCCGAACTTATACGCTGCACAACACCACAAGTGGAATTCAAAGGGTCTATGTCGATCTCGGTATCTAACAACGGAGAAGATTACTCTACCAGTGTGCTTGGATTTGAATTCACTGATGATGTTCAAGTGACTTCATTGTCAGTGAATCGAGGTCCTATTGAAGGAGGCGCGTTAGTTCGAATCGCAGTTGCAAATCTAGAGCTGAACTCTCCCCTCATTGCGTGTAAGTTTGATGACATAGTTGTGCCTCCTGTTCAAGTGTCAATCCAGCACGGATTTATTGAATGTGAAACCCCTCCTCATCAACTACAAAATGAGATTCAAGAGATATCAATTGAAGCACCTTTTATCGGGATTCCAATTCAGCGTATTTCATTGAATGGCCTTGAATCCGTTCCTGAAATACAAGAAATTCGTATATTTTCGAACGGTACAGGAGGTCAAGGTGAAGTGCAAGAGGTAACGATATCTTCATCCTCTGCCATGGTATATGGTACTTTTAGACTTGGATTCCGAGGTGGTTGGACCAACTACCTACCGCACGATATTAGCGACTCAGGATTAGCTCTGGCATTAAATGCGTTGGACACGATTTCTAATGTGATCGTTAGCAGAACTGAAAATGCAGTTCACAGTTTCTCATGGCAAATTTCATTTATCGGCACTGCTGGTGATCTACCTGACCTCGACACTGATAATACCAAGCTGATGTCGCTTAATACTGGTACTCCGCAGATTCTAGTGAGTGAAATCCTCACTGGACAAACTGTTCCGATATCATCTGGTACTTTTGATATATCTGTTGATGGTGGCACTACGACATTGGATTTTGATGCATCCATTGAAGACATGAATGCTGCTGTGTCCTCCTTGTACGGGTATGGTGGGTTTACGGTGTCTCGAGATGGGCCTGATACTAATGGCGGTTATTCATGGATGATCACTTTCCCATCAGACAGCAACGGCATGGCGAATATTCCTTTAATGGAAGTTGACGTATCTACTGGACTCTCCTACGTCAGCGCAGCTGATTATGCAGTGCGCAAAGTGCAAAAGGGGAGCACTATGACTGGTCAGTTCACATTGTCATTTGCAGGAAAAGAAACGTCCCCATTGGAGCATGATATCTCCGCGTCCGACTTCAAAGATGCCCTTGAAACTAATCTTTTGCTTGAGAATGTTACAGTATCCGAAGAAGGGATCCGCATATGGGATATAACTTTTAACGACTTTATCGGAACTCCAGAATTACTTCAAGGGTCGATAGATCTGTTTGGAGCGAGTGAAAAGTCTATTTCGATTGAGTACATGTCGAAAGGTTCAATACCCATTCGAGGTCAATTTCAAATCCGGTATGGTTCTCAAACTGCTGGCTTGCCTTTGTTTGCAACAGAACAGCAGATGCAAGAGAGCATTGAAAAATTGGTTGGATCAAGAGTGGCTGTTTCTCGCTCGTTGGAGAGGAATTCAATCAAGTGGACGGTAATTTTTGAATCTTACCCCGATGACGAACTCGAACACCCGGTTAGCATTTTAACTCCTGGTCCTTTTGTTGGTAGAGCATTTTCCAGAGTTGTCCAGCCTGGCTGTTGTGCGGTGGTTGTAACAACTGACGGGCAGACTTATTCAGACCATGGGACATTTACATATAGGTACGATGAGTATCCTATTGTGAATAGAATCTATCCCGCCTTTGGTCCTAAAAAAGGCGGTACGTCTGTCGATATATATGGGAGTGGGTTTTATTTTCATCACACAACATTGTGCAGATTCGGAGATGCATCCACCAGAGCCCTATTTGTGAATTCAAGTTACATAAAGTGTGATACGCCTATTAGCAAACGGGCCACCAGTGAATTGGTTCATGTGATGTACCCTGAGCGCCACCAAGCATTTTCCTTGGCGCACTTCACCTTTATTGACTTTTACAAAATCAAGAACATTTCGCCAACGCGAGGAAGTTATCACGGAGGAACGCAAGTGATCGTGACCCTGGAGGAGTCAGTGACGCTGAACGATTTGGAACCAACTGTGGTGTGTCGGTTTGATTCCGATGAGGTCCAAGGGTCGCTTGTATCTGAGAACCAAATTTTGTGCGAAAGTCCGCTTCATGCTGTCGGGTTGGCATTACTTCGTGTGGCTCTGAATGGGGTTGATTTTACCAGCAATGGTGCTACCTTTTTGTATGCAAAACCAGCTGCTATAAATCATATTTCTCTTGACTTGGGAACAATTGGTGGGGGATCTACTGTGTTGGTTCATGGGTTTAGCTTCGCTCGTCAGCTCCAATGCAATTTCGATGGACTTCCGGTGAAAACACTATGGCACAGTGAAAATGTAGTTGAATGCGTGTCGCCTCGAGTGGAGGGTGAGTTATGGGACCGCTTAACTAGTACACGATATCTTACTGAAGGTCTTCCCAGCTGTACTTTTCATGAGTTGCAGCGATATCAGGGAGATATGTATCTGGTTGAATCTAGTGATTTATCCTGTCTGGGCGAACGTTTATCGCTGTTTTCAACGATGGTGTCAGTATCCAACAACGGTCAAGAATTTTCTAAACCAGTCTTGTTTCAATACCATCAGCCATTGATTGTTTCCCGTATATCTCCTTCATATGGACCTATCGGAACTGGTGTTTTGGTCGAGACATACTTTTTCGCCTCAGATATTTATTCGTTAGATTTGACGGAGCACAACGTCACTTGTTGGTTTGGATCTGCAGATGCTGTGGCAGGAGAGGTTCTTAGTTTCAACACCGTCTTATGTGCAGCACCAGTCATTCATCACTCGGGCGTTGTTAGCTTAACGCTAAGCTTGAATGGAGGTATAGACCAATCAAATGGGGTTGAATTTGTGTATCATGACAACTTGAGCTTGATTTCCTTATCTCCTCTTCGAGGGCCAATGCATGGAGGCACTGTGATTACCCTCGCAGTTGAACCACTAGAAGGACTTACATGTGTTTTCAACCGCACGATCGTCGTACCAGCCGCTGCCTATGACGATGTTACAATTCAATGCATATCTCCTCAGGTAACGGTCCCAGGTGATGTGAACGTGGAGGTACAACTGAATGGGGTGGTACATAGCAACTCACACGCGAGGTTCACGTATGACCCCATGGTAAAACTTTTGGGGATGTCACCTGCTTCAGGTCCTAGCACTGGAGGTACCAATGTTTTCGTCACCTCGTCGTCGCAGTTCCCTCGCTTGGGGTCCAACCTCACTTGCAAATTTGGAGATACAGTGGTGAGTGCTGCGTGGGTGGACAGTAACGAGATTCGATGTGTGGCGCCAAAACTGCTCTCTGTACCATCAGTGTACTCCATCTCATTTCCAGGACTAGTGTCACGACATCGTAAAGAGAGGCTTCGGTTTACTGGTTCGCCACCGGTGAATGAGCTTGTGAAACTGAATTTAAGGAACAGTAATGGTGAGTTTAAACCGGACATCCAGAAAGTCACTACTTCAGACTCCATGCCGCAGCTGGAGATACAGCGTGTAACTGTTACTCGCTCAGCGTCTAATCGAGCTGATTCGATTTCTATCAGTACCAGTGTGAATGCACTGTCAGGTGAACAGCACGTCCTTTCTGTGACAACAACTGCACCAAGAAAGAATTTTTTTGATGTTATTGTTCGGGCTGGAGCTACAGGTCCGGTTCTACCACAAATTCAACAACTGCGTGTGAAGGCATCAAAAGATCTTGGTGGATCCTTTGATCTCGATGTTGATGGGACTCCGATCACTCTGATAGACTTTAATGTGGCAGCAAGTGTACTCGAGTTGGCATTGCGCGGAGCTGGACTTGCAAGTGCTATAGTGTCTCATGGTGTTGATTCGATTGATGGGATCCAGCACGAATGGATGATTACCTTCACCGAAAACCACTTGTTGTCGATTGATGCATCATCACTGACCGGCCAAGATGCACGAGGAGACGTAGAAGTGACACAACTAAGTTCTGTGAATGAGATTCAGCAGCTATATCTGACACGCGGAGAGGTTGGCATGGTAGCAATATATGGCGATGTAGAATCTCCTATAACTCTAGCTTCCGTAGATGCAGATGTGGGACCTTGGCTCGAAAGCATCTTTTACACTGGTTCAATAATCGCCGTTCGCAACGATGCCGAGTCCACTGGAGGACATGTGGTATGGGATGTTTCCTTTGATGGGATTTCAGGGGATTTGGACTTGTTGACGTTTTCCGATGCCGCGTCGTATAGTGAAGAGATTCGCCAAGGTACTTCGACAGGGGCACAAGGAGATGTGGAGGTGACTGTGCTGGTAGACGAAGTCCACGAGACAAAAGTGCGATTCCCGTTGCGAAGCTACCCGTCTGCTACTATTTCGGAGTACTTTCAAGGCTTTAACGTAGTATCCAGTATCGACTGGGACAATTGCCATTTCGGTCAAAATGGCGAACGGTTTTTTCGATTGGAGTTTGATGACAATGTCAAAATTGTAGATGTTTCTGCGCAGTACTTAAATGGTACTGGCGTGGATATCTCCTTCGTTCAAAATTCAATTGAGATGCAAGGATCCTTCAAAATTTCCGGTAAGAATCGATTTGATGGGTCCCTTACGGCATTTTCTGCAGATATTTTCTTCTCAACCGTTACGGATAACGATTTGTTAACCATCATCCAGGGAGTCAATCCGCATTTACAAACAGTTGTACTGGAGGACGACACTTTGTTTGAAAAGCGCTGGCGCTTAACTTTCGAAGATAGTGCACCTTTGAGTGATATTTTGTTGCTTGAGTTTGAGAGCAGCTCACTCCAAGACGCACAGGTTTCTTCTTATGTTTCTCAAGCATCCTCAGTATATGAAATCCAACGACTAACCACCGCCACCTTCGCCTCGGGGGGGGCGCCTTTCAGGCACGTTTGCTATGACTTTGAAGAAGAAGAACTTTCAAAAAATGATTACTGTTCCTTACGACGTCACTGGTATAGCTATGCAGAACATTATATTGGGAATGGCACCAGAAATGGGCGATGTACGAGTATCTCGTTCAGGTGGCTCCAATAACAAATATCAATGGGATATCAGTTTTATTGAGTTGGCAGGTGATATTGAGCCTATCAAGGTGGACTCTCATGGTTTGCATTCAAATCTTCCTGGAGATTCATCTGTAGTAACTGCGGACGAAATTCGCAAAGGCACTTGGGGTGGGTTGGAAGGCAGCTTTATTTTAAAGAGTTTTAACAAGACGGACCTAGTTATAGCAGTCGATGCAACCGTGGAGGAGATGACGCAGTTGGTATCTCGCGAGTACGATACCTTGAATTACGTGGTAAAACACGATTCTGATGTTAATGGAGCGGTTACATGGGACCTAGTATTCCACACGAGATCTACGGATATACCAGCACCTGTGGTCACCGTCGACTCAAATGGGATGTCTGGTTCTGGGGCTAAAATAACTCTGACTCGAACCACTGCGTCTGTAGCTGAAGTTCAGAGTATTTCGATGCCTCTAGGGACTACTGGCGAGGTGACTTGCACCACAAGTATCGGAACATTCGGTTTGTCGTTTAGTAGCAGTGCTGACTACCTGTCGAGCGTTCTGTCGTTGGTATTCTCGAATGAATCGTTCGAGGTGTCAAGAGTGGACACTGCTGCTGCACGGGAGTGGATGGTTACATTTGTTGATAGAGTTGGAGATGTGTCAGACTTGCTGATTAGTTGCGCGTCGCCGATATCCGTTTCAACATCTGTTGATGGTACAGGGGTAGATTTGGCTGGTACTTTCACAATTCAAAATAGCGATCCTATATCGTGCACTGCATCTGCTAGTGATGTGAAAGCTGCTCTTACAGGACTTTTACCCGCTGTTGATGTCAGTCGCTCCGTTGAGCTTTTGAACGGTGGATACGTCTACGATATTACATTTGGTGGCAGCAACGTTAAATTGGATGTGAGGTCGGCTGGTTTGAGCGGCACGAATGCATTTGCAGAGGTTACTGAAGTGGTTCAGGTCGGATCCAGTGTCCAAGGCACATTCGTTTTGAATTTCGACAATGAATACACTGAACCAATCTCTGCTTCAGCAAGCGCATTGACCATGAAGCACAAGTTGGAGCAACTTCAAAAGATTAGACATGTCGATGTTAGTCGATTGGGTCCAGATGAGTTTGGCGGATTGGAATGGACGATTACTTTTTCCACTTTTGTTGAAGCGGCATTCACCATTAATTGGGGACCCCAGCCACCATTGGTGGTTTCAGATGAAGACAGAGTGATCGTACAAGTGGTCCAAATGCAAGTTGGGGATATGCTTCCTTCTTTAACCGCAGATTTCACTTTGGCTGGTGCTTCTTTTTCGTTCGCTATTGACCCTGTACAGTTGCTAGACCAGCAGAGTGTATCCACCCAGCTACGATCGGGACTGGAGACATTATTGCCTGGTACACCTGTGAAAGTAACACAAATTGGCCCTGATGTACTTGGAGATACGACGTGGGAAATCGAGTTACCTTGGGACAACCGTCCATATTCAACTATGGTTGTTGGTACTATTGTAGGAGCCGCAAGCGGGTATACAATATCGCGTGTGCCTATTCAAAAAGCGGAAGATGAGATTGGAGGCTGGATTCGAATTGGTCGAAGTGGACATAGGACCACTCTTGTGGCACTTAATGTATCTACATCTGATTTAGAAGCTGCTTTGCTATCATCCACCGTGGTGACTGGATCGGTATCGGCACAGCGAGTGGACAACTACACGTGGGATATTTCCTATGAAGAGTCGTCCAGCAGCACTACACCTTTGTTATCAGTGGACTCCAGTGGGTTGACTGGTCCGGGTGATAAGGCAGTAACAGTGAGTTTTGTGCATGGTTCTGATCTCAATGAAGTCCAGCTTGTAGATGTTGGTGCTGCAGTGGATTTCGTGATTCGGTTCCCTGATAATTGGCTTTTTTACCACGATCAAAAATCCACCACGAAACTCTTTCCGACCACGGTTGAGCTGGATATCAGTATGGACGCCGCTGCAATTGAAAGCAAGCTAAATGATGTGTTATTTAATTATGACGCTCTTCGGTTCGATGATTCAGCTAAACAGTATGTGCGAGTGGAGGAAGTAACAAGTAGTTCATGGAGAATAAGCAGCTTGCTAGTATTGGGTGATTTGGACCCTCTTGAATGCGAGGTCGCTACTGTTACAACGGAACAAGATGGTACTTCACGGAATATTGGGGAAGGGACCTTTCGATTGAAATTGAAGAACAAAATCACGAATTCAATTCCTTTTAATGCTGACGTGGATGAGATACTTTCGGAGATTGGCGATGGTTCGGTTCATTTGACTCATCTAGATCCTTATGGTGGTAGAGAATGGCGTGTGACCTTTTCAGGAGACGATCTGTCATTGTTCTCGAGTGAGTTGCTGGAAGTACAAGTGTCTGCGTTGCGACATGGCAATTTCATGACGGTTGGCGCAGTTCCGGTTGAGGTTTCTCTAAACGGCGTTGATTACTCACGAGCCAGTAATTTGTTTTTCAAATATACTCCAATGGTAAACATTCTTGGCTTGTATCCGAACCATGGGCTTTCCACGGGGGGGACAAAAATGATCGTTATTGGAGAATACTTTGAGGACACTACATTCGCTTGTCTATTTGAAAACGATTTATTCCGACAAGTAGTGAATGCTTATGTTGTGAATTCGACAGCCCTGATTTGCACTAGTCCTCCGCGATTTGCCACAGATAGTGTGAGAGTGCAAGTAGGCTCTCACAACAATGTGTTTTCTGCAAGTACAACGGCAGACTTTTTGTATGAAGAGACAATCGTTACTAGGATTGTACCTCGTGAAGCTCCAGCTGGTGTCCTTGTCAATTTCACTGTTTATGGGTCTGGATTTTCCCCCAGTGACAATCTCCAATGTAGATTTGGTGGAACGCTGTTAGTTACGGCAAGATGGACTAGCTCTAATGTCGTTCATTGTTTGGCTTCACTCGATTCAAATGTGGTGGCTCTTTTTGAGCTATCCAACAATGGAGTTGACTTTGTTCGGAACCATCGTGTAGAGATCATTGTGTATCAGCCACTCGAGGTTTCCGATATCAGTCCTATTGCAGGTCCAAGAGTCAATGCAGGAACCGAGATTTCTATTTACGGTAAGAATTTCGCAAACACTGCCAGTTTGTCTTGTCGCTTCGATATTACTATGGTGGTGCCTGCTGTGTATGTGAATCCTACTGTTGTTAGATGCCGAACTCCTCCCAACAACAACACCTTCGGATACTTGGCTCTTGATGAACATTCTCATCAAGATGGATCTCAAATGTTTCCGTTGTCACATAGTTTTCCATTGTACCATTCCAGGTTAGTGGACTTGGAGATAAGCAACAATGGTCATGATTTTCACACGACCAATCGTCGATTTCTGTACCAAGATGATTTGATTGTAACTAGTGTTGTTCCACTTGTCACCTTCTTGCATTCAGATATGGATATAATAGAGTTCTTTGTTTCAGGGGTTAATTTTGTCAATTCGACATTACTAACCTGTCGCCTTGGAATCCATCACTCCGTGAAAACCGTTTTCATCACTTCTGAACTGATTTTGTGCTTCCATAAACAGGCCCCCGCTGCTCACTATGTGATTGAGGTGTCTAACAATGGTTGGGATTTCTCCACGGACTTTAACTTGATTGAAACCAAGAATTGTCCTAGTGGTTATTACTGTCCAAGTGCAACTACACAAATATGTCCACCTGGAGCCTATTGCCCTATGAACAGTGGCAACTTTACTCTTTGTCCGAAAGGAACGTACCAACCTCAATCAGCATCCAGTGACTGTCGGCGTTGTCCAATTGGATATGCATGTCCCCAATTTGGAATGTCGGTTCCTCGCATTTGCCCAGCTGGCTTTGTTTGTGACGTGACTGGAGTAGAAGTCGCTTTGATGCCATGCCCTGAAGGTCATTTTTGCTTGGAAGGCACGGCTACGACGGCGACTACATGTGGTGATCCTTCAATACTCAGTGCTGAGCTCACATTTTCAACAAGATACAAAGAGCTAAAACAAACAATGAGAAAGAAACGATTCCCAGAAGGCGGTGAATACGTTTATGGGTCGCGTAACAGTGCATGCTGGAACAACGGAACCTCCGATTTCGGTCTTCAAGTGAGTCCATATCCAATGAGATTCTGGATGGAGAGGCATTTATTACCATTGGATCCCAATGCGCCTTTTGAACCACTTCGAGGAAGATTTTGCATGGATGATTCATGTATGCGACTGGATGATGCCGAGGACGTGCGGGCGGTCGATTACTCCTTCGACTATCAGCACTTTAATCTGAGGAGACCGGTGCCTTGTCCAGCTGGTACTTACTGTGCTCCAGGAACGGCAGTAGGCGATACTTCAGTTTTGAAGAATTTTTCGTCTCCCCAACCTTGTTCAGAAACTATGTATTGTCCAGAAGGAAGTGCATCATCCACCGCATTCACTTGCCCGATTCGGTTTTTCTGCCCTTTTGGTATTAAGAAATCGTGCCCAGTAGGAAGCTATTGTCCAAAACAGGGTCTTGATGCACCGCTTCCATGTCCTCCCTCAACTTTCAATGCAATGGTAGGACAGTCGCAATGCACTGAATGTCCTGCAGGCTATATTTGTCCCGGATTTGGTAGAGTGGATCCTGTGATATGCCCTGCAGGATATGTTTGCAGTATTGATGGCTTACTCGCACCTGACTTGCAATGTCCAGCTGGGTTCTACTGCAACAATGGAACCTTAACTGTCGATCCATTCAGAAACGACACCACCCTTCGGCCATATCCATGTAGTCCAGGCACCTACTGCATAGCTGGCGTTGGTTTTTCTTCTGTTATGGAAAGCAACTTTCTTCATGCTCAGCCTTGCTTTCAAGGATTTTACTGTGAGAGTGGCTCCACATCACCAAAGGGTGCTGGGCTTTGTCCTAAGGGCTTTGTTTGCCCAAAAGGGACTGCTGTACCTGTTCCTACCTCACCTGGAACCTTTGCCGAGATGGAAGGTACTGTTCAGGTAGCGCAATGTCTGCCAGGATATTACGCACCCACGATAGAAACCGTGACGTGCTATCCATGCCCAGCAGGTACTATGTGTACCAATGACGGGACTGCTGAAGCTCTACTTTGTCCTCCTGGAACATACAAAGTCGGAACTCAGCCTGGGGAAAACGTGGTTTGTAAGGGATGTCCGCATGGAACTTGGTCCAAGAATTGGGAACTTCGTGATGAAAGTGAATGTACGTTTTGTCCTCCAGGCGTTGTGTGCTCTACTGATGGTGCTCAATTTCCATGTTCTTACCAAGACATGCCAACTCCGTACATGCCAACAGGTCTCGGTGAATCAGAATATGAATGCTTGCAGAGAGGTGAGGATTATTATTACGGATACCTCAAGTGCCCACTTGACGATTTGCTTCGTAGTCCTTATTTTGAATCTTCCTCTGATGCGCCTGGAACTTCCAAGGCGGTAGATTGTCCGCCTTACGAAACATCCGTGCAATGCTATGAGAATTTCCAACCGGTAGGATCCAAGGTGTATCAGCGCATGAAGGATTTTCATGGCCCTAGATATGAAATACAATCAGGCGGCGTGTACCATCAGGGTTATGGTGATGACAAGTACGAAGGATACTTTGGTCGTGGGTCACTCTATATCGACCATCCAGTGTCACGGGAGTTCCTCAGAAGTCGCAATTGCACTTCTGGGTACTGGTCTTATGACGTCGATGTTGAGAACTGGATCGTAGGTACATGTGAAGCAGATATCATTTGTGCCTATGATGAGAAACCTCAAGCGCAACCTTGTAGTGAAGGATATGTGTGCGATCAGAACACCAATGCCATGAACGCCATGGCGGTGTTTTGCGCAGACGGGTACGTATGTGATTTCGGATCTACTCCTGATTTGAACTTGGAAGCTCCGAACGGACGATATAAAAAGCTATGTGATGCAGGGTATTATTGTCCGACAGGAACAGGGGCAGCCCAAGCTACGAGTAACAAATGTCCAGTAGGATATTTCTGTCCAACAGGCACATCCGATCCTTATGCGGGATTGCAAGCGCTGGATTCTCTTCGAAGGGAGCTCCCGGAAGATATGGCAAATCCATTTCTGAACATGCTGTACGTGGGTGCATGGGAAGGATTTGAAGCCCGTAATATATCGGCCCATGATGACAGGTGTTTCCATGGTATTAATGAGACCGCTCGAAGCACCTTTGATGTCGTGTACGACGAGCAAGGCATTTATGACGGTGTCCTTTCTAGGGCGATTGCGAATGATTTGAATTGTGCTCGCGATCATTATTGGAGCCATGTTGTGGACACTGGCGTACGTAAACGATGCGATTGTGCCACTCAAAAAACTCGGTTTCTTAAAGTACTTCAAATGTGGCGAGAAAGCAATACGGTTAGAACCCAGACCTATGATTTCTCGTACACAGCAAATGAGAAGGATTTTATATTGTCTAGAAACCTTTGTAGCTTGACATTGGATCCAAGATTCTGTTATCCAACTTGCACTTCGGTTGAATGTGTATGTGGTGTGTCGCCAGATATTCCCGCTCCTGTTGGCTCCGTTGAGGAACTGGAGGAGGAGCAGCAGGTCAAAGATATTGCATTGTGTAAACTTTTCAAATATCGAAACGATGATTCTCGCGGTATTCTTCGATCTACTAGTTTTTACAACTTTGAAGATCTGAAAGCTTTTGTATATTCAACCTTTGATACTACGACTAATGTTGTGGTTGACCCGGGTGAGAATATTGCAGGTCGCTTGTCAGTTCTGCATGACATCGTGTATGAGGCAGACGATGACGTCTACCAAGGAGCATTCCAAACGCAGCTGCAGTTAAAGAGGGATTGTGTTTCCGTTGATACTTGTACTTATATCGATTCACTACTATATGACCTGTACATGGCTGTTCGGTTCATTGAGGAGTTTCAACCCAACGCTTCTGATTTTCTTTCCAGCTCTGACCGAATGGACACTTGTTTTTGCCAGGATTTGCTTCGCTGTCCGGATGGTACTACTTCGTATGGTGGCTCTAGCAGTGTGTACGACTGCATCAAAACAGGATCACAAGTGCTGATACGTACGATGCCAGTAACTTCCTCCAACCCCTTAATCAACATGACGGGGTGGGAAGATACGTTGATGGTATCTGACAGGAAAGCAAATGCCAATGAATTATATCAAGAGAATCAAATTGCAGGTGTTGGGACAGTTGCTTTGCAGGCGTTGGACGTCGCAGTGATCACCTTGGATTTGAGGGACATCATGCGAAATTTAACATACGACAAACACTACCAGTTGGCAGTCTACATTGACTGCATGCCGTGCGCAGTTCGCCGTACATGCTCTGGTTCGGCGACGGATACTTGCTGTACTTGCAAGCCCTATAGCTTACCTTATTATTTTGAGGACAATTCACATCGATATCCTTCTGATTATCCAGACAACAAGCACGCTTTGGTTCAGGTGTCTATATCCCCAGTGAGAGATGTCAATGTGTTTTTCTGCTTAGAGTTGCTTGACGGTCTGTACTATGGTCAGTTTTATGACATCACTCCTCAAACAGGAGATATCATCATTCACAAACCATCTCGAGCGAATGCTGGCACTCGAGATGCTTTTGTGTCAATGATTCTAATGGACGATTTTGCTGACATGGAATTGCCTCTTAATTTGCCGATTTCCATGAACCCTATTGACGGAGTCTACGATATTGAGGAGACAACTTTTATCGATCGAGTTGCTCGAGTGTATATTGGGGATCCAGACTATGGCGTTCGCTCTAACATGTATTTCAATGATACCCGTCGAAGGTTGCAGCAGACTTTGAATGATGTTCTTGGGGTCGATGTATCCACTGGGTTTTCAGAGGAGGAGATCGAGTATGTGCCACTAGATCCAAGAGAGAGAATTAGTCGAGACTCATCATGGTGGCAAGGTGTAGAGAATGGAAAAGGGATAGAGTTTATGGCTATGCACTATTTCCCATTCTGGTCCAATTGCCGAGAATACGACTCCCACATGTATATCTCGAAGGCATTGGAAACGAACCCTATGTGCAATCACGTACCTACTAACTCCACCCTCTATGTGGGTCAATATCCTTGGGAAAAATTGTTCACGGCCAACTCTGACGAATGCAGATTATCAGAAGAGGATCTGGCGAGACTATACTACCCAGATTCATTTTGCACCAGCGTTCTGGACTGTGAAAGCAAAGAGCACTATTACCCTGGCATTCGCTTGTCCTGTGAATACGAAGAGACTATTTTTTCCACCGTGTCTAAAATTCGGTGGTATGAAGCACCAGGGGATACTACTTTGTTTCACTTGAGTCGATTCCCGGTGCCAGTGACAGACTTCACTGCTAGTGGAGCTGCTGGATGGGGGCGTAGGGGAGTATTGGAGTCACTGATAGGCTCCGAGGACTTGATTCCAGTTCTGGTAGAAAGTGACTACGGAGGGGAACCGGGACTAGTACCCCGTCAAGTATTCTTCAACCTAGGTTACTACCAACGAACAGTGGATCAAAAATCTATCGTAGATGCAACAGTTCGCTTCGAGGATTTGTGCTCCATCAGTGATAACCCTGCTGTTTTGCTGCGATTGGCGAAACGAGACCCACCAGTACTTGCATGTTCCCCAAATACGACATACACTTTGTTCTTTAAATGGTCGCCTTATGGATACTTGGCTCTGTTTAATCAGTTTCAATTCCGATGGGATCTCTATGGCATCTTTTTCGTAACCATTGGAGCTACAAGCGTTGTAGGAGGATTTGTCATTTGGTTTGTGTCTTTGTTAGGTAGCCGATTGCGACATCCTCCGGCTTTCAAATTCTTCCCGTTATATCGCATTATTGCAGGGCCTTCTTTGAGAGGTACAGTTTATGCTACAATTCCAGTGGCGGTCGGACTGACTGTTATATACATATGGTTTGAACTTTTGGCTTCCAATGATTTGGACATTCCGTCTACTGTTAATTTTGAAGGGATTCGTGGAGATTGGCAGGATGTTTTAGTACTAACATCATCGAGACAGCGTGGATATAGTAACGGCAGAATTGGAACATGCTTTTTGATATTTGGGCTTTATCTATTCTATCTTGTTACGAAATTGGTGCTTCCTCGGAATAGGTTCAAGATGCGTTATGCTGACGATCGAGCAAAACACGGTCACGGTAAGAAAAGCGATTATTTAGATGATTCGGAACTGGAAAAGATGAACGAGAAATCGGATTCTTGGAGACCATTGTTTTGGAAGCGAAGTCATGTTATCTTAGCCTGCATTTTGTACTCGTTGTTGATACTGGTACTCTTTGAATTTTCGTACAGTAGCTACTTCGAGGACAATGTGAATTTGATTATCGTTGCTTTCAAGATTGTGCAAATAGGATTGGATTCAACTTTGGAGCATTACATCCGCGATGTTTTGATATTTGCCCCTTTCGTAGTAATGTATGAAATTACCGTTATGACTGTTACCATGGGAGCTGCAGACTTCACTGATTTCGTGACATCGTATGTGTTTGAATTAGGATTGGCTGTTATTGAGCGACTGTTGGTGGCACCCTTTATTACCCATGTGTCTATGATGTGGCCTCGATGGAAAGTGATTTTAAAACGCAAGTTTACCAACCGGAGGAAGATGACTAGGGAACACAGAGCAAGGGAGGAATTGGAGTGGAAAAAGATCAATGAAGAAATTGCGATGGCTTCTGAAGGGGTAGAACCACTGTTAGCAAGTTTTGCTCAATATTCGAATGCTCTTTCTGCTCTCATCATGTTTCCTTTTATAACGGTGGCATTGGTTGTATACAACAAGATCACCAGCATTCCTGATAACTACGGAATCAAGGAAACGGATTTGAAATTTTATGTCATGTTTGGGTTTATCATTATTCCATTCACAATCGCCATGGATATGTTCTTGCTCAACACACAGGAGCTAATTCAAGGCTTCAAAATATACGAATATGTAGCTTATCAAAGTTATCGTTTCGGTGTTCGTGAAAAACGTTGGCAAATGGACGCTGATACTCTGGATGAAAGTGTGGCAGCATCGCTTCAAACTGTGGATAATATGTGCTTTTCGTCTCAATACTATTTTCTATGTTCGTTGAGTGCATGGGGCATGGTGCTCGTTGTATTTGGAGTGACGATTCACCTTCGGAATGATTATGTGCTTTTCGCAGACCCAGTGTTAGTCCCTATTGTGATACTTGTTGTTCTATTATGTGAGTTGTTTAAATATCTCTTTATCAGATTTGGCGTGAGGTTGGGAGTATGGCGGCTCAAGTCCTTGGAAGGAACGTTAGATGATGACATTGCAGCCAAACTGGCAGTTGGGGAAGGACGACAAGAAGATCTTGAGCAAGAGCGCCTTGAGCTACAGGCTATGAATTCAGAAAGATTCCGTCATCGTTTCTTGGATCGAAACCGACCTTGGATCTTGCAGCATTTAACTGATCTGTTAACGCCTAGAACATTGCAGATGCCAGGTTCTGACGGCCGACCAAACATTGAGTACATTCGCGATGTATACAACGACTTGATGAATATGGGCGAAGGGAAGCGTAGACCTGGGGATCGAGAAGATGTGTCATCAGATGACGAAGACGAACAAGTGAAGCAGCGTCGTAATTGGTCTAATGCACCCTTGAGCTCTTCTGCGGCTGCCATTGCCAAATATTGGCTTCTCAAGGCACGACAACGATCAGCATTTTTCAAGTTGGTGAGAGGCTATATTGAAAAGCAAACCGGCGATAGTTGCGGTCAATGCGGTCGTAACCAGCAGTCTGGAGTAGAAATGCATGCGGAATTGGCCTTTGAAAATCAACCTGATCCCAGGTCACTGGATAAACTTATTGCCGAGTATGAGGTGGTGTACCCTGGGAAATCCTTTGATGGGGCATTGTGGCAGTCATTCTTCAGGGGGCACGCGCAGTTCTTCACGCGATGTAAAGTTTGCTTGGATCAGTTTAGGCAGGCTGAGTTGATGAAGAAGAAAGCGCAGTTAGTTCAACCTGGTAATGGTCGGGCTGCACGGTCCGGTGACATTTCATCCGATGAAGACGATAGTGAAGACGAAGAAATGTATGAACCTATTGTAGTATCGCGTTCCTCGGTAGAAGGTCGTGCTCTTGCAAAGTGGTTATTGGCAGCAAGGAAAAGACTTGGTGGTGATTTTCCACGAGGAGATGCTAGAGATCAAATGCAACAATATGCCGCCAGAATGAAGAGGGCCAAACTGAATCGTGAAGCTAACAAGAAGAAGAAGCGGACCCGGTATCAACCCGCTGCTACTGCTGCACTTGAACAGACTGGCTTTGGTACCATTCAGTTGACAGCTGCGTCTACTGCAATCTTGCAATTGTGGGTTCGAAAGGCTAGAGTTGCTGCCGTAGAACGAGCTGCTTCGAAATCGAGACTAGTTCGTTTAGGTCTCGGCCAAGTGCTGGAGAACATCACTGAAGAGGATGACTGGTTTTACACCGGTGAATTTCGCGAGGAAGGTATGTCCTTGGTGCAGCAAGGAGTGGATATCACAACCGAGCTGAAAGTATTGGAAGATGAAGCAGAATTGGCTATTACAGATGTTCAGTCTCGGGCTTCTGAAGTCCGACTAAGATTGAATAAAGAAATGGATACCGCCACAAGTTCTTTGGAACAGTTCGTACAGACGGAGAAAAATCGCACCATCCAAGAAGCTGAATTTAGTATTCAGGAGATGACGGTTACCATGGAGGAGAAGATTGCGGCTTTCAAGACGACACCTACAATGAGTGCTGCCGAGAAAACGCAGGCTACCAAAGAGCATAACCAGCAGATAGAGTCCATGCAACAGGCAATCGACGGTGAGCGAGAGAAGCAGTTGGCGAACCTTGACAAGAAATTGGAATCGAGAAGAGTAGCTCTTCGAGAGGAAATTTCTCAAAAGAAAAGGGTTCTTGCTACCGAAAACAAGAATGCAGGCGCTGCAATTATGGAAATTAACAACAAAATCCAATCAGCTATATCCCCAAAGGAGTCCAAATGGCAGAGACTCGCTGTTATTTACATCGAGAAGGCCAAGAGAAAAGTTGCGGCCAAGCTCGAGGAGGAGAAAGCTGTACCAGTAGCAGCTGCTCCAAGAAAAAAGGCAAGAAGAGTCACTAAATTTTAATACTTTTAGTGAAGTGCTTTTAATTTTATATTATTATAATATATATATTATGTAATGACTGTTGGTTCGTTCCTTCCAGTGATGTTTTGCAGATTGGACAAATCAAGCGCGAGTGATACAAGTGTTTCCAGAGCAGCAGCAGTTGTCATTTTAATGTCTTTGGCCTCGAACTTTTCAATGTACAAACGAATGGTAGCCCCAACGGATCCAGTACCAGAAAGACGGAAGACGAACCTAGATCCATCCGACATAATGAAACGCCAGCCTTGATGCGACGACACTGACTCATCGATGGGGTCATGGTACTCAAACTCATCGCATTCACTCAACGTGTAGCCTGGTGCCAACAACACCGGATCAGTAAACTCCCCTATGTATTTGGTGAGACCTTGCATCACTTCATTTGCAAGGTCGGACTGAACTTCCTCGTAGTCATATCGACAGTAGTAATTACGCCCGTACTCCTTCCAATGTTCTTCCACAATATTCTGAACAGACACTAATTTCAAATTTGGGTCTTTATTTCGATCTGCCAGAATAGAAAGCCAAGCGAGAACTGCCCATATACCATCTTTTTCCCGGATATGGGAAGAACCAGTACCGAAAGATTCTTCCCCACAAATCAATGGGTTCTTTTCATCCTTGCCCATTATACTTGAATCCATCAAATTACCAAAGAATTTCCATCCAGTTGGTACTTGATACATAGGAATATTCAGCTTCTTTGCAACAATATCAGCCGCTCCAGATGTAGGCATTGACCGCGCTATCGTCTTCAATCCTCCCGCATCACGAAAATACGGAATGCAATGAGCATTAGCGGCTATTAGTGCTAGTGAATCAGAAGGCGTGACGAAAAAGCTTTTACCAAGCACCATATTTCGATCGGCATCTCCATCAGCAGCCGCTCCAAAATCAGGAACACTTTCTTTTCCCGAAAGAGCCTCGCCTTTTGAATTGAGACCCATAACTTCCACCAACTCATGAGCGTAGGTGAGATTAGGATCCGGATGTCCACCGCCAAAATCATCCAAAGGATCACAATTCAAAAGACATTCCATCGGAACTCCTAGTAATTCGCGGAAAATACTTTTTGCGTAAGGTCCAGCGACTCCATGCATGGCATCATATACGAAGCGAAAATCAGCACGCGCGATCAATGCTGATATTAATTTCATATCAAAAATCGATTCCATCAAATCACGGTAAACAGCGGTGCTGTCGATCACTTGAACTTCCATACCGTTCTTGACCACAGTCCCAATCTTGGACAAGTCCACTTCGGAATTCGCCACTCGAAAATACTTGATTATCTTGAGTGTATTCGAATATATTCTGTCCGTTAGATACTCTGGTGCAGGGCCACCATTGCTGACATTATATTTAATTCCACAGTCGTTGGAAGGACCTCCTGGGTTGTGACTTGCTGTCAATATAAAACCACCATCAGCTTTCAACTCGCGAATCAACGCACTAACAGCTGGAGTGGACAAAATACCATTCTGTCCAACAATCACTTTCTTGACCCCGTTACCTGCAGCCACACCCAAGATCTTCTGCACCATAACATCATTGTAGAACCGGCCATCGCCTCCAACAACTAAAGTCAATCCGCCACTTCCGTCAAGAGAATCAAACGTACTCTGAACGAAACACTCTACATAATGAGGCTGCTGAAATATAACTGTTTTCTTTCGCAATCCACTTGTACCTGGCTTTTGATCGACAAAACCAGACACACTGATTGCTTCTTCAAGATCTCGCTTCATGTTATGTGCTTTCTCTACAATTTATTAGCAAAATTAGCAACAACATCCAAATAGGAAAAATACTAATAGTGTTTACACCATTTTGCGTTAACTTTATGGCAGGCGCATAGGACTGGTCCGACTCCCAATTGCACCTCGCTTGAACGTGATGTTGCTCAAGGATAGATAACCGAGGAGGATGTTCCTCGCTGTGTCAGGTCACTAAACCATAAGATGGAAAATATAGGTCTTGGTTATCGACGACTCCATTCAAATTATCATTTAGGACAACCAAGATTGAACACAGTGTTGCTCAAGGCAAGCAGACGCAGGTTTCTCACTGTGTCGGGTCACTTAATCATAAGATGAAAAAGAGAGGTCTTGGTTATCGACGACTCCACTCAAGTTATCATTTAGGACAACCAAGATTGAACACAGTGTTGTTCAAGGCAAGCAGACGCAGGTTTCTCACTGCGTTTAAGTCACTAAACCATAAGATGAAAAAGAGAGGTCTTGGTTATCGATGACTCCATTCAAGTTATCATTTAGGACAACCAAGATTGGACACAGTGTTGTTCAAGGCAAGCAGACGCAGGTTTCTCACTGCGTTTATGTCACTAAACCGTAAGATGAAAAAAGAGAGGTCTTAGTTATTGACGACTCCATTCAAGTTATCATTTAGGACAAAACAAGATTGTTTGTATGTTCTTTCTGTTTTACCTTTTACAAATGTCAACTGGATCAAATTAAAACAAGAAACAGGAACATCCGTAAGAAAAGTAGCAGAGTTTTTACCGTTTCGTTTAACAAAATAAAACAAGAAGCCAGTAATAAGTACTTCCTAATAATACCAAACGAGACACCTAAATTTTTTTTAGAAAATCGAATGCCCCAATCTGAACATCCGCATTATCACGGAAATTATTCAGGACCTCTATTAAGATGTAAGTATCAATCAGATACTCACGTGTACAAAGGATTAACTATTTCAAGTATGAATTAATATTAAACTAGACAAATGTGAATTCTAAATGAATGGTTCCAACATCCAGAA
>Ga0105055_10004607_pt1 | contig 20013 bp, 10 predicted proteins | sample BON03_FD_78090 | JGI IMG/M metagenome (GOLD analysis project Ga0105055, IMG submission 78090) | Freshwater microbial communities from Lake Bonney liftoff mats and glacier meltwater in Antarctica - BON-03 | ecosystem: Environmental > Aquatic > Freshwater > Ice > Glacier meltwater | place: Lake...
CTTTGAAAAGCCCAAGTACCAATATCTTACAAAGTAGTACGAAACAAATCCATCCTCCTTCTTTGAAAAGCCCAAGTACCAATATCTTACAAAGTAGTACGAAACAAATCCATCCTCCTTATTTGGAGAGCCCAGGTACCAATATCTTACAAAGTAGTAAGAAAAAGGACAAATCTGGTATCAAAGAGATCTATGTATGCAGATCTTGTGCTTTACCATGTCATCGTGGATCGACCTCATACAAGAATAACTCAACCTGTTATCCTTGTAACTGTTGTCGGTGTATGAACGAAGGAGACATTGGTGATGATCCCGCGCCGACAATACATGATACAGAAAGCGATGTGGTAGATTTGACACGTGATTCACCAACGGAGAAGATGGTAGATGATTCCAAGAGTTATTCAGCGAGTGACTCGGCCAGCAATGCAAGCCCGCCACTGGGTCAGTATCATAGCACGTTAAGGCCGTCGCTTCGTTTATTTCAGCAAGTGGAAAAAGGGGTCCGTCAAATACCTATTTATCAACAAGTGAATAAACAAGGACCCCATCAAATGCCTACTTCTCAGCAAGTGAATCAGTATTCGCAGTTGAATAGTTCTCCCAAAGCCGCGGAGTCTCATAAAACACCGGAGCATGTTTTGAATTACCGAGTATGTCAAATGTGTTCTCGTCGCTTCGAGTCAACCCTTCTCCGAACATGCACCACTTGCAAAAATGCTTTATATTCCATTTTTACGAGGTCCCCGTCTGATGCGGTTGTTCCGACGATCTTTGGATGTGCCTCCACCAATATTCGGTCTTCTACGGTCTTGGACATTACCACTGAATTCGATCCACATTTGGCGGCAGCAGTTTTGAGTGCCCATTCAGGAATGCTGGCTTTGCGAGTCGGCTACATCCTAGACGAAATAAATGGTTTGTCCATTCCTCTTTCAATATGGAATAAACAGCAACTTGACTCTCTCAAATGCATTCCTTGCCCCCGTCATACAGTTTTCTCGAGGTCCCATCTTTTTGAGTCTGCGTTTTGGATCGATAGTCTTTTTGGGCGACTGACAATGGTGCTTCCAGGAGATAATGGCTGGTACCGAGGGGCTCTCTATGCTGTTGACCAGTGTCTGAATTTCAGGATTCGTTCTTCACTTGAACTTGCCGTACAAAGAGCTTTTTCTCCAAATGAGTTGCGAGGTTTTTTCCTATTCAGGAGTTATGATTTGCCTTTAGGGCGCTGTGAATCGCCGACAAAGACAGTGACATTCCTGTTCGTAGTTGGTTCCGATATTTCAGATCCAAAATGCGTCATGTTGCTGCCAGGTATATTGGTAACAGCAGAAGAAGAAGAACTGCTGCCTGAAATAACTAAAGGCCACTTCTTAGATATTCAATCAGATGGATTCCGTGGAGAATTAATGGAGAAAGTCGAGACGAGCATACTTAATCGAACAGAATTCTCGTCCAAGTACATGGGCTATTTTTCTAAATATTGTGTCAACAAAATCAAGTCCCTCATTTGCTCAAAACCAGATGTTCCGAGTGCTTTTGTGACACTTCAACCTGGATTTTCGTCGCATCAAAACTCAGGTCAAGCGGAAAGTTCGAACGCACATCAAAATGCTAGCCGACCTGAAATGTCTTTGCAGCAAAATGCAGTTGTGGCGATAAATCTTGCAAAAGAGTTCTACAGTCGTTCAGAATCTCTATTGCGAGAGAGTGTTCCAAGTACAATACTAATATAAAGAAATAAAAGATCGTTTTCTTTGTTTACTTGTTTTTGATATATAGGGCGGCGAGTGTTTTGTAGTTTTCGATGTTCGCCTGATCCTTTTGCTGACTTGAATCGTCTCTCTCCTCTTAGAGTTTTTGAGACTTCATGCGGCATATTCTTGCTCCTGGAACAATTGTCCAATCAGTCATAAACAAAGCGTGGATTCAAATACTTTGGAAGAATATTCTGGTAAAATAAAGATGAATTGGAATCACCGCTGCATATTAAGAATAAAGCTTTTACGATGAAATTATTGGAAAAGGGTGTAGTCACTCCAGACATTGCTTCATGCCATGAAATATATATATATACGTCATTTTGGCAAATGAATAAGACATGAAATATACACTGCTCTGGATGCCCATGTACATATCATTGTTGTCGAAAACTGCACTCTAGTTAATGAAAAAACTAGTTCCCTTATTTATCTCTTACTCGACGACGCACATCGATTCGATAGTGCTCACTGGCCATATTAGTGGATCATCCCCCCATAGGACTCAGATATTCATTCGAAGGCAAACCGGATGGCTTAGAAATTGATTCTCTGAAACTCAAGGATAATAATTTTTAGGATAACAAACAGCTTTTTTAAACAACAACAAAATCGTTTTTGAAATCCTAATTTGAAAAAAAAAAAAGGATAGTGGATGGATGATAAGAAAGGAGGTGTCGTCATGGCCCTACCAAGAGAGGAACTGGCAGATATAATTGAGGGTCCAGATGGAACTTTATCAATAGAGCTTCTCCAATCTCAATTGACGAATAATTCGGACGAGTTATTTTGCATTGATTTATTATCTAAATGCTTGTCGAAAGGTAGACGAGCTGTTACGTGGGTTATCAGCGAGAAACTGGGACATTCGAAGGACCTTCATTTTGGGACGGTTTTGATTTCTGGGATTCTTGGAACCATGAACGATCCTTCTATTGCGGCATCTATGATGCGGGAATTGCTGGATAGTGGTTCGATGTTATTCTCAGGATGCAGCGCGAAAGGTAAAAACGTGGTATCCATGTTGAATATCATTGTGGAATCTCTTTCTTTGAATGATTGGATACAACGTGCTTTCAATTCGCGTCTGTTGTCGACGATGCACCTGTTGAAAAACATCGCCGTTTCTGGTGAACCAACTGTTTATAAACTTTGGAAAAAGATGACTAAAACATTGCATTCAAATGAGACTCTCGTGAATCAAATTATATTAGACCTGTCCACAGAACTCCAAATGCTGCAACTCTCTGTAGAATGGGAAAATCCGGAAGGAATTTGTCGTATTTTGAATACTTGGTTGGTCTTATGCTGTTACAGTTTATCGAACAATGTAGCTGCCATTGAAATGTGGACCAGCTATTTAGTAATGGTCGCCCAGTTTCTATTTTCTAAGAGCAGTTGGAGATGTTTAGGCTCCGTTGCTTGTGAGATAAAGAACTGGTTGGCGATGATTCGTCCTATTGGGGTCTCCCTGAACGCTTGGTATAACTTGTCACTTCCAGTATGCAGTGCGTTACGGCGCCCTGCTCACACTGCCCAACTGCTTTCTACATTAGAGATGATCATTCCCAATATGAGCGATGTGGCTGTCGAGCGGACACTGTTTGCAGTGGGCGGGGCGTTACAGCAAATGGTACGACGCGGGTCGGAGGTAGACAATGCATTGAACCTTTATGTGTCCATGGCTGATCGGAGGCTTCTGGTGAAGCATTTCCAGACGATTCTTGCCACTGGAGAGGAAGGCGACGAGTGGTTTTTATTTATTTCTGAAATCCTCAAGCGTAGAAATATTTCTATCGATATACCAGGAGAGATTCCCACTTCTTTAGTCGGTGCTGGAAAAAGGAGAAACATTTGGCTTCAGCTGGTATTGCGTGCTAAACCAACGGGCTCTCAATTGGAACGAATTGGTATTTCTGGAGTCAATGAAGGCTGTAGAGACGTTGTTCGAAACATTTTAAAGTACGCCATTGAAAACCGTCTTGACCTGGGAAGTTTGTCCGAGATACTCCATTCATGCAACTATGAAGACGAGGCGCTTCGTGTTCTGGCAATGGAAGTTGGCGTTGGAAGTATTCGAGATTCGATTATCAGGTTGGATGACGTGTGTCCAACTATCGGGAAAAGAGCCTTGGAGAATTTGAATTTTTGCGTGGCTGTGAGCGAGGAAGACATGCACCATCAAAATGCGCATCTCCTGCAAGATATACGTGCCTGGTGCGATCTGCTGTCTGTGAGATCATCGTTTACCTGCCGATTACTAGATAGAGTCCTCGAATGCGACCCTTCGTTGTTTCGCTTAGTAGAAGAATTTGGATTTGGGAGGAACACTATTGCTATGGATCACGGCATTGCTAATTGGGCAGCAAGCGAGCTTGTGAGAACAAGACTTCGAAGTGTGAAAGGAAACGCGTCGCGGACTCTAGAAACTATTGCTGCTATACTTGGAACCAACGACACCAGTCGCAACTCAATTCTAATTGAATTAATGGCCATTTACATGGAGAAAAGTCTTCACGTTGCCATGAATACTGTAGCGTCAGAATCGCCTGAAGAGCAGAAAACTCATAAGTTCTTCTACACAAATAGACAGGTATGTTTGGGATGGCTCGCGCAGATCCGACCAAATATATTGAAAAGGGTAGCCTTACACTCTCCGGAGGGTCTATGGTACGGCGGTCTATTACTATGTGATGATCACCGAATGGAAAATGTAGTTCGCATTGGAAGGAGTTTGGTACAAAGGGGAGAAGGCGATTCGTTGCTGGATCTAGCTCAATGGACGTCGGACGACTTCTCTTACCAATTGGTGTTGGCTTCTAGTTTAAAAGCGAGCGGACAAGTGGAGGATGCGTTGACATTGTACACCAGTTGTTTCGCAAATAGAACTGCCGATATGTCGAGTATCCGATGGTGTGTGAATGAAATGATAGGATGCATGCGAGCACTTGAAGCGTGGGACGATGTTGATCGTTTCTTGAATGAGTTGGAACTGGAACAGGAAGCCGCGTGGGCATTGGGTGACGAGGCGCTGGCTGATGCTCTTTCGTTGTATCACGACTGGGATACATCAATGCTTAAAACATCAGCCATGCTATCCCGTCTTGATAGAAGTGGTGCAACCAAACGTGTCCATGAAACACTTCAACTGATGAATGCTCAAGGTCATGTTGATTTTATGGACGAGTTCTACTCCAAGTTACTTGGGGCATTGTTATCCGATGCTGAAATATCCAACGAGATGCTTGGTGTACATTTGTGCAAATTCATCAGGAACAACCCGAGCATCTCCGCTACCAATGACCGACTCAGCTACGTCTGGTGTTCGCAGATGTTGCAGGATTCGGTGAAATACCCTGAAATGGATTCCATGCGCGGTATCCCTTTCCAATCTCTTGGGCGAGTGATAGAAATATTGAAATTGAGTTTAGCATCGCCGCTTCATTTGAATCTCCTCCAAGGGGCTCAATTAGAAGCTGCTGTTGAGACACAGAATTTTGAATTTGCGAAATCTCTAATGGAAAAATGTGACGATAAAATGAGTATTCTCAAACATGAACTTCGATGCGGCGTATCTTCAGTAGAGCAAATTGAGGGCGTGCTTCAAAGTTATTACAGTATTTCTATTTCGGATCCAATTCTATGTAAGAATCTGCTGGATATTAGCTCGGTATTAGCGACTGGTACTGCGGACCCAGAACGGTATCTTCAATGGGCTTGCTCGTTATCGGAGAACATTCCCGCTGCATTCACAAACTGCTGGTTGGAATATGGGACATTCTTGTCACACCAAGGGGAGTTTAAAATAGCCGCGACTGCGTTCGTAAAACACATCACGAAAGAAAAGCGCTCTAATGTCATGGTTGCATGCATTAAGTTGATGTCGGTTTTTGAGCATTTGCTTCCCGACCCCTCTATTGAAGAAGAAACTCCTAGCGAAGTATGGCTAGGGCTGTTACCGCAAGTGATGTCCAACTTGATAAACTTTCCAGATTCTGAACTCGTAGAGAACTTGGTGCTGCGATTAGCCCACGTATATCCCAAGGAAATTTTATGGGAACTGGTAGTGAACCAAAATAGAATACCGACGCGCACGTTTCAAAAGTTGCGAAAGTTTATGATGGATGTAGAATATGCCGAGTCGTTCATCACGGAGTTGGTTGAAACAGCCATTTGGAAAGAGGAAAGATGGTTTGCTTTGTTAACTAGACTTATGGCTCAGAAAGCCAAATGCGTGGAAGCGATATCCAGTTTGCAGTCCAACCAATTTCTAGACATGGAAACTAAGAAAGCCAAAAGTGAAGCCGTCATGGCACCGACTATAACCGCTCTCAAAAACTTGTTCTGTTCGACTCTGGAAGATGAACCCCCTTCCTCGAGCCTTCGACAATCGATGCTGGACATGATATCCATGATGGATAATTTCTGGCAGAACGGAATTGATAATTGCTGGACATGTGTGGAATTCGCCCATCGTAAACTTGGAGCATGGATGAAAGAGCGTCAACAAGAAAGCAAGTTGAGCAAGATGGCTGATGGATTGTTCAACAACTCATTAAAAAAAACGAACGTTCTTCGAATGCCTGGTACTACCACAGGCGTGTGTATCCATTCCGTACTCGACAAAGTAGTGGTGCTTAACACGAAGACACGCCCTAAAAAGATATGGTTTCAAGGCGATGATGGTCAGACCTACGGGTATCTATTGAAAGGCGGGGAAGATCTTCGCGTTGACCAGCATATCATGCAATTTTTCAATTTGGTTAATGATGTGTTGCCTGGTGCGTTACGAACATACCATGTGGTTCCATTGGGGCCTCGTGTTGGTCTAATTCAATGGGTCGAAGAGGCAACCCCTATTCTTGAAATGTATCGAAAGTGGCAACAATCATCGGAAGCTCCAGGTAGCGGAACAGAATATCACGCGATGTTAGCTGAGCAGCTCAAAGAGAAAGCCGCGTTACCTAGGAAGGAATGGCCGATAGAGGTGTTGATGCAAGTTTTTTCAAATACGTGTGGTAAAATTCCACGCGATATTCTGGCTAGGCAGATTTGGGTGAACAGTCCGAATGCAATTTCTTGGTGGAAGCGTGTTGAGTTGTACACCAAGTCAGTAGCCTCATCTAGTATGGTGGGTCATGTGATAGGACTTGGAGATAGGCATTTAGATAACATCCTCATTGACATGTCTGATACGGCTTCTAGTGGTCAGATAGTCCACATAGACTATGCCGTATGTTTCGATAAAGGTCGACGTCTGAAGGTACCTGAAGCAGTGCCATTCAGATTGACTCACGTAATGACTGGGGCATTCCCGTTCTTCAATCCAGCCAGTAAAACACTTGGCGAGCATGGAACGTTCGCCACCCACTGTAGGAAAACAATTCTAGGCCTCCAGCAAAAAAGCGAATTGTTTTTATCGTTGATAGAAACATTGGCGCAGGATCCCACTATTAATTGGCGTTCAGTGGAGGAAGACAAAATTGATTATTCATTGGACATCAACGTCTCAGTATCTTTGCTTCTCGCCAAAGTCAATCTGGACGACTCTCGAATACCTTTGCTGTTGGAACGCGCTCATATTCCAGTACTTAGTTCAGACAAACTTGCTGGTCATATGCAAGATCTAGATATCACGCTATCTCTCCACACAAAATCGACTTCCAAGGTGCGCTTAGAACTCAACTCTGAAAACGAATCAATCACGGAATTAAACGACGCCTTTTTACCGTTGTTTAACTCTGCCACGAAACTGACTGAAAGTTACCCGGTGACGGAAGGATTATTGCAATCCGCTATTGTGAAGCTACGCAACCAGCAAAGCGAATGCGAGAGATTACGAACCCAGATGGTTAAAGCAATAGGGGCATTGCAAAACGAAGGCGCGCTTGATCGACTGCATAAGACGTTGTCCACGTCTCTCGGAATGCTTTTATCCGGAGATGAGCTAACTGTGACGGTCAGGTCAGGTAGCGACGATAGTAAATTACTCTCCGCTTCCATGAGGATGCGAACGGCTGCACAACTAGCTTTTTCGGTTCTTGTACAACTGCGGCAATTGCTAGAAGACCACAGTTGCTTGGTGAGTTACGGGAGCGACATGGCTACCGAAGATTGGATTCAATGGTTGAATATTGCAAGGGAGAGTGCCACGGAATTATTGCAAGTTTCAAGAGCAGTGTTTTCTGACCTCAAAGGAACTGTAGATACAGGGATAGGGTTCACACCTACTTCCACAAGTGCATCCTTCGAGCATCTAATTGCTCCAGTGCAAGCGATTTTTGAACTAATGTCTCCCCCTCACATATTGGAGGATTTCGCATCAAAAATTGAAGAACAGAATGACTCCAAAAGTTTTGGTTGGCGAAATGCATCCTTATTTAGTCATTACAAGGGGGACAAAAGAACTAGTCAGACTAATGCAGTGAAGCAGCATATTCACATCAGGAAGGCGTTGATGACATGCCAGAATGAAATGAATTCGTCGTTGAATGAATTTAAAGCCCTGGCCTCGCACAAAGATTCTGAGTCAAGGAGACGTACCATTAACAATGCTATAGCTGCCATCAAAGGGGTCAAGACACTCGTTGATTCTGTGGTCAATTTGGAATTTGCAGAACGGGATCTGCGCATTTCCCAGGTTTTGGATATTGATAAATATTGCATGCCGTTACTCCTCTCTGTAGCTGACCACATGAACAGAGTATCACAAGAAACAGCTCTCATGTCATCCATTCTGAGGGACGTCTCAATCAAGGCAGGGTCCATTGATATAAAACTAGAACGAGTCGGGGGGTTGAAATCTCGACTTGCACATGGAGAGAATGAAAGGAAACGAGTGTCAGATCTACTGGAAGCGTATACGCGGGTGTTGAAGCAAACTGCTTACACCGACAATTCGCATGTTTGGTCAAATATTTTAAACATAAAGAGGGGTACCAACAAGGGAACGCCGTTACACGATATGGCTTGCAGCCTGATGGAATCTAAACAATCACTCAAACGAAAAAGTACCAGTTTTCAAGATATGGTGGACGAAACAATCCAATTACGAGGCATATTAGAGACCTTTGTTTCGATGGTGAAAACAGACACCGAGGAACATCACCGGAAGTCCCGAGATTCGAACGGTTCAAAGCAACAAGATACCATCATTTCCGAAATGAGGGCTAAGTTAAACAGCGAGCAAAGCATCCATGAACAAGTCAAGCAACTAACCAATCAAGCCACCAGTCCTCAACTGCTGTCCCGAATGTATGAAGGATGGATGCCTTTTGTTTAGGTTTTGTTTAATAGTATATATATCTCATTTGATGGAGGATTTTATCAGTGGAAGGAGACAGGCTCGTTTTTCTTCGAATCGAAGTTTCTTCGCTTGAAGCACCGATAACAACTCGAGGTTTTTCTTGATTTCTTCTTCCTGTTCAAAACTCCATTCATTTGATTGAAGTTCTCTGATACGCTGGCGGACTTCGAAACGCTTGTGGTGGTCTTTTTGGGCTTGGATCTTGGAGTCCACAAAATCTTTTAATGTCTGTACCAGGAAATCATCACCTTGTAGTATGGACCTCTCTTGGCGATTCCTATCTCGGAAAATCGAATCCTTCATGCTACTCTCGAGATGATAGTCTAAGGGCTTTCTGGGCGGCGGTCGATGTCTTGGTAATTGACTTGGCATTTCATTCATCCATCCCATGCATAAACGTGTTTGAGTCCTGCCAATATCTATATTCACATTTCGAGCCCGATGTGCTCTTTGTTTTCGCCTCGTATCTCCAAATGTCTTGCGTAACCAATGAAAGGCGATTCGAGAGACCAGATCTTTTATTCTAGTTGCTCGCTGAAAATCCGACTCCTGCTGTTTTCGATTTTGAGCTGCGGCTTCTTCCTGCGCGTTGGTCAGCCACGCAGAAACACCGGCCTTTATCAGAAAGTTACGACGCCATTGAACAGCCAGTTGAGCAAGTCTCTTATCGTCAAGACCCAGCTCATATTGTGCCTTCATCCCCGTAAATCCAAACTGAAGCAAATGCGTGCGATGTAACTGTCCTGCCCGTATCAATTTCACTCTCTCTTGTTTAAACCATTGATGGAATCGAAACCACTGGTGGAAGCACGTCCTTCGCAAAACGCATGTGCGATGGACATAGGACCTCGCAACACAAGCCCGCTTTTGCGTGCGGCTTCCCAGCCAACACTTCCACTGATCCAAACAACTTCGAACTGACTTAATACGCCTGGATCGCACAGCTGTATTCATCGCTATGCGATTGAGACAACTACGAGTGCGATACGATGAGAGCATGGCTAAAGCATGTCGCTTACGCAGAGTGCCGTTCCTCTCTGTACCTTCAGCTACCTTATTCATTTCTATTTGGCGATTGGCACTCAACCACGAAACAAGATAACCCCAGATATGACGCAGACGCTGTTTGTCACCAAATTTGGCGACACGAGCCATGGAAGACAACAAGGATACATTCCTTTTCCAGACGCATACAGAATGTTTGAGAAGAGAATCACTATGATGCCTACAAGCAGCTTGCTTCGAGCGTTTCAATGCAATGTGACTATGCAGACATGACAAAGCGTTGGCTTTGAAATGATGCGCACGTCGTTGCAACATTTTACATTCTATATTGCATAATCTCCTGGTCGATTCCCATCGATCCTTCCAACCACGAAATGCAAAGCGCTGCAAACAAAAAGCCCAGTGTTGCAGAGCTGCCACTTGATTTCGTTGAAAAACGTGAGCGCTTTGTAACCACGATTTTAAATGACCAAATGCAGTCAGTTGATGTATTCTGCGGTGAAATCGAATTCCTGTGATCATTGAACTACAGGCTAGTCTCCAACGAACAAAACTTCCCCTCACAAGACACAACCATCGGAACTGCGCTGCATATGCCTGATCCAGAATTCAGAAACCTGAAAGTCATTTAGAAACAGAAAACTTACTTGATGAACGAATTTTTTATGTTCCACACGTACTCTTGGTACCGCATTCCAATCATCAAATGTTTGCAGTAATAATCTTTCAGCATGTCGCTTCCGTGCAATTAAAGACTTGGAAAATACTACTTGATACCAGTTCCGAAAACTGCTGCATAGAAGATAGTGTGTGCGCCTTGGTACTAAGACATTCGATTCCCATCGAACAGCCCTCAGCAGATGATATCGAGCTATCGCACTCGCCTTTAAAAGCATGTGAAATGTTCCAGACAGTAGTTTCTTATTTCTGAATTGAAGTGCCAATTCGTTTCTCTGTGCCTGGTGCCTTATTGAGACTAAACATAGACGCCAAGCGTCAAATATTCGGAGACTGAGATTTCGGTTCCAATGAGAAAGGGCTACAGTGGTTCTATTACGGCCTTCACTGACACATATATCTAGCGCATTCCATGCAGCAGTTAGATTCCTGTGCTTGTGATGCAGCTCCGCTGATATTATGTTCCTATCAAACATCCAATGGAAAAAAAATCAACGAGTCGGTCCCCGCAACGAACGTAAAAAAAATACCAACCACGAACTGTAATTTCTGTGTTTGAGATGCTATCGCGCTGTTCAAGAATAGTTCGGCTTCAACGACGAACATTTTTTAGTAAAGATACTCCATCGAATGCGGGAGGCTCTCGAGGAGGAGGAGGGGGTCGGTCGTCTGATGGAAAAGACAATGTGGACATTGCCAAAATCAAGTCCTTTAACTTATACAAGCCAGAAGAATTTGACGACAGAGAGGCGATGATTAAAATTCTTCTTGATACAGAAGCGGAAGCTAGGCTTATAGGTGACGATTATGTTGTGCCTGTAATTTCGAAGCCCGACTTGCCGGTAGTCATGGAAGTGAAGTCGTTTGAAGAGTTCGTGGGCAGGGTGAAGGACCAGACTGAGAATGCCATGAAGTCGATGGACTGGGAGGGTCATTATGAAAAGTATTTACCTGATATTAACACTGTTCCTAAGAACATAGATCACATGGACCTTTCTTGGAGTTACTTTTTTTATCCTCCGACTGGATATCCAGAATCTTTCAACTTGCGAAGAAAGGGATGTCAACTTACGGTTCATATCAGAGAATTCGGATTTAATGATGAAGAATTCGGACTATTCCGAAAAATATGTGGGCCAAGATATAATCTCAGAAAGAAATTATTGAAATTGACTTCCCAAAAGCATGAAACCCCGAAAGAAAATTGCGAAGTCCTAAAAATCCAGCTGTCTACTCTGGTGGATGAGATTAAAAAAGCTTGCAGTAGGTAGTGTTGCATGTCAAAGAAGAAAAAATATAGTATGCCCAAGAAAGAATACGAGTTAAGAATATTGCTTTTCTGATCCATTTTTTTCACAAGCGAACGCGTCCACGTAAATGTCTCAATAGAATATCGTTATTTATATTGTTTATTTCTCGGCAACTGGTAGTTTTCTCTGATCAGGCGTGAGCTTCCAGTTTCGGGAGTTAAGTAATTGAACATACGGTGCAGGACGATGCGCATGATTGCGAGAAACGCTTTCTTCGTTGACAGCCTTAGGAGCTCGAACTTCTCCTTCTCTGTCAATGAATTCGATGATTGCCATGTTTGCGTTGTCACCACGCCTCCAACCTACTTTGCATATACGGGTGAACCCCCCTGGACGGTTAATATACCTTGGTCCAAGTGTATCAAACAATTTATCTAGAGTTTCAGGAGACCTTGTGAGTTTTCTCGCGTAAAATTTGGCTCTGTCATCGCCTTTCTTCCCAAGGGTCACCAACCAATCAGCAAATCGTCGAATCTCTTTTGCCTTAGCCTCAGTTGTACGAATGCGTTCATGTGTTATCAGCTGGTCCACCATCGTCCGCAACATATTCCATCTATCCTTATGATTTCTACCAAGCTTTCTAAACGCAATTCGATGCTTCATCCTTGATTTCCCGTATCCACATAAAACGACAAAAAGCCCCCCCGGAAACAAAGAAAGTGAAAACGCAAAAGCTCCATCAACTTCGTATTTGAAGATGAGAATGTTCAAAAAATCTTCGAATCGATTATTGAAACACAGATATGAAATAATTAGCATTTAAAAAAGGTTGACTTGGTTGCAAAAAGAACCCTCTCTCTCGTTTTAAATTTGCGTTGAATATTTGAATTAAATAAATTTCTTTCATCTTGGCGCCAAACCAAATATGAGCGTCAAGAGTGATAACACTAAGGAGGCGGTTGTTGCATTACTCGAGTTGCCATCGTTATTGGTGTTCTTTGTTCTTGGGAGAAGAAATTCCAAAGTACCTGCGTTAGCTAAACCACACACAGAGAAACCAATTGTAGGAGTTGAAGATTCTGGGCCTTCATGTACAGTAAGTGCTTTTCCAAGTAGAAAGGCCAACTGACCAGATGGCTCATTATAAATGTTGGTGTAATCTGCATATCCATTTGCATCCGATGTCAACTCAGTCAGTTGAACTCCAGACTCTTGCTGATTGTATATCGCTCCAGGATTTCCTGCTTCGGCGAATTCATGAAAATGAAATGACATCTTTTGGTTTTTTGGCAAGGAATCTAAAATACCGCGCATTTGAATTGAATTCTGAGCACCATATTCGTACAAGATGCCCACCGTTCCATTGACAGGGTACTGTGCAGAAGGTATCATGCGGCATACAATCTCAGTTGGAAAAGGAAGGGTAGGACCCATAGAAAGCCCGTCAGTGGCTACTCCAATAATACCAAATGCATAGGAAACTCCTGCATTTCCAAATGGAGCGGTCCCATCGTCTTCATCCGAATGAATGTTTACAGCCCGACCTACAATAGACTTGATTGGGTCCGTTAAACTTAATTTATCCTGACCGATCACAACTGTTCTTTTGATATTGCAATTTTCATCTGCTACAATATTACCCATATCACCAGTCTGTCTAATTTCATTGGGTGGAAGACCATGAATGGAATCCTTCATGCATTCAGGGTCACTAGAGTTGAAGCACTGTTTCACGTAATGAAGACCCAATCGCCGTCCTCCCATTGTTTCATCTCCAAACTCATGAATGTGGAACCCGTGGGAGCCAGCTGCGATACCTGTAACATCAATTTCAACGGTGACTTGATCTGAATTATCAATTTGTTCAAATCGAATGGTACCACTGACTGGCCCACATTCTGATGGAACAGTAACCAAATCAGATTGTCTTATGTTAGCAACTGCTTTGGTAGTAACTCCTTCGCTACAGGAGGTCGCAGCAGCCAATACAAGCGCCAATTCTATATATTTCATAATTACTTTATGTTTTCAAATCTCAATAGTAGGTACTTGAAATGGCGTACGCTCTTGAAAAACAAGAGGATTTAAAACATATTTTGACCTCACGCTCAGAAAAGAAAAGAATCAGGCACACGACAATTTTCAGACATACCGGGGGGCTTTCCGAAACTCGCAACGGAACTATTTCTCAAATTCGCGCTTGGATTGCAAGCGATGACTAGACAGAGACGAAAGGCAACTACCAATGAGTTCTATCGGTCTGTTCTTGATAATGGTACGTTATTCAATATATACATTCTTCCTTCTCTAATCTCTCTAGCGCTGAGGGAGAAATGGAAGGTATCTAAGGAGCGATCGCAGGAAAAAGCAATGAGACAATCCAGATTATTGTCTTCTCTATACGGTAAGTTTTCTCAAAACGATTGTTTATTCAGGAACATAATAGTCGATATAGGTTACAGTGTTAGCTCTGAGGTTGTTAAGGATCGACTAAAAAGCCAAAATAAAAAAACGGGAGTGGAGTGGTTCTCACCTCGATACAATGTGAAAGCAGGTCTTCTCGGGAGCGATTCCATTTATTCAGAAAAATCTGTTGTCGGGATCATGCGCGAGTCTAAATCAAGTCCAGCTCTCATTGAACCTAAAAAATGGTACGTGGGGTACAACAACTCTGTCGTAGTGCCTCCAGGCTCTTGTGAAAGTGCTGCTGGAAGATACGGATATGAAGGCAGTCTTAATATAATGCGGCAGCATAGGGGACATAACCGCACGGTGAACTTTGGAGGGACTACACTTGCTCTAAACAATTCTCTACCGACGTTGTTACCAGAGGAACACTTGGTGGATGAATACGTGGATGGACTGTCAGGTCCTCCTGGTCAATGGCCGTCTCATGCGAGTTATGTGACAGGATCTAATCTTAAAGCCAAGCATCCCATACCAAAACTCTGCCCAGAAGCTAAGAAAAAATTGCATATGGAGAAGCAATCTATGGAACAGTTCAACAAGTCCTTGATAGATGCACGTCGGTCTAGAGCACTAGAGTATAGCCAAATGATGGACTCTCAATCACACGTTTCTATTAGTATGCACACCATGAGACCAGCCAACGAACATAATACCATTCTGAAGCAGGCATCTTCCGTAAAGTATATGAAGAGTTCAACACTATTGTGTGAAAGCCAAGGGAGTCAATCTGATCAATCTATATCAGAAAAGAAACAGCAGCATCACTTGGCCATGTTGCAGTTGAAATGGGATGAGATAAGAATCTTCTTCAAGCGATTGAGAATTGCAACCAATCACGTGCGACCTATTCAGGAAGAGATGAAGTCAATTCTTTTGAATTTGAAAGATAATGCGATCGAGATACCAGCAGCAGAGTCATCATCAACGATTCTGGCTAGTAAACCGTTCGACATTGAGTCGGATGACGAATCTGATGATGAATCTGAACTATTCTCGGTTGCTATTAACAGATCTGTTTTCATTACAAGAGATACGTTTGTTCATCATTTATCCTCCAGGGGCGAAATGATATCTCGCTCTGCTGTGAATAAAATATTCTCTGGGTTCGATGTATTGAGACTCGGAGAAATAGACTACCGAGTGTTTGCCGCAACATTGCGTTGTATTTATAATAACGCCTTAGAAACTCCTGCTGGTAAACTGCTGGCATTGTTTGAAATATTCAACCAACAATACGATCACGGCTGCATCGACGAACGCGATACGAAGGCCATATGCAACTTGTGCTGTATTTCCAATGAAGAGAGTCTCATTATGGGGCAACTCTTTGCATCCACTTTCAGAAGTACTCTTACACAGACCTCAACATTAAGCTTCGAAGGTCACATTCATGCCCACGAATACTCGAAAATTATTGAAGATCCGTCGAGTCAGTTTGTCAAAGAATTTTGCGAGCAGCTCAACCGAAGACTTTCATCTCCACTATCTTCTAAGCGTAACATATAAGATAATTATCTCCATAAATCATTCCAAATTCGCACCACTTCACAGTACAAAAAGTAATTGTCACTATATTGCTGTTTGAAATTGAATGATTCAAGTTGGGACATTTGACAGAAAACGCCACAGCCACGACGCTGCACTAAATTTTCCTTCGTTTCTCGACTTGCTTTCGGATCAAGATCTTCCCAATGAAAGTCCATGCTCATTTCATTAACAGACCCAGTCCCATGGCTACCATTGACTCCTATGTGTTCCACTAGACTAGGAGACGTCGCCCACATTTCTAAATGAAGAACTTCCCTTAAGTGCTTTGAATAAGCCCAATCAAACCCCTCGATCAACAGGTCCGCAGCCAGTACCTTCTCGATAGTATTGCTGCTCCAAACAGTACCAGCATTTCCAAGAGACTCTTTCCGGCACCCAAAAGGAACACATGCTACGTTCGGATGACTGCAGGAATTATACACACTGTACAAACCGGCATCAGGTACCGTATCTATCAGCTTGGACAAATCCTCGAGCCAAAACGGATTGAATATCATGTCTGAATCCACAATGACCAAATGCGAAAAGAATGTTCTGTATTGCGCATTGAATCTTTCAAGAATGAATCTTGTAATAAAGTTACCTCGTTCGCTGCTTGGACCAGATGAATTCAGCTCACGGTCCACGCGAATAACATTCATTACATTCGGGTATATGGATTTCAAATACTGTGTAGAAAACTCAATGGACCCATCATCACATACCAAAACAGAAAAAGAATGGTTTTGAGACATGTGCAGCGATCTCGCTTGTTTCTCCACATAGAACTTCCTATTCTTTACCAGAACCGCAAGAAGAACCTTCGGAGCTACGAGTACATCAGTAACCCGTGGAACGATGAGAGGAGGGTTTATTTGAAATGTCGGGGCGTTCAACCGAGTCATGTATCCTCTTCTTGCAATTAGTTCAATACCACCTCCTGCCTTGCAAACCCGTGAATTGCAAGTTTCGAACGGTGGTGCTTGCGGTCCAAGAAAGAGAACTGCGTCTTCTGGTGCATCCTCTAGTATATGCATAACTCTAGGATACCAACGAGATATTAAAGTAAATCCTTCAGGAACGACCACAAGATACTTTTCTCGCCTTTTGTTTAGGAAATGAGCAACTGCATCTTCTACAGTATGGATAGAATCCAACAAGGGTTGAATATCAAGAAATGCAGACTCTGCATCTGATGAGAATACATGAACGTCTGGATAGTTAAATATATTGTGTTGAGGCTCAAACAGTACTACGAAAAAATCTTTAATCGCGCTTTCGCCCTCTACGCCTGTCCAACCTCTAGTGTACATATTCTTGTCAACGAGGGCAACATAAGTGAGTAGCAAGAATGAAACGACAACTGCTCTTATAACTTTCCATTTATTCCGGATGAATCGAATAATACCGTTGTTTTGATGTCTCCACTTGATGCGCATCGCCGCCAGAGTAAATAGACGATAATTTAATTAAAAAAAAAAATCGAAAAAAACCACAAAAAAGTGAAGCCTACGTTTGATGGTGATGAATCGAACGTTGCTGATTGATAATTATGACAGTTATACTTTTAATTTATATCAGGTTAGTTGTTTATGGTAGTTTGCAATGACAGCTGACTTATTTCTAATCAGCTGATAGCCCATGTTTCTGGTATAGAACCGATCATCGTGCAAAATGATGATTACGATTCTGATTGGGAGAACTTGTGCATGGTTTTTATTCCAGGAGTGGATTTTCAAAACAGTGAGTTCATCCTAGTTGATTCATATTATTATTAAATCCTTGTAGTCATAGTTTCACCTGGTCCTGGTCACCCAGGCAATCCGAAGGATGTAGGACTGAGTGTCGGAGCTCTAAAAGTGAGTTCTATACCAGTACTCGGAGTATGTCTTGGACATCAGCTGTTAGGCTTGCTCAACGGATGTACTGTTGAACGAGCCCCTTTGCCAGTCCATGGGCAAGTGGATTTAGTGTATCACTCCGGTACCGACATGTTTATGGGTATACCGAGTCCTTTTCAAGTAGTGAGGTACCATTCATTAGTAGTTGTGAATAAGGTTCCTAGTAATTCAAATGTGTTGATTGTGGGTAAATCAAAAGACGATCTGATTATGGGAATTGTGTTGACTAATAGAAACGCATGGGGGGTGCAATTCCATCCTGAATCGATTTGCACGGAATTCGGTTCTCGAATGCTCTTAAATTTCTTCAACATTCCTTCCAACCTAGATGCTATATTTGAAACACCTACTATAACAACGCCCTTTTGGTGGTCCGCTAGCCCTTCGTTGGAGTCAGATGTGTTCGCGGACATGGATGACAAATATACAATTACCGTGAAGCAGCTGAGTAGCAATTTGCTACATCCTGAGTGTGTTTTTCGAGACTTTTTTCACGCGGATGATGGGTCTAGTTTCTGGCTAGATAGCTCAGACAAGGATTCAAAATCGAGTCGATTTTCGTTTATGGGTAATGGTGCGGGTCCCCATAGCAAGGTGATTGAGTTTTTTGTGAGTCCAGAACAGCGTTCATTTCATGAGCAAAACCATGAAACTTGTGCAGAGTACATTCTCAGAGAATCAAAAGGTGATCAAGTACAAACTTCCCGTGTCGATATAGATATTTTTGACTTTCTGGATCAGTCCATTCAAGCACTCAAAGCAAACACCTGTTTCATATATGATGGTAGCGCTGCCTCTCCATTGAGTGAGTGGGACCTTCCTTTTGGGTTTGCGTGTGGGCATGTAGGATTTCTTGGATATGGGTTGAGAAAGCTATGCGGAGTTAAAGCTACTATGATGAAATCTGCCCCGATAGATATGAGACGCAAAATGTCCTTCAATACCCAACCGCTTCCCGCTCATTCTACTCCTTCAAGACCTCAAGCAGCTGGTGGAGATGAATTTGTTCCCGAGTCCTGTTTTATGTTTGTTGACAGGATGTTAGTCTGGGACCATGCCACATCTTTTTGCTATTTGGTGGCACTTCACAACGAAAACGAGTCTTCCGATTGTTACAAACTCCAGAACTATTGGATAGATAGTATGATTGAAAATTTAGCAAAAGTAACATCGGTATCGGACATCCCAACAGCTTGTCCAGGGACGACGAGTCCACTTCAACCAAGTTGCACTGATGAAGAGTATAAATGTTTGGTGCAGTCATGCATAGAGCAGATATATGCAGGCGAAACTTACGAAGTGTGTTTAACAAGACAACTAACAAGTTCCCATGAAGGCCTTGACTCACTGGAATTGTATTCCTGTCTTCGGAGCATCAACCCTGCACCGTATGCCGCCTTCTTCAAGGTTCAATCGCCCGCCAAGAATGTTCCTCGAACATCAGATTTTTCTATTTGTTGTTCATCGCCAGAGCGATTCATGTGTATTGACGCAACAGGGAAAATTGAGTCGAAACCTATTAAGGGAACGATTCGGCGAGGACAGACACAAGAAGAAGATATGCGGCTGATTCACGAACTGCAGAACAGCAAGAAAGACAGATCGGAAAACTTGATGATTACGGATCTGGTGAGAAATGATATAGGCAAAGTTTGCGTGGTTGGCAGTGTAACTGTCCCTTCCTTGATGGAAATTGAATCCTTTTCCAGTGTTCATCAAATGGTTACAACGGTTCATGGCACCTTGGAGCCGCATTGCAGCCCACTAGAAGCTGTTCGAGCGGCATTTCCAGGAGGATCTATGACTGGAGCTCCCAAGTTACGCACAATGCAAATCATTGATAGTTTAGAAACTCACGAGAGAGGTGTGTACTCCGGGGCTCTCGGGTGGATATCTTTAACTGGTGCGTTGGATTTAAACATAGTTATTAGGACTGCTGTTGTCACACCTTCACATGTATCTGTTGGAACAGGAGGTGCCATTGTGGCACTTTCGGACCCCCAAGAGGAAGTAGATGAAACCACATTAAAAGCTCTTCGCCTTCAATCGGCGCTTTCCAACTTTATTTAAACCTAACTATTATTTTTTTTTTTTTTTTTTTTTTTTTAAAAAAA
>Ga0105055_10004612_pt1 | contig 20000 bp, 16 predicted proteins | sample BON03_FD_78090 | JGI IMG/M metagenome (GOLD analysis project Ga0105055, IMG submission 78090) | Freshwater microbial communities from Lake Bonney liftoff mats and glacier meltwater in Antarctica - BON-03 | ecosystem: Environmental > Aquatic > Freshwater > Ice > Glacier meltwater | place: Lake...
CTCGCCCGCGCCATCGTCCGCCTGCATCAGCGGAGCGCACTACACAAACAACCCACTGCCCAGGTCGACGAGCAAATTCAACTTGATTCCGGGGCCGAAATACCGCTCAGTGTGTCCAAACGACCGACACCACGGTTGACGCCCACGAGGCCCAGCCGAGACGCAGGAAATCAATCATGCCCACGCAACTGAACATCCAGGCCGAACTCGACGCGATGGAGACGATGATGCCCAGGCAGCTCCGTGAGAAATACCTCGCGGTCATCGGTGAGGCCACGCGCAGCGGTAACACGCGGTTCATGATCAAACGCATCGCATGGCGGTTGCAGGCCGACGTTGAAGGTGACCTGCCGCAGCGCGTGCGCGAGCGGGCGCTGGAACTTGCCCGCGACAGCGACCTGCGAACCACCGCGCCCCGGGCGCTCCCCAAGAGTGGTGGCCACAGCGTTGAACGGTCTGCCAGATTCAAACCCGGCAACCCGCTGGCCGTCGGCACGCAGCTCACCCGCCAGTACAAAGGCAAGACCGTCATCGTCACCGTGATCGAGGACGGATTCGCGTTCAACGGCCAGAAATTCCGCTCGCTCAGCGCTGCTGCGAAAGCCATCACCGGCACCCATCTGTCCGGGCACCGGTTCTTCAAGATCGCTGAGCCACATGAGGAGACCGCCAAGTGACCGTCCGCTGCGCCATCTACACCCGCAAGTCCACCGAGGAAGGTCTTGAGCAGGCGTTCAACTCCCTCGATGCCCAGCGCGAAAGCGCTGAGGCATACATCGCCAGCCAGAAGGGCGAGGGTTGGATCGCGCTCGCTGATCGTTACGACGACGGCGGGTACACCGGCGGCAACACCGACCGCCCCGCGTTCCAGCGGCTGATGACCGATGTGCGCGAAGGACGGGTGGATGCGATCGTGATCTACAAGATCGACCGCCTGTCGCGCTCGCTGATGGACTTCTCCAGAATCATGGAGACGCTGGACAAACATAAAATCGCTCTGGTCTCCGTGACGCAGCAGTTCAATACCACCTCTTCGATGGGCAGGCTGACGCTCAACATTCTTCTGAGCTTCGCCCAGTTTGAGCGCGAGATTATTTCCGAGCGAACGCGCGACAAGATCGGAGCCATGCGCCGCAAGGGCAAACTCTGGGGCGGCAAACCGATCCTCGGGTACGACGTGGCCCGCGATGCCAGCGGGTCGCGCTTCGTGATCAACCCTGGCGAAGCCGAACGGGTGCGCCGCTTGTTCGAGTTGTATCGAGACCACGAAGGCCTGATCCCCGTTGTCGAAGAGGTGCAGCGGCTCGGTTGGACCAACAAGGTCTGGACCACCAAGGCGGGCAAGAAGCGCGGAGGTGGGCCGATCGACAAAGGCACCCTCTGGTGCATCCTCACCAACGTCACGTACATCGGAAAGGTTGACTTCAAGGGCGAGATTTACGAGGGCGAGCAAGAGGCAATCATCGACGCTGATCTGTGGCAAGCGGTGCAGACCACGCTCTCGCGCAATGGGCGCTCTGGCGGCTACGGCCCCGCGTCTGCACGCCGCGACGATGCTTTGCTACGCGGGCTGCTGACCTGCAAGGCTTGCGACTGCGCCATGATGCCGACCTACACCGCGAAGAAGACCGCCAGTGGCGCGACGAAGCGATACAGATATTACGTCTGCCATCGCGCCACCAAGGGGGGACGGAAACAGTGCCCGTGTCCCACGCTGCCGGCGCACGAGATCGAACGGTTCGTGGTGAATGAGATCGCCGCCGTTGGGCGCGATGCCGCCATGCGCGAGAAGGTGCTGAACGAGGCCGCCGAGCAGTTGGCACGCGAGGCCCAGGCCAACGGTGGCAGCAATACCAAGCTCGACCGGGCCAGCGCTGCTCAGGCCCTGCGGGATTTTGATCCGCTCTGGCAGGCACTCTCGCCAGGCGAGCAGCGCCGTTTGATGCAGTTACTCGTCGAGCGCGTCGCCTACGACGCCGCCAGCGCCCGCGTCTCGATCACGTTCCGTCCTACGGGTATCGCCACGCTCGCGGCCCAGGACGCCGCCAGGGCGGCGCAGGGCGAACCCGTTGAACCCCAGGTAGAGGAGGCCGCCGCGTGAGTCTGACTGTTGAACGATCGTTTCATGTTTCCACCGCTGACCACGGGCGCGGGGTGATTGAGCCTGCGCAGGCGTCGAAGCTGACCACGCCGAAACCGTACGTGACCCCCGCAGGCCGCAGCCCGCGTATTACCCGCCTCATGGCGCTGGCGATCAAGTTCGACGGTTACCTGCGCGATGGCATCGTCGCTGACTACGCTGAACTCGCCCGCGCGGGCCATGTCACCCGCGCACGCATCACGCAGATCATGGATCTGAACCTGCTCGCGCCGGACATTCAGGAGGCGATTCTCCACCTGCCGCGCACCGCTCGAGGTCGCGATCCGATCCGCGAGCGGCACTTGCGAATGTTTACTAAGATTGTTTCATGGCGCATTCAGCAAGAGCGTTGGCGCTGTCTATGTTCTAAATGATGTGATCGGCGTCTATTTCGCCTTCGTGTAAGTACCGAACGCTCACCAATTCCCTCAAAAGTCCGTTGCAGACAGGTTGGACTCTCCCTATTCTTAGGGCCATGCTACACTCGGCGATGCTTTGATGCCCAAGCTGAGCGCCGGCGAACGTCGCGTCCCGGAGGTGGAGCGCATAGTGCCGTCCGATATGGAGAGCATCAAATGCCGGTCTTACCGCAGCCAAAAAACGGGGTCATACTCCGAATCAAAGACCGGCCCCTCGAGTTCTCGTTGTGGCCTGTCGAGAGAACAACCCGACGATATGGACTTGGCGCAAGAGTATTCGCTACTGATCCTTGGACAGTAATCCGCAGATCAGCCGAACGAAGGTGTTCAGCTGCAACAAAAGATGCAGCGTTCGCGCTTCTGGAACAAGCCGAGGACTTTTTCACTGCTGCGTCGTCAGGCGTGAAAGCAGCAAAACCGCTGTTGCTCTATTACTGCTACATGAATCTGCTGAAGGCGTTCTTGCTGACCAGCAGGAAGCAGAACGATGTCAACAACGCTCAGCATGGGTTGTCCGAGCTACTCGATGATGCTGTCCCAAATCCGGTGGAGTTGATCAACGCATTCTTAAATGCCTATCAATCGCCGAACGCACAGGGCAGACTCCAAAACTTCAGCGAGCTTTTTGAACAACTCACCGGAGCTGCCGTGATGGCAAATCCCACACGCTACGACTTGACCAAGTTAATGCCTCAAATTGTCCCGGGTCACCGCCTGTGGGTTGAGGGCGATTCGAACAGCAATGGCGAGCGGTTCGTTTCGATAGAAAGGCTCGACTTCGTTCAAGATGTGGCGGCAAAGGAGATTTGGATTCGCATCTATGTCGTTGCGGATGACTTGAAGCGTATCAATACGACACACCAAGACTTCCTCATACGTACGCGTTTGCAAGCGACGTTCCGAGAGACCGCTACGGCCGAGGTAGTCAATGGGCGACCGAAGGTTTGTTTCGAACAGCAGAACGGTATCAACTACAATCATCGGCCCGCTGACAAGATACCACACCTCGTTGCAACGGTGCGACATTTAATCTGGCGCACCATATTGATCGCTCCCCCTTATCGAAAATATTACCTGTACTCGGCACCAGTTGCCGAGCATGCGCAGGTCGTGCCGCAAACGCTTTCGATTTACGCAATCACCTATTACCTTGGGTCGATTGTTCGATACCGCCCGCACCACTTTGACCGCATTTTGAGGTCCAATTACGGTCCCTTTGTGGAATCATTCCTCAACGATCAGGCTTCGCAGTTCATTTACCTAATGGCCTCGGAGTTTGCGGAGCGCGAAGTGACCAAAGCGGCAATCGTGTAATTCCATGTCGCATCCAGCGGGAGAGATCGCACTTCACGCTCTGACAAGTTGCCCGAACCGGACCGTCGGGCAAATATGATCCTCACGAAGGATTGACATAGCTATGCTGTAGATATAGCATACGTATATGAACACGCTTTCCCGGCTCATGGCGCTCATTGCAGATCTCGATGCTGCTGCGCGCAAGGAGATTACGCTGGCTGCCAAGGAAGGCCGTTTCGATGATCTGCAGCAGCTGATACCGCTGGCGAAGGAGATAGCTGCGATTGTTTTTTCCCAGAAGATCGAAACCCGGTCGGGTTCTCCAGAACCAGCCGATAGTCTCAAGGATAAGCTCAGGTCGTCGGTTGGAAACCGATCGCCAAAGGCATTGAAGTCCAAGAAAACCGACTACCCACAATTTCTTCGCGAGAAGCAGGACTTCGTGAAATTAGGTTGGTCTGCGAAGGAAAAAAAGCCATATGAGCATCGCGTACCAAAGGTCAGCCTAGATGTCGCTCTTTCAGCGGTCGCGTCATGCGGTAAGACGGGGCACCGATTCACCATGAACGACATCCTAAAGGCTGTGATAGGTTCAAAAGGCGCTGAACCGATTCCAAGCTATCAGGTTTATGCCGTGGTCTCATGGCTTAAGTGGGCAGGTATGGTTCTGCAGCACGGTCGACAGGGATACAACGTCGTTAGACCGCAATCATTCATTTCATCGGTAGAGGCGGCGTGGCAGTCGCTTCCCCAACGATGATCGACTAATCGAACCGAAAGGTCCCAGCATGGCAAAGTACCAGTTCCGTGAGCGAATTCCTATCGACGTGCCGCATACTTTGATGCAGCTGTTATCGCGATTCCAAGGGGTTAAGGACGGCCTCCCTGAGCTGATCAAGAACTCGAAGGATCAGTACAGCCGGCTTGGGATCACCGATCTAAGATTGCGCACGATTGTAGTTGCGGTCAACTCGGTCGACAAAGCCATTGCAGTTATTGACTTTGCCGGTGCGACGGTAGATCAGTTCAAGCGATGGGAGACATGGTCAGATCCCACAGCAAACGCACGCGACAAGGCGGCCGATATCGAGGGTGGCCACGGCAACGGTGGCAAGGCGTTCATGGTGCTTGGGTCTTCAACCGACTCGTCTTTCGAATCGTGTCACAATGGGCATCGCACTCGGATGGGCTATGAGAACGAGAGCGAGCGGACTCGCTTCAAGCCAGGCATTGCGATCGAAAGGGGAAAGCCGATTGAGGATCAGCAGGTCGATTCCACTCGTTCGCGGTTCGACAGTGCGCTCGTTGCTTTCGGACTAAGTTTCGACCATCTTCCGAAGCCAGCACAGGATGCGTTCGCGATAAGGCAGTCATACACCATAGCTCAAGTCAATGGCATCAAGGATTGGGTGCGATCAAGGGACGAGACTGTGCGCCGCGCGATATCGGAGATGCGGCGTGTAGTTGAAACACATCCGCAGGCAGCTCTTACACTTGAGTCATGCGGGGTGTGGTTTGTCGTCGATGGCCAGATCGTCGGTGACTCGCCTGCCAAAGCTGAGTATCCGGAGCCATTCCCTGGTTTCACTGAGCCGCTCGTGATCCCTGTGCCCAACGAAGTAACCGACCCCCACACCGGCGAAAGCGTGAACACTGGTGTGGGGAACGATGAATCCCGTTTTCTGACGTTGCGTACCAGTGCTCGCTCGCTTCGGACTGAGGACATGCGACCTCTACATGTCATTCGAGTACGTAACGCTCGAAACATCGTCGGATTGTGGAGTGTTGCCGATTTAAGTCCTGGTGCGTCTTCAGGGTTCGTCTTCGGCGAACTTCGCGTTCCATCCCTCGACGGGGAGCATTTAACGGGCGCTGATCGAAAATCGTTGAACGATACTCCGCTCGTACGAGGATTGGAAGGGTGGACTGCAGATCGAGTAAAGGAACTAGCCGACAAGATTCAACAAGCCACGGCAAAGGAGCATAGATCTGAGGACCGCGACAAGGTGAACCAGAGCCTGAATAAGCTCCGCGACCTCATGCGCGAGTTTCTGAAAGAGCGTGATCGTGGCGATCAGGGTGCGGGTAAAGGTCAGAAAGGCGAAGGAGAAAACGGCCCGAATCCGCCGCCGCCCCCTCCGCGCCCGAGGGGCGAGATAGTCAATGTGATTGAACTGGAGGGAAACACAGCGTCAATCGCGATCGCGGTAGGTGCCACTGTGCCGCTTCGTTTGAAAGCCTTCGAGGAGACTTCTGCGGGGGATTTATTGCCCGTGCCTTCACCAAAGCTGATTGCAAAGACGAACCGACAGGATTTCCTCGGCGTCGATGGTGCGAACCAGGCAATCGCAATAGGCAACGGTCAAACGACTGTCTGGTTCGAATCCGAAGACGGCATTGTGAAATCGAACAGTGTGCTTGTCGAATCGGTGCAATGTTCAAGGGCAACGATAAGCGGAATTCCGGATCGTATGCTCCTCCAGGGTGAGCACCTTCCAATCAAAGTGACATACACGACCGAGAGTGGTGATCGTGATGATCTTCTGCACGACGCATCATTAGACGAAATAGGTATGGGTCGAGTTAGCCGGAACGGCGTTTTCTTTGCCGGCTCGCACGAGGGAACGGCAACACTTCGTGTTCGTTGGGGGATTAACCAGATTGATACTGTGTCCGCGTCAATTCATATCGGATCCGAGCGCGTGCCGCCGCGGAGGGGGAAGGGTGGCGACACAGGCGGTGAAATTCCTCTCATTCTTCTTTGCGGCACTTCGGTACCTGGAATGGATCATTTCCCGATCGAACAGCGAACAATCATGCCATCCGAGCACTTTCCCACCATTATCGACTTTGATCCAGTATTCGAAAATGTAATCTTCATCAATCCTGACAGCAGAGAATCGATCCAAGCCCGCCGAGGTCGGGGCGGTCGCAAGGGGATGGCTGGAATTGCGACGGAAACCTACTACCAGTTCATCGCGATGAAATGCTTTGAAATCCTGAAACGCCTATGGATATTCGAGCAAGCGCGTGAGACCCCGCTAACCGAAGTCCAGTTTCGTCAACAGTTCGCAACGGCCGAAACCGAATGTGCGCCCTTCATTGAGCACGCATATACGATTGCTGAGGGAATTGCCGACGTAGGAGGTAAATCGTCATGAGCATGGCTACAAATCGCCGCACCGCAGCACAGGAGATCCTACTTGCAGCGGCGGACCTAGCGAACACGGGCAAACGAGATTTCACCGAATGGGAGCTGACCGTCGCAGCCTGGCGTCGCGACAATAATCGTTTTGGGCTGCGCGGATTCGAATCAGCGCACCCAGATCATAAGCGAGTAATGATGGAGATCATGGGGCAAACTAAGAAGGACAATCCTGTGCGAAGGTGCTTCATAGTGAAGACGAAGCCAAACTACTACCGATTGACGGATCTGGGTGCTGCTGAGGTCACCGCGCTTTTACATAGACCGGCGGTAGGGGCAACAACATCCAAATCACCCGGGCTAATCTATGTTGCGGTTGAGCCATTCGTGGAGAGCCCACCATTTCGTGCCTGGCTAAAGGATAATGATGAGCCACGGACCTGGTTAGGTGCTGCGGCATTCCTTGGTCTGTCTAGGAATACTGCCAACGAGCTTAACGATCGCATACGTGCGATCGAAACAGCTGCGAAGCATGCAAGTGAGTGGTGTGTCCAAGCAGGGCGAAACGACATCACCCGCGGAGTGCACGGGGGCTCGCGCCCGATCCCACTCGCGGAGATCGAGCAACTGCAGGCGTTTCTTGATGTGCTTCGCGGGCGGTTCGCCCGGCAGATCGAGGCGATCCGGCAAAAAGAGGGTTGATACCTGTCAATTTGAACTGTTTGAACCGTTCCTCTGATGTACGCGCATAGTGCTCATCGGCTTCAATCCCGACCCACCGGCGATCGCGCATTTCGGCGACGAAACCGGTTGAATTGCTCCCAGCGAATGGGTCTAAAACGAGATCGCCAGGATCTGTCAAGAAGTCTACAAAGAACTGAATTAATTTCATCGGCATTCGAGCGGGATGCTGCGGAATGTTGTTGGCTCTGCAATATCGTTGGTATGGGTCAGATGTCGAAGTGTTGGCGATCGAAAGAACATCTGAGGGCCCATCGTTAGCAGCAAGTATTTCCTGTTGGATTGACGCGATGGATGGTATCAGGACGTTAGGCGGGATTGCACCTCCATTGTCGGCAAGAAACGACGTTTCGCCAATTTGATGTTCTGACGGACGGCTCCCGGGATTGTATGTGCCTCTCTTCAGCAACTTACGCATCGCGTCGCTGTACTCCGTGAGTATATGGCTGTTGTCCGCCTTTGGGCGCGGTGTTGGAGACATCCACCAAACTCTTGTGAATGCATCTTTTACCCTACAGCGTTCGACTGTCACCCACTGCGCAGGGCTCGGAAGTCGAGCGGGGTTGAAGCAGATAAATTCTTGGCAGAGGTGCAAGCCGGCCTTCTTTTTGAACGCCAGCAGAGCTTCAATCGCGAGCGTCGACACTGTGGGTTGGCCCGCGTCCCAGCCGTTACCCACTTCAATTACAATTGAACCATCGGCGGTCAAGAGATTAGTCAGTAGTGGCGCAAAATCTGCTAGCCAATCCACGTACTCTTCGCCCTGCAGGTTTCCATATTTTTTTTTCCGGTTTAGCGGAAAGGGCGGTGACGTGAATACAAGCTGTACCTTCCCTATAAATTTGGTCAGAGGAGGTTGCGTCAGCGTATACAGAGAATCTCCAATGTAGAGAGCTCCGCGAGAGCGCTTGTAGGCTAACTTCGCGGGCTGGCCCGATGTGTCACTTGGGAGCTTAGTAGGCATGAATACTTTCAGTAATTCGCTTAACTATTGGGAAATTCCAGTTTCAACTGACCGCGTTCGGAATCCTGGATGAACTGCTTCAAGGCATATCGCACGACGAACGCCAAGGTGGTGCCATTTTGCTCTGCAATACGCTCAAGGACAGACCGTTGGCCTGGAGCCAACGTGACCGTAATCCGATCGGACTCAGTGACCTGTTGTTTTTTTGACATGGGTACCTCTTGATGCAGGTTGCTGCATTGTGATGCATCTTGCATCATCAGTCAAGTTCGCTGTTTCCACTGTATTCAAGTTCACTCGGGCGTGACTCTGCATAAATCAGTTGATCGAGCGAGCCGCCAATACGTAGGGCTTGAAGGGAAAGTAGCTCGAAACACATACTCCCACTTGTGGCGAACCGATCGAGTGAGGTACAACACTCGCTATCCCGAAGAGGGATCGCTTAACGCAATCGTGACTCGTTGCTTTCAATGGCCGCTAGAACGGCCCTCGCGTCGGTAATGAAAGGTGGCTGTAGCATGATCGAGAATAACCCGAGCAACGTCACCTCTGCATTCGAGATGCTTCTTGAAGAGGTAGAAGCCGAGATTGATTTTGTCAACGGCGTCGGATCGAAGGCATTCGAGAGTCGAGATTATGACAAGGCGAAAGAGGCGCTGGAGCGGACCGGAGCGATGACGGCGTTTCGGGACAAAGTGGCAGCGCTACGCAAGAATTGGGAGCAGCTCGCAGCGACGGCCGAACGTGAGGAGGACGAGCAGACACGTGAGGATCGCCGCAATTTGGGAAAGCTTCGCAAGGGCGTGCGAACCCCCACGGAGGCTTATTACATGCCGCTTTTGCAAGTGCTGGAAAAAATAGGTGGCCGTGGCAAAGTGGCTGAAGTGCTTGATAGGGTGGGTGCGGTCATGAAGAGAGTGCTCAAGGACGTGGATTACCAGCCGCTGGCGAGCAATCCGGACAACCTGCGTTGGCGCAATGCCGCACAATGGGCGCGGAACAACATGGTAAATGAAGGATTGCTGAAGAGCGACTCGCCGCGAGGATTCTGGGAAATCAGTGAGAGAGGCTTGGCCATGTTAAAGGGCACGTGAACAGGTAGACGGGTTTGCCGATGGCTGCATCGGCGAACCGGCTCGTTAACCACAACCAACCCGTCACCCACTTTTCGGCTTGTGTTGCGCGAACATCAGATTGGGTAAAATGTCCTTGCTTCAGTCAGCAACTGAGCGAGGTTTGTTATGGTGATTATCAGCCGACTCGGGGTTCGGGCAAAGCCCGCGAACAATCATCCCCAGTTCAAGGAGTGGGAGATCGCGAACGTCGTCATCCTTGTAACGGCCGCCAACCGCGATGAGACGCTTGCTTTAGGCCGTGAAGTGCTTCGACGGGAAAAGTGGGAGCTACTCGAGGTCCAAATATGCGACAGGCTCATAGAGGAACGGGTCCGCGAACAAGGCGGAGCGATGCTGGAAGCTTATGAGTCCGCCGTTGCCACCGGCTCCGTGATACGTGTGTTTCCGAACAATTTCGCACCGGGCAAGGCCGGCATACCGGCGATCCTCCCGATGCGAATCACCGAGTCGTTCGTGGATCAGGTTGTCGCGGACATCGGCGGTGAGCGGATTCCCACCGACGACGAAACCCGAACCGTGGACTACCTGATCGGTGATTGGCTCTTCGAATTGAAGGATCTCCAAGAAGAAGGACTTCAGCAACCTGAGCGGCAGAAAAAGCTCCATAAACTCTTTTCCCGTTTCGCGGTCCCCGGCCTCCCTGTTCAAATCAACCCTTCTGTCCTCGACGAGAATGAGCGGCGAGAGTTCTTTAGCATTCTGAGCAGCCCAATCCAGCCGCAGGTGAAGAAGGCGTCGAAGCAGGTTCGATCTACCCGCGGGTTGCTGAATCGAAACGAACTAAAGGGTGGCATCATCTATCTGAACACGGGCTACGGTAGCTTTGCGCCAGAGGAGTTCGGGCCGCTCGTTGAGCGATACGTCCGCAAGGACACGACGCAGATCGAAGCCATCTTCTGTGTCGCTCTCTGGAACCAGACCAATGGGTTCGATTCGTACGTCTTCTTCCGCGCTTATCCGGAAAGACCGAGCATCCCGGTTGTCTCGCAACTACAGGAGGCGTTCGGGAATCGCTTTGAAGAAGCCATGACGCAACTTGTGCTTGGCACGTTGCCTGCCACTTCAGTCTTCGCTGACCCGCTTGTGCCAATCACTTTCAGCGTCGGTGGGGTAGAATACGTATGGCAGCCGGGTTTGGTGCCACTCAAACTTAACGATGGACCCCATTAATGCCATCGGATCGCTTCAAACTAGACACCGAGACTTCAATAAATCATTGATAGATGTCCGCAACGCCGGGGCTCTGGTTCCATCCAGAAAAAATTCGAGAGCAGGCTAGGACTTGAAAACACTCAACTCGTTGATGATCCAATCCAGATGCCTCAAATGTTGGTCAAATGCGCCCAGGATTTGGCGCACCTCGTACAGATTATGCACTTGCGGGCCGGCCATAATTGATACATCTATCGCCTCGAATCGTTTAAGGTTTTGCGGGCAAAGCTCGCGGATCGTGTCACACGTCTTGCCTTTCCATTCTTCGTACAAAGCCCGCCAACTAGCCACCGCAGCCTTGGTGTTTGGCGCGCTAAAAGGGTCGTTTGCGGGTTGAGTTGATCGGACGCGCGCTCCTTCGCGACGCAACTCTCGCAATCGATGCAGAACAGCCACAATGCCGTAGTGGTTGGCGAGCAAACCCCAGTAGACGTTCCGCTCCTTCGCCACATCGCGATATAGCACGACCGCCCCAAATATGGGGCCAGCCAATAGTGCGATCCACGCGAGGATGTTCACGCGCACATCGCCATCCTGTGACGTGCCATACAAGTGCGACCACGCTCCAAGCCACTCGCCGATGGTGACGATGGGAGCGTAAAAGGTGATCAGGATGAACTTCCCCCAGTACGCAATCCAATGCTTAGGGGGCGAAATATGCTCTGGTATCGGCATTGCACGATGATCTAGCGCCGTCTAGGAAGAGTCAATCCCGGGGCATTGCAAGACGCGACGCAGTTTTCCGTGGCAGGTGCGGGTCGGTGGCAGCGGAGCCTTCAAGAAGCCGGCGCGTGCCGACGACTTCGCCAGGTTTATCCCCTTGGCACAAACAAAGGTCGGACTGCTCCCACCGGCGGAATTGAACGAAGACCAGGTCCAGAGGTTGCTGAAGGTGATGGCCAAGCAGAAGTGACGCATGACCGGTTGGGTGAAGGCCCGTTTGCGTGATCGGTTCGTTAACCACTTTTACCCGACCGCAGTGAGACTTTGAGACTTCTCGGCCAAATCTCGCCCGCGAACGGCCCGCTGGGCTCGCCCTGGCAGTTCGCGCGAAGTCTCGGCAAGGTCACGTACCTGCAGACCTCTCTCGAAAAGTGCTATATTTCAGGCCCAAATGCAAAAACCCCACGAGATTCATCTCGCGGGGTCTTGCGTTAACTGGAGGGTCGCAACGGTTTGCAACCCTATCGAAGCTCCCGGAACACAACCCTCTTCATAAGCTCTCTCTACGCCACATGCCCGTTTCTGAGTCAAAATCGCGGGTTGCCAAAGCACTCGCCCGTTGACGCGGGATGTGATCTGGCTTCAGACCGCCGTGCCAGGCACGATGCCAACCTCCGCCATGAACAACCGGACGGTGAAACGAGAAAGGTGAAGTTTGCTTGCCAGTGAATCCATTGGTCGCCTATCCCACCGCTGGAAGCCTGCATTCTCGAAGAACACCTGCGCTTTGCAATCCCTCGAAATATGCAGCCAATCGCCTCACGGTCGGATCGTGACGCAGAAGCACTCCAACCTCGATATTTCGTTTCTGTGCCGCCTCCGTGAAATTCGCGGAGGTAACAAGCGCGACTCGACGATCCACTACCACACATTTTGCGTGCAGGCTCGAACGAGTGGGACCGGCATCAAGGGAACGTGGATCGTAGAAAACCTTCGGGCGGTTCGTCCAGGGCCACTGCTGTGTAACAAAATCGCGGGCGAATCTTCGCACGATCTCATCTGAAAGTGATGTGTCATTATGACGCCGAGAAATGTCGAGATAAAACCGCACATCAAGATTGGGGCTCACCGCCATCCGATTGGCGAGTTGCTCAAAAAGCACTCTGCCGCCGTACACCGCGTAGCCAACGAGTAAAACCTCTTCTTGGCTCTCCGCGATAAGTGAGTGAATGACAGCGCTTGTGTCGCGCGTTGGAACGCCGATCAGTTCAAGGCCAGACAAGACCAGATCAAAAGCTCCGAGCGGTCCATCGGATTGCCGTCGCGCCTCAATGACTGCCTCGAATAGGCGAGCGGTTTGGAGACCTGTCCAACCCTCACGACGCAGATCATCCAACCAACCTGAAATACTGGCGACTTGCGTAGTACCGATGACCTGCCGAATCGCATGAAGTGAGGAAGGCAACGCCGGATGGCTCTCTCTGCACAACCCTGCGAGGCCACGAAGTCCCTGCACTGAGATGTCGTGCAAGTCGGGGTTCATGTCATTGTCGCTCCAAAGAACTCCGCCCCCAACATCTCCACGGTTGGCACAACCAATGCACGGTCGAGGAAATCGTTGCGCTGCTCGCAGGATGTCTCCGAGATAAGCAGACAGCCGTGGCACGCGCTTCCAAGCAAAGGCTGGTGGTCATGTTGCCTTGGGACATGGAACGCGCACACGGGATCATTCGAACAAAGCCTTCCACTAGTCAATGCTCGTTGCATGTGTTCTCGAATACGCCGGCCCGCTTCAACGAGACCTCCCAATGTCCCCTCAGCGTCTGCGGACCCAGTGTAAATGAGGATGCCATATTGGTTGGATATCGTGTTGGCATACACTCGCTCACGGAGTGAGGATGATGGGTAGCCGCATTCCAAAGAAATCGCGGTCATAATCATGTGCGAGAGTGAGTGCAGAAAGAAATACGGCAAGCCGGGAAACTTCCGTGACGATCCCTCGTGATCGGTTTGCCAAACATGAAATCCATCTTGCAGGCTCTGATCTCGGCTCTTCACGACTGGTCGAGCTAGCCACTCATTAATTGCCGCCCCCTTAAACTGGATGAAGACGCCTTCTCCTCTGTTCTCCACGGCCGGCAACCAGGAAACATCCAACGCCAAAGGGGCAGGCTGGACGTTCATATCAAGTTCGCCCTGTATATCGGGCCCTGCAGATTCAAAGCGAGTAAAACCGACCTGCGCCACTACCTCGCGCAAGCGATGAACCAGTACCACGCGCTCCACCGCCTGCATCCACGGCGCGTCCCATCGATCCTTTGGTAGCGTGCGGGCAAAAAAATCGCCCTCGGGGGTATCCGCCCCCACTTCGGCCTTCGTGCTGGAAAGCACAGCAAACTCTGCTTCCTTTACTGGCCTGCTGTCGGCGCTGCCTTGACGCACCCTATTGATTGCGCCCATGATCTGCTCGGCGGTGAAATCGGAAAGTTGGTGCTTAACCACAGGATTCTTGAGTAGGAATGTCAGATGATCCGGCGACTCAACAGCCGACAAATGCACATCCCAAAGAGAGCGAACCGCAAGGTCCACGGCTTCAAACGAGTCCGGGATCGAGATCACAGACAGAAGTTGCGGAAAATAAGCGTTGCTTGCACTGCGGATAAGTAAGCGATTTGGCTCGCCGCAGGATTCACGCGTTCCAGCCCCAAGCCAAAGGCGTGAACCGTTGCATCGGCCGAGCGCTCCTAAATCCATTCGAGCAGCCTGACTCATAGCTCGTTCTACGCCGCATGAGCATCGAACCCACACGGCATCGAGATCACCACTGGTGCCGCGTTCTTCGAGGAATAGTTCACGACGGCACCCTTCGTCATGCCCATGCACAAACGAATGCCAGTCGATGTCGCCGACGTGACCGCGCCGACATGCTCGAACAAAACGAACGGGCACCACTGGATACCGCTTGCCGTCGTCGTCCAGAAACTTTCCCTTTTCAAGGTCGTTCAGATGGACCAACCGCCGGGCTCGGTGCCCCTTCGCCATCATCTGCTTCTGTACTATGAACCACTCCGGAAAACGATAACCGCCGATGTCTGGGGTGAAGCCTTTCTGTTCGATCGCTGGCGGCGGTTTGCGCAGCACGAGATTCGCCACGCCCAATAGCGCCTGCAGTTTTCCGATCAGTCGAGGTTCGGAGACCGTGGGAATGGGAGAGTTCTTGTCGTAGCGCCATGTATCCAACCCCGCCACGATGACGGAGTCGTCCGGCAAGTCCACCATAGACCCGGGGCCAAACGTGGTAATGACTTGGCTCGCTCTAACCTGGGGTTTGCCCATTAGTGGTTCTCCCAGTCGTTCAGATTCTTAACGAGGACCTCGACCGCCGGCTCCACATCACGCATGGAGCGATTGGCACGAAACTTTCGCTGAATGGCATGAAGCATGGGTAAGTCAGGGTGAAGGAATTCGTACAACAGCCGCCGGGGCGGAGAGTTGCTCTCGACTTGATATTGGATGCTCGAGCCTTCTTGCTGCGCCTGTTTAGCAATTTTGAGCCAGTCGTCGAGGAGGTCGTCACATCGATGTTTAACGTTAGCGAGCAGCGCGGTTCGCTCGGTCGGCCCCATCGGTGAGTGTTCGCTGGCTCGTTCTGCAAAGCGCCGCGCAAAGGACTCCAGTTCCGTTCGGATATGCAGCACCTGAGCCGCTCCACCTGGTGGGGTCATTTCTGCGCGACTTTGTCGGCACATAGCCACCAGTGCCGCCGCCAGCGCCCGATCTAAAGCCCTCGGAGAGAATGGCGTGACGCTCGTGACTTCCACATTACGGTAGAAAGATGCGTGGTATGCGGAGAACCGCTCGTAGTGCGACCGATCGCGCGGCTTATGAATATTGAGCAGCGTAACGACCAGACCAGGACGCGTAGACAACCGACCGACGCGGCTGGTCGCTTGTATGTATTCCGCACTGGCCTTCGGCTGCCCCAGCACCATCATGAGCCCCAAGCGGATTATGTCGAGACCGACCGAGATCATATTTGTGGCCAGTGCGACATCCACTCGCTCGGGATCAGTGAACGGTAATGCCAACCGGCGCTTAGCCTCAGCGACCTTGTCGGTTGTTACCCGTGATGTCAGCTCGAGTACGTCATACTCAATGGTCCGATCACTGAAGAGATGATTATCTGGCTCTAACCTTCTGCGCCGACCGTATTCGGCCAACCGTGTTCGTACTTCGTCCTCGATGATGCGACGGCTGCCGCCCAGTTCGCGCAGCGAATTGAAATACCCCAAAACCGTCATGTAGGGGTCTGCTGGATTGGCTGCATTTTTCTTGCCTCCCGCTCGTTCCCACGCGGTTTGAGCTGCTCCCAAAAGCGCGAGTGTGACCCGCAACATCACGACCTTCAGGCTTCGTCCCTGCGCCGCGATACCAAGGTAAAGCCGTGGCGGAACCTGATCTGACGGTAGGGTACGAGCAAAGAATGAATCGCGTCGATCCGGGCCTGGCGGCGGAAAGATGCTCACCCTCTTACGGTCGAACAAGGCTTGAATCTGTCGGTCCGCGCGACGCACCGTGGCGGTGCTGGCGATGATCTTCGGGCGGACTCTTTTTCCCTCGATCAATTGTGTTGCCAACTCGTCAATCGCGGTCTCGTAAAGGCCGGCGATTGTCCCCAAGGGCCCCGAGATCAGGTGTAGTTCGTCCTGAATGATCAGCTCGGGTGGTGGGAGCGGGCCGCCGGGGATAGGCGAACCACATCTCGGATCACACGGCCCATAAAACCCGTTCTTGTCATATCGCTCCACCTTGCCGAACAGGGCACCGCACTGTCCGGTCCACGGCAGAGCTGCAAATTTATCAACCGTTGCAATCAGGAACGCTGGCAAGCGCCGGTAGATCGGCTCGTCCACTCCAATCACGGGCAGCGATCGATCGCCGCTGAACTCGCAGCGATGATTCACACAATGAACTCGAAGGTCGAGCGGATTTACTTCGTTAGGCACAAGTCGAAAAGAGTCTCTGGTGAACTTTGTGCCACACCAAGGGCACTCCTCGAGTGGGATTGGCGAAGGATTGTTACGGCTATCGAGCTTGAAACGTCGTGTTTTACCGTAGGCAGCAGCGCAATACGGATCAGGTTGGCCGCGTCCGCCCAGCCGGTTGGGTGTTGCCGCCATGCCGACCCACAAGCCGATCTCAAATGGCCACTCGCCGAGAGACGCCTTGTCTTTGTCTCGTTCAAGTTCCAATGCACAGATCAACGCGGCTGCACGACCAAGCTGGTCCAACGTCAGAAGGCGCAGGGTGTATCGCATCAACACTGTCATCCCTGCCGATCGAATACCGTTGTTCCTCAGTCGGCGAAGCACCATCGTGAGCGCCGCCAGTCCCAAGTATGCTTCCGTCTTGCCGCCACCAGTGGGAAAGAACAGCAGATCCACGATCTCGCGGTCATCGTGGCTGGCGCTAACCGGCTCGGCGATGCCTCGCAACGTCATCAATAGAAACGCCAACTGGAACGGCCGCCAGCGCGGAGCTTCCATCGTTTCCGGCGTCTTAGATCGATCGCCTTGAATCCAAGTGCGCTGCCTCGCCGCCCGTGCCATTGCCAGGTTGCTGATTCGAAACGCCAGCAGCACATCCGGCTGCGTCGCGAGCAGCTTGATGCCAGCCTCGATTCGATTCGCCGCCTTGCGTGCCTCCTCGAGCATCTCCTCCGCCGTCCGACGGCGCACGCCAGCAAGGAAGTCGACATGCGGTAGCTGCGCATCGATCCACTCGCGGTAGTGCTGTACCAATGGAGTCAGGCATGCCCGAGCCGCCTCCCCATCAGCCATCCCTCCCAGCGCCTCCATTCCAAACTCCACATCGGGGATTGCAGTCGGTTCCACGCGATGAACCTCAGCCTGCGGAATCCAGATCGTGCGCACGCAACCACATCGTCCACCAGTTGCTTCTACCACTTCGGCGGATGTGCCGTGCCCCACACCGAACTCATAACAATCCCGGTAATGTAAATCCGCCACGCGCTGGTCCCAGTCGTCTTCGATGGACCAGCCGCGAGGATCAGGTCTCGGCACAAAACACTCGGCGCACGTCAATGACAGACGCGCCTGAAAAATGAACGCCCGGTACGCTTTTTCACCGTCATGCTTGCGAGCATTGACGAGAAAGACGGACACCGCCTTGGTTCCAGCCGGAAGGCCCGTGTGATCGGCTTGACGCACGGTTGCTACGATCTTCAGCCCATCACCGTTGGGCACCGCAGCCCACATTGGCTGGCTGCCCGTAGCGGGTAGATTCAAATCGACCGTCTCGCTTCGCGGGGTTCGTCGCCAACCGCGCCGGGGTTTCGCTTTTGGTTCAGCGCCTTCGGTGGACGGATCGGGCTTTGCCGCCGCAGCGCCCTGCGCGTTCGTGTTCTCCGCTTGCCCCTCCGATTCCATGCCGATGGCCGGTTCATCTCCCGCACCCTCAAAGCGGTAGTCGCCCCATTCCACGAGCGCCTTCAATTTCACCGTGTCCGCAGGGATCAGCACGCTTAGCCCCATCGAGGATGGCAGGAGACTGCGCCGCGCCGCTTTCTTTTCAGGTTCCGCCGCCTCGTCATGCTGCCCCGCCTCAGCTGGCGAGTCGATTTCCTCCTCCGAGAGCTGGTCGAACTTCTGTTCCAGCGGTGCATCAGTCGGGGCGAGCAGCCCGGCTAGATACCACCGCGTCGGCGGCTCAGGCAGAAGCTCCTGCGCAAAACCATGATCGTTGTTGGGACCGATAAGGTCTAGGCGCAGCGATTCGACCAGATCACTGCGAACGGACGAACTGTCACACCCGGTTGTTGACATGCGCTTATCGTAATCATTATCAACAACATTGGGCGCGCGGATAGACCGGCGCAACAAAAAACCGCTATCGTCGCAGCAGCGTCGATTCTCGGATGGTCAATTCGCAGCGTTAAATGATGAGATTAATGGCCAGCTGCGACGGCCCCGCTATGGCCCGAGGCTTGAGTCACCGCAGTGCCGCCGAGGAGTTGCTGTTTCCAAGCTGGCCATGATTGGACAACCGCGCTGGCATGCTCCAGGTGTTTGACAAAGGCATCGCTTTGAGACGCCTGAGGCTTCACTGGTTGCGTTTCGGATTGACGAGCGTCCTGCCTGTCAACTGTCATGACTGACCTCCTCTTGCGGTTTTCGAGCCAGATTAAACATGTTACTGGCAATGAACTCTAGGTCCAAATACGATGCGGGCAACATTTGCAGGCGAAGTTGGCCGTCCTCTGGCTTCCACTCGAGCGCCTTCCCCACGCCATCCTTCCGCTTCAGCCGGTAGCCAGAACCGAGCTGTAAGGAGAAGAGGTCGAAGAATCGCCGTGGACCGACGCCTACGAACGGCTCAAAGTTTACCATCGTACCGCCGATAGATGCGGCTGCAGAATCGCTGAATCCCACTTGGATCGAGTCTGGGTGAAACTCGATCGCCTTGGACTTCTGGTACGGCTCGATGAACACCACTCGCCTGATCCCCGCTGCCACGATGTGCTTGGCGCAGTTGTGGCAAGGGAAAGTCGTGGAGTAGAGGGTTCCTCCCTTCGCCGGGATGCGCGCCCTCACGCACGAAAGCAGCGCTTCCATTTCCGCATGCACCACCCGGCCGAACTCCGTCAGGTCGCGGATGCGGCTTGCCTCCAACAATTCCTTCACCTTGACTGGGTCAAGCCCCATTTCTTTCGCATTCGAGAGAATCTCATCAATGATCCTCTGCTGTTCGACCTTATTGGAATCGAACCCGCGCGCGAAATCACGGCCATCCTTGGGAAACGGAATCTCGCCCGGCAGCTTATCGGCCTCCGGCCAGTAATGCCCGCCGTCCGTCTTGGGGCAATCATTTGCACCCGTGGCGACCACCTGATTCCCTACCGCGATCACCGCACCAACCTGACGCGAAAGATCGGCCGAGCGCAGCGACGCAGCGTACGCCATGAACATCGCGTACTCATCGAAGGTCGGCGTCACGTAGGGGTGACCGAACAGAAGTCCCAACAGCCGCCAAAGGCTGTTCTTCAAACGGTCATCGTCTCCGTCGATCCGAACGAAGAAATCCGACAGGTGGAAAGTGTCTGTCACCCGCTGGCCATGCTCGAGGTGCTCATCCTCGTCGCGGGCCATCAATTTCTTTGCATTCTCCTGGGTGATCCGTTTGTCCTTCATCAAGTAATTGAGCCTGCGCCTGTCGTCCGCATGTACGCCGATCAGATAAAAGCCCTCAGGGTAGATTGCCCTCA